>Ga0207433_10010888_pt1 | contig 14017 bp, 16 predicted proteins | sample YelNatPaOPGAMG01_FD_187559 | JGI IMG/M metagenome (GOLD analysis project Ga0207433, IMG submission 187559) | Hot spring thermophilic microbial communities from Obsidian Pool, Yellowstone National Park, USA - OP-RAMG-01 (SPAdes) (version 3) | ecosystem: Environmental > Aquatic > Thermal springs... | reverse complement strand
GGACAGGACCGGAGTGGACGGGAGCGGACGGGATTGGAAAGGACTGGATTGGTTACTAGCTACCTGACCAACTAACGAAAGGAGTACTGTAATGGCTGATAGGATCATCTTGCAGAAGATCGAAGAGCTAGCCTCCCAAATCGCCAACATGGAGTCCGGCTTGCTCACCCATGCGTTTTTATCGGAACACCTTGGAGCGGATAGGCGTGTCGAAAAAGAGAAGTACTATGGTCGTGTAACTATTCTCAAGCGCACTTTGAAGAACGAACACGGCAAATTCCTTCGCCGCAATCACGGAATCGGGTATGAGATTGTTCCTGTTGGTGAGGAAATACTCATAACGAAAGGCGATTATGTTCGCGGCGTCAAGAAGATGGTCAATGCGGTTGCCGATACACAAAAGATTATCCTTGATCATATGTCGGAGGAAGCCAGGCAGCGCACCGTCATGGAATCGCAGCGCATGGCTAATACGTTGTTGCTTGTGAGGAAGTCATTTCCGATGTCCAAAGGTAATTTGGCGTTAGGAGAGTAAAACTGATATCCGGGAGGGGTAACCCCCCTCCCGGCCCCTTCGGGGGCAAGTCGAAATCTGGTAGGAGGTAATCCAAAATGTCCATCCGCCGCTGCAAAACCTGCGCCAAGCGTTTCAGATACGGCAAGTGTATTGTTTTGTCTAGTCCCATTGGAGAAAACGCCGACTGCTGGGCCTGGAGCGACGATCCAAACTGGCTCGCCAAGACCGTGGTATACGTCCGGGCGTATGAGAACGGCTGGCGCAAAGGACCGCTGCCCGAGCCATGGGCGCAGGCTTTGCTGAAAGCCGATGCCGGGAAGGATATCAGCTCTATTTTGTGCCAACTAAGCAAATAACACTAAGCGAAGGTGCCGAACAATGACAACTAGCAACACCGCCTTTGGGACTAGTGCCAACATAGAATCAAAAGCGCGGGATAAGCCCGTATCCATGCCTCATGATCCAACCGCCGAAGCGGTTTTAAGGCGGCTGGAACGATGCTGCACATGCGCCAAGGTTGATTACACGTCCGGGGTTCGCGCTTGCGCCGTGCTGTATGATATGATCGGGGAAACGAGGGACTGCTGGGCATGGAGCGATGACCAGGGCTGGGAGATGCAGGTGAGGCGGTATGTAAAGGCGTACAGCCAAGGATGGCGTGGTGGGGTTACCAGGACATTGAGTTTGGAGCAATGGGAAGAGAGGCACGACCGCTAACCAACGGAAAGGAGGCAGTCGATGGCCACCGAAGTGCAAAAAGGCAAACTTTATCGTGCGACAGCGGATATGCTTCGACGTTACCGGGCGGACAAGGCACGGGTGGCGATTCTCAACCTGGATTTAGCTGCAATAGAGCGGGAACTGACCATGCTGACCAAGGAAGCGCCTGACGAGGTTATTGCCGGCGTATACTTCGCCGGCAGAGAAATGAGCGGGATGCCGCATGGGAGCGGAATAAGCGACAGGACGGCCTGGGCAGCCGAAGCGTGGCGCAAGGAGCACGACGAGGAATGGCGCAGGTGGCAGCAGTTAGTGGAGGAGCAGACCAGGAAATCGCGCGAACGGGAAACCCTCCTGGAAAAGCTCCAAAAGATCGACGTAGCCATTGATTCTCTCTTGCCGATTGAGAAGCAGGTGGTTACGTTGTTCTATGTTCAGGGCAAGGGATGGGGTGACGTGTCCGCCGCCACCGGGTACAGCGCGGTCCAATGTGGAAGAATCAGAGATCGCGCAGTCTGGTATATGACCCTGAGCTTGTTCGCGCGCCGGAACGTGCGCCAGTAGCGGGTTGAGGGGCGCTATCAGACTGATAAAAAACATGATAGAAAAATGATCGAAAAATGATATGTTTTTTTGGGGCTGGTATGCTATAGTGTAAACGGCCCGGAGTCTGAAGCGGCCGATGGCTAACCAGCTTTCGGGACTGTGGAATGGCTGTAAAGGTTTTCATGCGAAGATGGCCGTTAGCTAATCAGCGCGGCGTTCTGTTTTGGGGTGGGATCATGGCACGTCAAGTTTGGAGTCAGGAAGATAAATTACGGGCGCTGGCGATAGCGTTCCAGCACGGCGCTAGGGCATCTGCCAAAGAGACAGGCATCCCCCTTGCGACCATCGGCCGATGGATGGGTGATGTCAAGCGGAACGGAGCGCCGAATGGAACAGAACGGAGTGCCAAACGGAACGAGACGGAACGGAGCGCCAAACGGAACGAGACGGAACGGCCGAAGCCCAGAACAGTCATGGCGCCTACGTCTATATTGGAGGATGGGCTGTCCGACCAAGAACAGCGATTTGTTCTCGAATACCTGGTAGACGTTAACACTACCAAGGCTGCTTTACGTGCGGGTTATTCCCCGAACTATGCGCGGCATAGTGCTTATAGGTTATTAAAGAAACCAGCAATCAAGAAAGCAATAGAGGCGGCACAAGCGGAATATGCAGAGTTATGTGGGGCAGATGCTTTCTGGGTGCGGTTTCGCCTTCGGCAAATTGCCGACCGCTGCGCACAAGCTGAACCAGTATTAGACCAAGAAGGCAATCCTACTGGCGAATACAGGTTTGATGCTGCAAACACAATTAGGGCTATTGTGGAATATGCCAAGCTAAATGGGCTATATCCAGACACAAACGTCAACCTCACCCACGGTGGCGAGGTGAAACAGACAAATGAGCAACATTATCACATCATCCACGAACTCATCTCTGACCCAGAGATTGCAAGCCGCATCGAAGGTAATTTCAGACGACGTGTTAGAGATGGCATTGGCGGCAACGAAACTGCGGTTCTTCCTGGAATACGAGAGTAATGGCAAGTGGAAAACGGCTAAACATCTCGACCTTCTTTGCTCCAAGTTAGAACTTGTTGAGAGCGGCCAACTCCTGCGTCTCATGGTATTCCTTCCGCCTCGACACGGAAAAAGTGAGGCGACATCCAAGAAGTTTCCGGCGTGGTTTTTGGGCCGCAATCCAGACGAAGACATGATTATTTCGTCTTATGCGGCCGAACTTGCCTATGACTTCTCCCGGAGTGCTCGTAATACCCTCCGCGAATGGGGCCATATTTGGGGCGTCGAATTAGCCAGTGACAGTCAAGCCGCCGGCAGATGGGGAATAAAAGATCATCGCGGGGGCTTGATAGCGGCCGGTGTCGGAGGGCCAATTACAGGCCATGGCGCAAAAGTCGCCATTATCGACGATCCTTTCAAAAACTGGGAAGAAGCAACCAGCGAAACAGTACGCGAAAACGTATGGAATTGGTATCGCTCCACCCTGCGGACACGACTTGCCCCAGGCGGCGCAATCATATTAATCCAGACCCGCTGGCACGAAGATGACCTCGCTGGCCGTCTACTTGCCGAGGCCGAGAACGGCGGCGAGCAATGGCATGTCGTTTCGCTGCCTGCCGAGGCCGAGGATGGCGACATCTTAGGGCGGCAACCCGGCGACTTTCTGTGGCCCGAGCGATATCCGCCACAGGAGTACAGGGATATTAAAAAAGCCATCGGCAGCCAACTTTGGGCCGCGCTCTACCAACAGCGCCCTTCGCCTTTGGAAGGCGGCATCTTCCGGCGGTCATGGTGGCAGTTCTATCGGCAGGCTCCCGACCCGTCGAAATTCCAGGAGATCATCCAATCCTGGGACTGCGCATTCAAGGATGAAAAGGCATCCCGCAGTGGTACGCCTGATTATGTGGTCGGCCAGGTGTGGGGAAGGATCGGCGCTGACAAATATCTTCTCGACCAGGTACGGGATCGGATGAGTTTCGTCGAGACCGTCCAGGCCATACGCACGCTTACGGCCAAGTGGCCGCAGGCCAGGACCAAACTGATCGAGGATACCGCCAACGGGCCGGCGGTCATCGCGACCCTCCAGCACGAGATAAGCGGCATGATCCCGGTAAAGCCCGAGGGCGGCAAACTCGTTCGTGCCCAGGCGGTCAGCCCGGACGTGGAAGCCGGGAACGTCTATCTACCAGATCCCAGTATAGCGGGGTGGGTGCATGATTTCATCGAGGAATGCGCGGCCTTTCCTAACGGTGCCAACGATGATCAGTGTGATGCCATGAGCCAGGCACTGATTCGGATGAACGGCGGGAGGAGCGCCCTTATCCGCCCGCAGGAGCATGCGCGAATAGAGACCTTGCCGCAGGACGGGACGGTCTTCAAGTCTGGCATGCCGTTTGTGACCCCTCCTGGGAACGTTTTCCCTGTGCCAGCGGCAGCGAAGAGACGATCCGCATCAGTTCCGGCGGTATGCCCGGAGTGCGGAGCAACGTGCACGACGGTTCGCAACCAGGTGGACCTGAAAGCGGAGGGAGGGCCGAAAACGATCAAGACCGCGATGTGCCAGGAGCACGGCTGGTTTGTTGTGACGCCAGAAAAGGCGAACAATGTTATAGTGGGCTAAAAAGGAGGCTACTGAAGGTGCGTAATCTGAGGCAAAACGGAAATGAGTTAATAAGGCTTGTGACTACACTACCCAGACGTATACGACAGAGTCTGTGCAGGCATGTTTGGTCCGATATCAGGGAATACCCGGGTGGGGAAAGAGGACGAGAATGCTTGAAGTGCGGTGCAAAGAACATGGTTCTTCGTAATCTCTCAGGAGCCAACTCCTGGGCGTTTATGAGCCGGGGATGGCTGCGTAACTGGTCATATATTGAGCCCTTTGAAGTGGACGGTATGACTTTCTACGTGTGGTATCCTAAATCAACAAAGGAGACCTGATCATGCCTAAAGAAATCACTCTGGGCCGCCCAATTACCCGTCAACAGCGCCGTGCCGAGGCCAGACGTTTGGCTACTGTTCTTCAGCCCAGCGAAAAGCAACAGATAATGGTGACGGAAGGCGTTGTTTTGAACCAGCTATACCCACAGGTGCAACTGCAAGGCAAAATATTGTCTGTACTTATAGGGACTGTGAAACGCTTGGCTCCAGATGAGGAAGCTTTTGAGCTTGCATGGAAGGATTCCTATGATGAGCTAAAGAAACTAGAAGAACAGGAAGAACAAGAAGAAGTTAGGGAGGAGAGGGTAAATTGAAAACAGAAAATGGAAAACAGGATCAGGAGACCTTCATCGTAAACATTGAGTTCAGCGAAGGAGAACCCCTCACTCATCTGGTTGACGGTAAAATTATCGAGATGATTGCTGATTTCAATAATACACTATTTCTATCGGCCAATGAGAAGATGGAAAGCGAATACATTGAACACCTTTTCGGTGCCTTTCCTGATTGGGAGAATAAGTCCATTGTGCTCCTTCCGCATGGCACTCGCCGCCTAATCGCTAGAGAAGCGACAGGCTAGCTACCATGTACTAAACGAATAGTCGGATTTTTTTGGGGCGTAGCCAAGCGGTAAGGCAGCGGACTTTGGATCCGCTATCGCTGGTTCGAGTCCGGCCGCCCCAGCCAGTATTTCGTGAGCCATTAACTTATTTGGTTAGAGCACCAGAGCTAACTAACCGGAGGCATCTTTCCCGCATGTCGGTAAGATACCTCCTTTTGTTTTGCCTAATTTGTATTCAGTTACATAAGTGAGGTGATGCCTAATGCCAACCATTGACATCCGGGAACGCAGCATGGAAGACAGGCCGCACAGAAGGCGGTCTGTCTTAGTATCTCCTTCGTGGAGGTACTCGCCTCCGGGTAGTCGCTGGGGCGGCTGACGGGCTTCAACCTAACCTATAGTGCTCTGCGCGAGATAGCTAAAAAATCTCCAACGGTATCAGCCATATTGCAGTTACGATGCAACCAGGTTGGACAATTCGCGCGGTTGCCACGTCACAAAGGAGACCGCGGCTTTGAAATAGTGCTGGCTGACGACCCTGGGAACAGGGAAGGACGACACAAAAAGGTTATAGAGCAACTGGAAAACTTCTTCCTTCTCACCGGATGGAAAACTGACCCCCTAAACCGGCGCGACGACTTGGCTGGTTGGCTTTCTAAAATTATTCAAGATATGCTCATACTGAATGCTCCCGCAACTGAACTTGTATATTCTGCCGATGGAAGGCTGTCAGAGTTTTGGGCGGTAGACGGCAGCACCATAGAGATCCAATGGGCGGAGCGGTATATTCCCACTACTCGATACGGGAGGCAACTTGATCAGCCGGTGGCTTACGTGCAGGTGGTGGATGGGCAGATCCAGACCGAATATGCCGCCGACGAGCTGGCTTATTACCCGATGCACCCGGTAACGAACATCGAACAGGGCGGATACGGCATCAGCATGACAGAGTATGCCATCGACTGGATCGCCGCTGAAGTGCTGGCCTTGCAATACAACAGCAACTATTTCGATCACGGCAGCGTTCCGCCCGGCATCTTGGCCGTTATCGGCAATTACACCCAGGAAACAATCGACGAACTGAATATGATGTGGGAAACGGACGTAAAGGGCGTAGTAGGCCAGCACAAACCGGTCGCCCTGGCGCTCCAGGACGGCAAGCAGATTTCCTGGATACCCATGAAGCAGTCAAACCGTGATATGGAAATGGGCGATTTCCTCGACAAACTCACAACCAGGATATGTTCCATCTTTAACGTTGACCCAGTGGAGTTGGGCCAAAGAAGTGCCAGCAATACCGGCGGGATGAGCGCTTCCGAGAATACCGAGGCCAAAATAGACCTGTCTCGCGACAAGGGATTACTTCCCATCCTGGATTGGTTGGAACGTTACATCAACCGCTTTATCCTGCCTCGCGTGGCGAGTGGCTATTATTTCCGCTGGACCGGAATCAATGCCGAGGACGAGGCAAAGAAGGTTGATCTTCTCAACAAGCAGGCCAAAGAGGGTGCAATAACCGCTCGCGAATGGCGTCGCGCCCAGGGCCTGGACGAAGTGCCACCCAATGCGGAGGCCGGCAAGTGGCTGGATGCTCCGATGAATCCCACCTTGTTGCAGATATGGTCCCAGGAGAACGGCGTGCAGCAGCCGGGTCCGATGAACCCGCTCAACACTGCACAAGGGGAAGAAAACAGCACCGCCTTCTCTTCCAGAGCCGAAGAGGATAACAAGGCGAAGCAAAGACAGCCTGAGAACCCGGAGGTGGCTAAATCGTGGCAACCTCTCCGACTGGAATGGGGGCCGTACAGCTAGATAACTGGAAACCGAATCCCTCCGAGGGAGGCGAATTTGAGCAACCCGATCTCGCCTCATATGAAAAATGGATTGTCAAGGAAACTCAGAAGGATGCCAGAAGCTGGCTGAGTAGCCTGTGGAAGTGGCTCCTTCCTCTTTTCTTGGCCGCAACGATATGGGATGATCGTAAAATTCAACAGCTTAACCAGCACAGCGAAACGTTGCCGATAAACCCGGATAAATTCGCGCGAGTGGTTGAAATCGCAGTCAAAGTGGGTGCTGGTCAGGCTTTTCAGGATGTGACGCAGGAAGAGAAGGAAAAGCCTCCATCGCAAAAGCCACCTTCGCCGAGAAAGCCGTCTCCTCCGCGAAAACCGCCTGGACGACTTGCACATGCCCAGTGGATTGCGAGGACCACCGCCGCCACCAAGATGCGTGAATGGGCAACCGGGATGCGCGAAGACGTTAGGTGGCAGGTGGTGGAGGCAATCCGGGAAGGGCTGACAGCCAAGCAACTGGCACAGCGCCTGGAGGAACGGTGGGAAAAGACCGGAGCCAATTACCAACTCATTGCCACGACGGAACTCTCGATGGCCTACAATTCTGGGTATTTGTTGTCTTTACCCGAACATTGCTACGTAACCGTACCGGCGATAGGTGATGAGCGAGTCTGCCCGGCCTGTAAAGAGTTACTTGAAAATAAAGTCTTTGAAGTATTGCATAACCAGCCGATCAATCCAACACGGTTTGAGTGGGAGACGTGCGTTTGGCCCAACAAGTCCAACTTTGGAAGAAAAGCCAAGGATTATGTGCCATGTGTCCCATTGCACCCAAATTGCAGGCATAAATACCAATTTTTCTCTGGTGTTCCGGCTAACATAAGAACTAAGCGGAGGTAATTAATCCATGCGAGTGAAATCCAACACCAAACCATCCAGTGCCGCCAGTTTTTTGGCGCATAAACTCAAGGAGAATCCTTCCGAGCACATTGAAATTACGGCAATCGGGCCATCGGCTTGCCTTATCGCGTTCAAAGCAATTGCTATGGCTACGCAGTTCGTTGCAGACTCTTATCAATTGGCGTGTTCTCCTATCTTAACTGAAATGTCCGTTGAAAACACGCTTGATGACGGATCTAAAGAGACGAGAATGGCGGATGGCATGAGCGTGGATGTGTGGGTCATCCCGAAGGGGGAGTGAAAGGTGCCGAGCAACCTTGTGCATAATGAAGCCGAAGAGAGTGCTTGGGAAAGGGCCAAGAGGATAGTTAGGTCCCAGTACAAGGATATTCCGGAAGGTTCCAAGCGATTTTATAGGCTCGTTGTCACTATCTATGAGAATATGCGCAGCGGGAAGAAGAAAGTGGGCAAGGGACTATCCTGGGGCGACTCAAAAGAGGATAAGCCTATCCCTAATGCGGTCAAGCCTGCCCAAGAAGAGGACGATGAACAAAAGGATGAGGACCAGGAGACGCAAAATGCCGTCGGCCTGGTGCAGACAAGGGACATTGCCAAGGCGTTCCTGCTGCCGGTAACGGGAGTCAAGAAAAGTCTTGACGAGGACGAATTCTTACCTCTGGACGAAAAGGACGAAGAAGAGGGCATTGAAAACTACCGTAAACAGGCTGACTACTACGATAAGCGCGGTGAGCACAAGAAAGCCAGGATACTGCGGATGATCGCCGACCAGGAAGAGCAGCATAAATACAGGATTCAGAAGCTGGAAGGCGATGTTGACAAGGGTTTTTGGTTGCCGGTGCTGAGCAAGGCCGCTGGCGAGCGGTGGATCACCATTCATCCTCACGGGAAAGATTATGTCAACCCTGAGACTGGAAGCAGTGATTACCGGCATGTTCTTATTGACGATTCCGGTAATATTGTAGGTGGGAGCATTCCCAAAGAAGCGCATGGTAAACCGATCACGTCTTGGTGGAAGAAACAAAAGAAAAATGAACCTAAACTTCACCAGCATCTGCGTGAGCACGGGATACCATATAAGCACAATGAGGATTATACTCTGGAAACTGGTCATGGATTTAAAACGGAAAAGAATAAGTGGAATAAGGACGAGGCGTCTCCAGGGCACGTTTCGGTTGGCCGGAGTAAATTGACATCCAAATATCTTGTGCTTAACAGCGCATTTTCCGACAAAGACAAAATCAAGCAACTTGGAGCGAAGTTCGGCCCTCAATTGGGTGATGATTTTCCGAAACAGTGGTATCTCCCAATTGAGAAGTTGCCACAATTACTAAAAATCATCCCTCATGCCCGTGTGTCTCCTCCGGCAATACAGCTGTACGAAGAGCACCATGGAGGCAAATGGGAAGACGTTTATGAGCCTCCCGACCCAAAAAGAATGGAGGAAATCAAGCGGCAAAAGGAAGAGGCTGAGCGCCGCAAGAGAGAAGAGGAACAGCAACGCCAAAAGGAAGCCGCTCGCAAGAAAAGAGAAGAGCGTGCCGCCGCTGGCATTTTTGACCGGACTTTAGAGTCTGGTTCAAGGAATGCGGTTAAGGTTGGCTATGCGTGGCGTGACAGCGAAAGCGGGAAAATATTGGTGGTTACCAAGGTTGGACGTTCTCGATACATTGATGAAGAGAGTGCCATGTCTTTTGGTATGCTAAGACCAGGTTATCTGACCGATGTTGAGGCAAGAGAGGCTACCCCCGAAGAGAGCAAGCCCGTTTTGGAACGCGAGGAACAGCGCAGGAAAGAAAAAGAGGAGGCTAACCGGAAGAAGCAGGCCAAAGCCGAAGTTGCCAAGATAGCTCAGGAGATCCGGGCGAAAGGTGAGCGTCCTCCGGGGCGGGACAATATTCCGGAAGGCAAGCGATACATTGATACTGGCAATCTCTACGGCGGCGGCAGTTGGTTCGTTATCGGGGATAAATATATCTGGTACGTGCAGAACAATGGCGCGGACGGAGACGACTGGAGCAGAAACAATGTCAGGACCGCTGGCGCTGGCGCTATCGGCTGGCGAATCCCCTATAACGAGAAAGTTGCGGATGCGATAAAGAAACAGGCGGAAATCATTGAAGGGAGATCGGATAACGCTGTTTCCAAATCGGTGTCAAAGACCGCTTTGCTTGCTACTCCCGCCCCCAATATCATCTGGTCCATCTTGCGCACCGCCGGTTACCCGTTCAAGGTTGTGGATGGCATAGCCAAACTCCCGGGCGCGACGGTGGAAATCACTCCGCGCGGACGGGTGATAATCACCGGGCCCTCCGCCGGTAAGATCCTGGCGCTTCTGATCCGCGAGATGGAGCACTATAAGCAGACCTCGGAAGACTGGGTTGACGGACATCAAACACTGCACGGAGACAGTTTATTCTTGCCGGTGATGGGAGGTAAGGGCCATGCCGTTTCTTGACGGCACCGGACCGGAGGGAAGGGGCCCGGAAACGGGGCGCGGAATGGGTATGCGCCTATTATTAGGAGGTGACAAAGGTTGTCTGATGAGTACACCAAAGAAGAGCGGGAAGAGGTCCGCAGGAAAAAGACCGATGAATACGGCGGGAAAGAGTACTTCGCAGTTCCTTCCCTGCGGAGTTATCCACTGACCAAGAACGGGAAGCCGTCCAAGGAGCGCACGCTGGCCGCATGGCGGTATATCCACCAGGAAAAGAACATGGCGAAACTTGGCGAGCACGCCGAATCGGCTATCAGTCGGATCAAGGCCTTCGCCAAAAAGCATTTCGACCTGGAGCTTGAGGCAGGAGATAAAAAGGCCGGAAGCGAGACCAAAAAATCCGTCAAAGAAGTTTATCTGCTGCCCGAAATCTCCACCTGGCCGATCACAAAGGGGCTCAAGCCGGATGCCACTCTGTGCAACGTTGCTTGGCAAGAAATGCACCTGGTGAAGTCCCAGGCCATTCTTGGCGACGAACTGCTTGATTTGGCCGAGAGAAGACTTTTGTGGTTCGCCGACAAGCATGGAATCAAACTTGAGAATCAGCCCAATCCCACTTATCTAACTATCTAAGGTGGAGGAATTAAAAAATGAAGATCATGGAATACCGCAGTTATCGCGTGGAAATGAGCGTGGACGAATTCAAAGCCCTTCGGAAACTGATAGCCGAAGGGCTTACTGTTGCGGAAGAAGTCACGCCGGTTATGGAATCCATCGGTGAGTCATTTGGGATAAAGGTTGCGGTTGCACCTTCTGAGAGGCTCCTTGCACAAAGCCAGAGCCAGGACGCATTGACCGAATGAAAGGCAGGTGACGGATATTTGTGGAGGGCATAGAAAGGTCTTTTCGTTTTTCTGTACCTCTTACAAAGGCCACTCAAACAGATAATGGGGACTGGTTGTTTGAGGGAATGGCCTCGATGCCGGGACGGGATATAGAAGGCGAAGAAATACTGCCAGAGGGGCTGGATATCGACTTCCTGTTAGGAAAAGGGCTGCCGGAAGGCGCTGGCGGCTATATCAACTATGATCATGACCCCTCGACCATTGTAGGAGTGCCGCTGGAAGGGCGGATAACTCCCCAGGGGCTCTGGCTAAAGTGGAAGGGTCTCAAGACCAAATTCATGGATAAGATCGTTGATCAAATGAGGGCGCTCAAGGAAACCGGCCTGCGCCGATACGGAATGTCCGTGGAAGGTGTCGTAAAGCAGTATGACCCTTCTCAACGTCGCATACTGCGAGCATTTATCCGCAACGTCGCGCTTACTCCAACACCCGTGCATCCTGGGACCTGGGTTGATTTCGCCAAGTCTTTGACCAAGGATACCGTATTGGAATATTCCCCGCATTACGGACAGCCGGAAGCATTGCGCAAGTGGGTTCAGACTGTTGGCGGGATTGTTCGGGGTGAGCTGATTCTCAAATCGAATCCTTACTTCAGCGCGGACGGGACGTTCACTCGGGATGGAGATGTGTTGTTTTTCCGGGATGTCTGCGGCCTGGACGGCTTTTCGGCTCTAGAGGTAGCGCGGTATGCGCTGTCCCGGCAAAATGATCTCGTAAAAGCACTCAAGACTGCCTTTCGTGAGCGGGAGGTGGTCAAATTGTGACCTTCGTCGATGGAGTTAGTTTGCTCAGATTTTCAAAGGAGCTTCGGTAAACCTATCAGGTTCTAGTATTTTATATTAACTTGACAGGTTTATTGCGGCTTTGAGACTAAGGAGGCGGCGCTTCAGGCCATAAGCTGAGTCCCCGGTAACGGGGAAGGTGAGGAGTCCTCCTACGTACCGGAGTTATCCTTGAGGGTAAGCACCCCGGCTGGCGCTCCAGGCTCGGGCACTGCTAGTCTGTGGGGACGGAACCTGGCCCCCTGTGGGTAGTCGGTGAACACCTCACAGGCCGAAAGACGCCCCGGTACATTGTCGAGGAGCAGAGTAACCTAAAGGGAGGTTGGCCTTAAATGGCTCCAGCTTTTGCTGGTTATCCGAAGGTTTTTGTGGTGGATGTAGAAGGAAAGCCGCTTTTGCCCTGTCATCCAGCTAGGGCAAGAAAGCTTTTGAAGGCTGGGAAGGCTGAAGTTTTGCGTGGTTCACCCTTCACCATCAGGTTAAAGTACCCAGTAGAAAACCCAATAGGTTCTTTACGGGCCAAAGTTGACGATGGTTCAAGATGGGTTGGGATTGCGTTGGTCAACGAACATGCGGGTGAGGTGGTTTTCCGGGGCACCTTAATTCATCGTGGGGATGTGGTACGCCTGTTGACTTTGCGGCGGGAGTACCGAAGAAATCGCCGTTATCGTTTAGTTCGCTACCGAAAGCGCCGGAATCATAACCGAAAGCAGTTAACTCCTTTCCCCAGTATTCGGCAGAAGAAGGAAGCTGTATACCGCGTTTTAGCAGATCTAGCGAAAATAGTACCAATTTCCGGCGTAGATGTAGAGTTGGTAGTGGCAGGCGTGAAGAATCCTACCTTACCAGGTAAAGGTGCACGAAAGAAGGTACTGAACCGAGATGGTGCTTGTATTTTGTGTGGCTCTGAAGAGAAACTACAGAGGCACCACTTAGTGTCGCAGTCGAAGGGTGGTTCAGACACTCCGGTGAATCAAGTGGTGCTTTGCGAGAAGTGTCATCGAAAAATTCATGCAGGCGAAGTCTCGCTAGGTAAGAAGGGCCGAACCTTCGCTTGGGTTGCTCATGTAGTGCAGGGCAAGACATACCTGTTGGCTTTACTATCACGGTTCGGCAAAGTCAGGACGTGTGAAGGCTGGCAGACGAAGAAGTGGCGAGATGGTCTGGATTTAGTGAAGTCGCATATAAACGATGCGATCTGTCTTTTCTCGTCAGAAGGTCCACTCAAAATCTTTGGACCGGAGCATCTGATCTATCCGCTCCGCAGGCGGAAATGGGAAAGCAATCCCACAAAGACTTGCGAGGAGAGGGGTGGTTATCAGCACTGGGATGTAATACGGGCCAAACGGGCAAACAAGGTGGTCTTTGGATGTGTGAGAAGTCTCAAGGCGCGAGTTATGACCCTGCGGACAGCAGAAGACCGCAATTTTGGAGTGTATTACTCGAAAGCAAAACTCCTGCACCGTCCGCATGGTCTGGCTTATGTATCAATCTAGTAAATGTTTGTAGTACTTGATGATAGTTTCAAAGGGGGTATGAAAGTGTCCAGTAAGACAAATGAGATCACTTCGGACTTCGACGAAATCGTAAAAGAGGAGTTGAGAAAGTCCGTTGTGGTAGCGCCCAGCGACCCTAATGGAGGTGCCAAGCTGCCACTCCGCCAAAAGAACAAGGCCAAGGAGAAGGGGCGCGGCAAGGAACAGTACATGGCGATCTTTGATCGCGAAGCCCAGGAATCCAACGAACAGTTGGACGAATGGATGGAACACACCAACAAAGTTACCGGTTCGCCTGAGAAGTTCGTCAACGACGATGACGACAAAGAGTGGTCCGAAGACCCGGACAACGACGTGGAAGACTCTCGGGGCGCCAAGGTG
>Ga0207433_10010881_pt1 | contig 14023 bp, 13 predicted proteins | sample YelNatPaOPGAMG01_FD_187559 | JGI IMG/M metagenome (GOLD analysis project Ga0207433, IMG submission 187559) | Hot spring thermophilic microbial communities from Obsidian Pool, Yellowstone National Park, USA - OP-RAMG-01 (SPAdes) (version 3) | ecosystem: Environmental > Aquatic > Thermal springs... | reverse complement strand
CCGCCATGCCTGCCGCCCGCACCGTGCTTATAGCTCCCTCAACGCCGTGGTCACCGGCAGCCGCGCGGCGCGCACGGCGGGGAACAATCCACCCACGAAACCGATCGCCAGGGCCCACTTCAGGCCGGTCCAGATCAACGCCGGGTCGACCTTGAACCGGAACACCACGTCGGTAAGGCCACTCAGGGTGGATGCCGTGTAGCCGTCGAACACCAGCCACACCAGCAGCGCACCCAGCAGTCCGCCGAGCAGGGCCAGCAGCATCGTCTCTAGCATCACCGAGACCACCACCGGGCCGCCGCGGAAACCGATCGCGCGCAGCGTGGCAATTTCGCGCGCACGCGCCGCCACCGCGGCGAACATGCAGTTGAGTGCGCCGAACAGGGCGCCGATCGCCATGATCACGCCGACCGTCAACCCCACCACGCGGATCACCTTGGCCAGGCCTTCCGACTGCTTGGCGAAATACGCCTTGGTGGTATCCACCTCCACCTTCAGCTTCGGATCGGTCGCCAGCGCGGCCTTGAACTGGGCCAGCGCCGAGGCGCTGGCAAGCCTCACCAGCACCGACTCCGCGCTGTCGCCACGACGGAATGCCGAGGCGACTTCGCGTCGGTCCGCCCACAACTCGGAATCGTAGGGACCGCCACCGGCGAACACCCCGACCACCTTCCAGCTCTGCGTGCCCAGCTTGACGCTGTCGCCCACATCCAGGTTCGCGAACTCGCGCTGCGCGCCCTGTCCCACCACCAGCTCGCGCAGGCCAGGCTTGAAGCTGCGGCCCTGCACGATCTTCAGGCCGGGCCGCAGTGCCCAGGCGGTGTCGTCCACGCCGCGCAGCTGTGCATTGCCGTCGTCGTCGGAGTTGCGCTTGCGCACGCTGGCCGCCACCACCAGCTCGGCCGAGAGCATCGGCTTGCCGGCCGCATTGCGGGCGATGCCCGGCGCCTGGCCGATCGCCAGCACGTCGTCACGGGTCAGTACCGATTGCGCCTCCGACACCGAGCCGCCGCGCAGCACGATGGCGGTGTCGTCGCGGCCACCGCTCTGCAGCGTGGCCTGGAAGCCCTGCCCCATCGCCAGCAACGCCACCAGCACACCGACCACGCCGGCGATGCCGACCACGATCACCGAGGACGAACCGAGTCGCTGGCGCAACGTCCCCAGGCCCACCGCGGTCACCGACCCGGCCTGCCGGCCGGTGCGCGTGAGCGCCATCCACAGCGCCAGCAGTACAAGCATTACCACGGCGCCGATCCAAGGCAGTTTAGTCCATCCCGCCAACGCCACCAGGACGATCAGCAGCAGGCCGAGATTGATCAGGAATTTCTTCATGGCGTGTTCCTCAGGGACCTGTGGGTGATCGTCACCGCCCGCTCAGGGCATCGACGATGTTCAGCCGCATCGCACGCAGTGCGGGCGGCAGGCCCACCACCACGCCGATCAGCACCATCAGCACCAGGCCGGCCAGCCAAGTGGAACCGGGCATCGCATGCACCGGCACCATGCCGCCGGTGGCCGCCGCGATCGCCGGCACGATCAGCGATACCAGCCCCAGCCCGATCGCCCCGCCGAGCACCAGCATCAACACGCCCTCGGCCAGCACCATCGCCAGGACGCTGGCGCTGGTAAAGCCGAGTGTCTTCAGCACCGCCAGCTCGGACGTGCGTTCGCGCACGGCCTGCATCATGGTGTTGCCGGTGAGCAGCAGCAGGGTGAAGAACACCGCGCCCATGATCGCCGTGACGATGAAGCCGATGTTCACCAGCTGCTTGATGAAGGACGCCTGGAACGCCTGCTCGGTCTGGGTCTTGGTCTCGTGGTCGGAATTGACCGAGATCGCGTCGATGGCGTGCGCTACCGCGTCGGCCCGAGCCGGATCGGCCACCTTCACCACGTACCAGTGCACGGTGCCGGAACCGAACGCGTTGTTCTCGTCGAAGTATTTCCAGTGGAACATCAGCATCTGCTCGCGCCCGGCCTGGCGCGGATCCTTCGCGTGGAAGATGCCCACGATGTCGAACGTCCAGGTGTTGTTGCCGCTGGATTTGGACGGAAAGATGGTGGACTGCAGCGGGATCTTGTCGCCGATCTTCCAGCCGAAGCGCTTGGCCAGCGCCGCGCCGACGATGGCGCCGGTGCGCGTCTTGTTCCACACCGCCAACTGGTCGGCCGGCAGGCTCAGTTCCGGATACAGCGACAAGTAGTTCGGACTCACCGCGAAGCTGATCACCTGGTTCTTCGGATCCTGGTAGACCCCGCCGAACCAGTTCGCCGACGCCACGTCGGACACACCCGGTACCGCGGCGATGCGCGCGCCCAGGCTCTCCGGCAGCGGCTGCTGCATGGACATCTTCGAAGTCACCACCAGCCGGCCCGCACCGGCCACGCTGTCGCCCGCGGTGAAGGCTACGCGCACCGAGTCGAGCAGGCCGAACAGCACGAAGGCCGCGATGATCGACACCAGGGTCAGGAAGGTCCGCGACTTGCGCCGGAACAGCGCCGCCCAGACGAGATGGAAGTATTTCATCGCCGCCTCCTCAGGCCGTGACCTGATCGACCAGGCTGCCCTTGTCCAGATGCAGGGTGTGGCTGGCGTACTCGGCCGCCTTGGGGTCATGGGTGACCATCACGATGGTCTTGCCGTGCTCGCGGTTCAGCGTGCGCAGCAGCCCAAGCACTTCTTCGGCCGACTGGCGGTCCAGGTCGCCGGTGGGTTCGTCGCACACCAGTAGCGTGGGGTCGGAGACGATCGCGCGGGCGATCGCCACACGCTGCTGCTGGCCGCCCGACAATTCGCCGGGCTTGTGCGAGGCGCGGTCGGCCAGGCCCACCAGCTGCAGCGCGATCGACGCGTTCCTGCGCCGCTGTGCGCCGGAAAGCCGGGTCAGCAGCAGCGGCAGCTCAACGTTCTTCTGCGCGCTGAGCATCGGCATCAGGTTGTAGAACTGGAACACGAAGCCGACGTTGGAGGCGCGCCACTTCGCCAGCGCGCTGCCACCCAGCCGGTCGATGCGCTGACCGGCCACGGTGATGCTGCCGCCACTGGGCGTGTCCAGCCCGCCGATCAGATTCAGCAGGGTGGTCTTGCCCGAGCCGGAGGGGCCCATCAGCGCAAGGAAATCGCCTTCGGCGATATCCAGGTCGATGCGGTGCAGCACCTCTACCTTCTGCTTGCCGCGCTCGTAGACCTTGGCGAGGTCGCGGATCTCGATCAGTGTATCCATGGCATGCCTCCGATTAGACGCTGTATGTGCTTCCGGAACCTCGTTCCGCGATACGGGAATCGCCTTGGGCCGGCGTGGTGCGATCGACATCGCGCCATCCGGCGTTGCCGCGATCAGTGCTTCGATCTCTGGACCCGGACATCCGAGCCGTCACGCAAGCCCGGCGCCGGCGCCACCACCACGTTGTCGCCGGCATTGACCGCATCCGGCAGCAGGCGCAGGTCGCCATAGGCCTGGGCCGCCGGCTGCACCACACGCTGCTCGGCCCTGCCGTCGGCCACCACGAACACCACGCTGTGGCCGTCGCGCTGCGCGATCGCGTTCGCCGGCACCAGCACGCCTTTCGGCGCCTGCGCGTCGGCCTGCGGCTTCGCATCGAGGAACGACACGCGCACGCCCATGTCCGGCACGATGCGCGGGTCCTTCTTTTCCAGCGCCACACGGACCTTCACCGTGGCCTTGCTGCGGTCGGCGGCGGGAACGATGGCGATGACGTGGGCGGGAATCCGCCAGTCCGGGTAGGCGTCGAGCACGGCCTCGGCAGGCATGTCCGGCTTCACCCGGCCGATATAGGCCTCGTTGACGTCGACGTCCACTTCCAGCGAGTTCATGTCGACAATGGTGCCGATGCCGGTACGGGTAAAGCCACCGCCGGCGGAGAACGGCGAGACCACCTCGCCCACCTGCGCGTCCTTGGTGGTGATCACGCCGCTGAACGGTGCGCGCACCACGCAGTAGTCGAAGTTCACCTGCGCCTGCTCCACCTGGGCATCGGCGGCAGCCACCTGCTTCTGCTGCGATACCAGCTGGGCACGCATGCTTTCGGCCAGCGTGCGCGCCTGTTCGGCGGTCTGCTTCGCCACCAGGCCACGCGCCGCCAGCGACTGCTGGCGCGCGGCATCGCGCGAATCCTGCGCCAGTTGCACCCGGTATTGCGCCACCAGCGCATGCGCCGCGGCAGCCTGAGCCTTGGCGGCATCGAGCGCGGCCTTGTAGGCGCTGTCGTCCAGCCGGGCCAGCACCTGGCCCTTCTTCACGTGATCGCCTTCCTCGATCAGCACCGCCGTGAGCGTGCCGGTGATCTGTGCCGACACCGTGGCCTGCCTCCGCGCCGTGACGTAGCCGGTGGCCTGAAGCACGGCACCGGCGCCGGCGTCGGCGGCCGGCGAGACGGCCAGCGCCACCTGCACGGGTACCGCACGATGCGCCTGCCAGTACCATCCCGACAGCGCGGCCAGCACCAGTGCCACCACGACCGAGGCGACCACCCACGGCCATCGCGGCGGGCGGTCGTCATCCGCATCGCGCTGGTTGCGTTCGATGCGCAATTCCTTCAGCAAATCGGCCTGCCCCACATCGATCCCCTCGGCATCCATCATGGCGATACGTTAGACATCGACCCCGCCCGGCACCATGCACGCCTATCAGCCACCGGCAATGACAGATGTCACCCGCGCCGGCCGCCGGATCCGGGGGCGTACGGCACGGAGCCAGGATCAGGATCGGCAAGGCACGATACGCATGATCCGTCGTCCGCGTTACGCTTTCGTCGCCATGGCGCGAACGATCGCGCAGGTCGCCGCGTCACCGCGGACTCTCCCCCACTGCCAGGCCCACCTCATGGATTACGTCATCGCACCCCCCGCCCTTCCCCACCTGCCGGTGCTCGGCAGTGACCAGCGTTTTCCCATCCGCCGGGTGTTCTGCATCGGCCGCAACTACGCCGATCATGCACGCGAGATGGGCGCCGACGTCGACAGGTCACAGCCGATGTTCTTCTGCAAGCCGGCCGACGCCGTGGTCAGCGATGGCGCGGACGTGCCATACCCCTCGGCCACCCGCGAGCTGCATCACGAGGTGGAGATGGTGGTGGCCCTGCAGGCCGGCGGACGCGACCTGTCTCCCGAACAGGCCGCTGGAACCGTCTTCGGCTATGGCGTGGGCCTGGACCTGACCCGCCGCGACCTGCAGGCCCAGGCCAAGGCGAAGGGCCACCCGTGGGACGTGGCCAAGGCCTTCGATCATTCGGCGCCTGTCTCGGCGCTGTGCCCTGCCACGCAAGCCACGCCGGGGCCGGACACCACACTGCGACTGAGCGTGAACGGCGAACCGCGCCAGCAGGGCCGGCTGGGCGACATGATCCACAACGTGCCGGCGATCGTCGCCGCGCTTTCCACCCTGTTCGAACTGAAACCCGGCGACCTGATCTTCACCGGCACCCCCGCCGGGGTAGCCGAGCTGCGCCGCGGCGACCGCTTCCACGCCGAACTGGCGGGCATTGCCGAGCTGCAGGGCCGGGTGGTCTGAGCATGCCGGGGAAGCCGCGCCGGCCGACCGGTGCGTGCATCGCCACGCTACGCTAGAGTTTCCCCGCCATCCGGCAGCATTCGGAGAAAACACGATGGGCATGATGAAGGAATTCAAGGAATTCGCGATGCGCGGCAACGTGCTCGACATGGCGGTCGGTATCGTCATCGGCGGCGCGTTCGGCAAGATCGTCACCTCGCTGGTGAACGACGTGATCATGCCGCCGATCGGCCTGGTTACCGGCGGCATCGACTTCTCCGGGATGAAATGGGTGCTCAAGCCCGCCGACGACAGCGATCCGAAGCACAAGATCGCCGAAGTGGCGATCCACTACGGCAGCTTCATCAACACCATCATCACCTTCGTCATCGTCGCCTTCGCGATCTTCATCCTGATCAAGGCGATCAACCGCATGCACAAGAAGGAAGAGGCCGCCCCAGCCGCACCGCCCGCCGACGTGGTCCTGCTGACCGAGATCCGCGATCTTCTAAAGGGCAAGTAAGCCGTCCTCGGGCGCCGCCCTGCTCACCGGCGGCGCCCGTACTGCCCGTGTGCGCCAGCGCGACAATTCAAGGTTTTCCCGGACCCGGCCGATAGCCAGCCTGGCGCGCTCATGCACCGAGCCGGAGGGCTTTTGGCCCCGGCAACGAGCGGTGTTCTTCGGTCGCGCGCACTATCGACGACATGGGGAGGCCGTAGCATGAAGCGTACGTGGCTCAAGTCGGTTTTAGGGCATGGACATCGCTGGCGATGGTCATGGGAGTGGCGTGACCAGGTGCTCGCGCTGCACCGGGCACAGGCGATCATCGAGTTCAGTCCGGACGGCATCATTCTGGACGCCAACGAGAACTTCCTGCGTACCGTGGGTTACGAGCGTCGGGACATCGTCGGCAAACATCACCGCATCTTCGTCCGACCCGAAGAGCGCGAGAGCGAAGCCTATCGACAATTCTGGCTGCGCCTGGGCCAGGGGCATCACGACAGCGGACTGTACCGGCGTATCGGCAAGGACGGACGCGAGGTCTGGATCCAGGGAAGCTACAGCCCGATCCTCGATCGCCGCGGTCGCCCCTACAAGATCATCAAGCACGCCACCGATGTGTCCGACGAACGCCTGCAGGCGTCCGACACGGAAGGCCAGCTGTCCGCCATAAACCGTTCGCAGGCGGTCATCAGTTTCGACCTCGACGGCATCATCCTCGACGCCAACGATAACTTCCTCACCACCATGGGCTACCGGCGCGAGGAAGTGGTGGGACGGCATCACCGCATGTTCGTCGACCCGGCCGAGCGCGAGAGCGCCGAATACCGCGATTTCTGGACCAGGCTGCGACGCGGCGAATACAACGCGGCGCTTTACAGGCGAGTGCGCAAGGACGGGGCGGACGTATGGATCCAGGCGTCGTACAACCCGATCTTCGACATGGCCGGCCGGCCGTTCAAGATCGTGAAGTACGCCACGGACGTCACCCGCCAGACCTCGGCCGCGCGCATGCTGCAGGAATCGCTCGGCTCGCTCGCCGATACCGTTCCCGCGATTGCCGGGCAGGCCAGGCAGACCAGCCGGCTGGCCCACGAGGCCAGCGAGAGCGCCAGCAATGGCGGCGCCATGGTCGACCAGTTGATCGACGTCATCGGCCAGATCAGCCGGCGCACCGAGGACATGTCCGATATCATCGGCCTGATCGACTCGATCGCGTTCCAGACCAACATCCTGGCGATCAATGCCGCAGTCGAGGCAGCCCATGCCGGCGAGCACGGGCGCGGTTTCGGCGTGGTCGCCCAGGAAGTCCGCGGCCTGGCCCAGCGCAGCGCCCAGTCGGCGCGCGATATCCGCGACCTGATCCAGAACACGATCGACGCACTTGCCCAGAGCGGCGTCCACGCCCGTCTGGCTGGCGAGGCGATGCATACCATCGTGTCGTCTGCGTTGCAGGTGAACGAGCACGTCGGCAAGATCGCCCGGGCCGCCGACTCGCAAGCCAGCGGTCTCGAACTGGTGAACCGGGCGATGACGCAGTTGGAGGCACGCGAGCCGGCCGTGGCCTGATCGGTGGTGGCTTGCGGGTCGCGCAGCGCCCATCGGGGGCACGATCGCGCAGCGCGTCGCGGTCGCCGGACGCGGTACCGGTCGCGCGGCAGCTGCGGCGGGATGGCCGAACGGGGGTGGCCGTCTACTCGGCCATGGCGTCGGGTGTGTCGGCCTCGTCCAGCGCCTGCAGGTTTTCCTTGATATGGGTGAGCACCGCAGTCATCTGCTCCATCTGCTCGTAGGGAATGCCGGCGCTGGCATCGCGACGGAGATCCTTGGCGATACGTTCCATGTCGTCGACCACTTCATGCGCCTGCTCGGTGGTGTAAAGGCGCCAGGCACGCCGGTCCTTCGGGTCCGGACGGCGCTCCACGAAGCCGGCCGCCTGCAGGCGATCGATCACCCGGCCAACCGCGATCGGCTCCATTTCCAGGAATTCGGCCAGCTCGGTCTGGCGCAGGCCGGGCCGGCGATAGAGCATCTTGGTGGCGCGCCACTGCGCGCGGGTCAGGCCGAACTTCACCGCGCGTCGATCGAAATGTTTCCGGAACAGCAACGTGACGTCGCTCAGCAGGTAGCCGAATGAAATATCTTCCGCATTCGCCATGATGTGGTGCACTCTCCCGATCGCCCATATGCAAGCATAAACGCATGTCGATCACCGTGATCACTGCCGACATTGTCCATCTGGAGGTGGACGCCATCGTCAATGCCGCCAGCCCGGCCCTGCTTGGTGGCGGCGGTGTGGATGGTGCCATCCACCGGGCCGCCGGACCGCATCTGCTGGCGGCCTGCCGAACCCTTCCGGAGGTTTCGCCCGGCGTGCGCTGCCCCACCGGCGAGGCCCGCCTTACGCCCGGTTTCGACCTGGCGGCACGCTGGGTCATCCATACGGTCGGACCGATCTGGCGGGGTGGCGGACATGGCGAGGCCGGCCTGCTCGCCCACTGCTACCGTGCCAGCGTCGCCCTGGCCGCCGCCCACCGGCTTCGATCCATCGCCTTTCCGGCGATCAGTTGCGGGGTCTACGGTTATCCCGCCGAGCACGCCGCGCAGGTGGCGGTGGCCGCGCTGCGCGAAGCCCTGCAGCACCATGCCGACCTGCACGTTCAGCTGTGCGGATTCGATGCGCGCATGAGCGCCATCCTGCGGCACGCCCTCGATACCCACGGATACGGCTGAACTAGCGCGGCCCGAGGTCGAAGGGATAGAGCGGCGGCAGTGGCGAACGATCGTCCTGTGGCCGTTCGTCGCGCCAGACGAAACCGTGTTCGAATGCCGCCCGCAGGTCAGGGGACCGGGCACCTGTCGCCGGATCGGCGTATTGCCGGCGCTGCAGCCACGCGATGGCCGTGCGTTGCGGATCGGAAGCCAGCGCCGCCGCCAGTTCACCCAGGTTCTGCAGGCCGGGCCGCTCGGCGCGCCCCCATGCCAGCAGGTGCCGCGCCTGGGTGGCCACGTCGTCGCCGAGTGCCGCGTCCAGGAAGCGCTTGCGCATCGCCCGATCCGTCGACGGCCCGATCGTCGGCGCCACGCGTGCCGGCTTTGGCACCGACGCGGACGCGCGACGACGCAGCAACCACCAGGCCACGATACCCAGCAGCAACAGTGCGAGACTGGCGATGGCGACCCAGCGCCACCAGGCGGGCACCGTGCCGGCCGCAGGCGCCACGGGCGTGACCGTCGTGCGCGACGATGCCTGCATGCCCGGTCCGGTCGCCGCGGGCAACGCCGCGGATGTCGCCGCTGCCGGAGCCGCGGTCGTGCCCGACGCAGGCAACACCGTCAGCGTGGTCGCCGGAATGCTCGCCGTTTCCGTCTGCCCGCTCTGCACGTTGAACCACTTCAGCGTGGTCGCCGGAATCGTCAGCGTACCGGCCTGCTGGGGCACGATCGCGAACGCCCGCTCGCGCTTGCCTTCCAGCCATTTGCCGTCGTCGGAGGTGGTATCGACCGGACGATCGGGATAGACCGTGGCGCCGCTCAGCGTCGGCAGGCTTGGTTCGGGCAGCGATTCGGCGGGAAGGCCGCTCGCCTGCACCACCATGTGCAGGTTCAGTGCCTGACCGACATGCAGCTTGCTGTCGGCCGGCAATCCATCCAGCGACAGGCTGAGCTGGCGCGCCGGCAACCAGGCGTCGCCGCCCCAGCCGGACGGCGGCGCAGCCACATGCAGGGTCACCGCGGGCGAGGCCGCCGATACCTGGCGCCCCCCGCCGAACAGGCCCGACTGGCCGAAGAAGCTTCCGGGACCGAACGGATCGCTGGAATCGCCGGTACTGCCCTGGAACTGCATCGATGGCACCACCAGGTTGCCGGCGTGGCTGGGCACCAGGGCATAACGGCGTTCGAGCACATGGTAGGTGCGACCGCCACGCTCGACGTCGTAGTTGATATCGCTGCCGAGCCTGCGCACATCGACACCGGGCAGTTGCGGTTCCTGCAGCGACCCGCTGAGGTCCACGTCGTGATACAGCCGCAGGGTGTAGACCATCTGCTGGCCGACATAGCCATGGTCAGGTTCCACGCCGGCCTCGATGAAGACGTCCTTGCCGCTGTTGGCAGCGGCGTTCGGATCGGGTGGGGTGACATCCAGCAGCAATGGCGCGGTATGTCCGCCGGCCACGGCCAGCGACGGCACCGTGAGCTGGCCGACATGCTTCGGACGCAGCGCGATGCCGATCGTGAACTGCGCGCTCTGCTTGCCGTTGACGATGCTGATGCTACTGCTGCTGGACGTGCCCAGCACGTCGAAATCCCGGCGCAGCGGATCGAGGTCCGGCATGCCCATGCTGTCGCTGCCGTCCACGGTCAGGTTCAGCGTGACGGTCTCGCCAAGCTGCACCTTGCTGCGATCCAGCGAGGCCCGCACACCACTGGCCGCCGCCCAGGCCGGCAGCAGGAAGGCCAGCAAAAGCCATACGTAGCGCCCTTTCATGGTTGTCCTTCCTCCGGCGAAGCGCGCTGATGGCGCTCCATGTATTCGAGCATGAACTTGCGTCGCAGCAGCGCGCCCGGGTCGTCGGGCACGGCCTGCAGCGTCTGGCGTATGTCGGCCGGCAGTTTCGACAGCGGATCGTCGGTGGCCGGCGCACCCAGCTCGTGGGTGGGAACCTTCGCGCCCTTGCGGGCGAGTGCCTGGTCCATCTGCTGGTGCAGCGCCTGCTGCGCCTTGGTGGCCGCGGCCTGCTCGGCGGCACGTTGCTGCGGCGACTGCGGCGACGCCTTGCCCTGCGTGTCCTCGGCCGAGGAATCGTGACCGTCCCGGCCTTCCGTCGGCGGCGATGACGTGTTGCCCTGCGATGGCGAGGATGACTGGGGAGCGCGAGCACTGCTGGACGGACTGGTCGGCTGACCGGCCGACTTGCTGCCCTGCGCACCCTTGTCCTGCGGACGCTTCTGCGAGCCGTCCTGCCCCTGCGAACCGGAACCGCTGTCCTTCGACTGGCGGCTTCCGCCTTTTCCGCTGCCGCGCTCCGCACCCTCGTGCTTCTGCTGCTGGCGACGCATCGCCTCCTCCACCGCCTTGCGGTTGGCACGCGCATCGTCGTTGTGCGGATCCATCTTCAGGGCGCGGTCATAGGCCTTGATCGCATCGGGATAGCGCCCCAGCCGCGCCAATGCGTTGCCCAGGTTGTAGGCGGCCTCAGCCCCCTTCGCCTGTTCCAGTGCCTGCACGGCGGCCCGGTAGTCGCCTGCGCGATACGCGGCCGCACCGCGCAGCGCCGGGTCGCGCGCGAGCTGCTCGGCCTGCTTCGCCCTGCCTTCGCGCAGCGCACTTGATGCCTGCTGGTCGGGACGCTGCCACCAGTCGCGCCAGCCGCCGGCATGCGCCGCCGGCGAAGCCACCAGCGGCAGCAGCACCAGCGGCACCAGCAGCAACCAGCCGCGCCGGAAACCCAATGCGACGATCGCGAGCAGCGGCAACAGCAGCCACGGCCCCTCGTCCTGCCAGGCATCGCCCTGCTGGCCTGCCACGGCGCTCGCATGCCCCTGCGGACGCAGCTCGCGATGAAGGGATGCCACGTCGCGGTCATCGTCGGTCATCGGCACATAGATGCCGCCACCGGCATCCGCCACCGCAGCCAGCGCCGCGTCATCGCGTCGCGCCAGCACCAGATTGCCCTGGGCATCGTGCAGGAAGCCGCCATTGGCCAGCGCCACCGGGCCGCCCTGCGGGGTACCCACGCCAAGCACCGAAACACGCACACCTTCGGCACGTGCCTTGCGTGCCGCTGCCGTCGCGGCGGCATCCGCGGTATCGGTGATCAGGACCAGGGAGCCGTTGTCGACCTTGGCGTCGCGGATCAACTTCACACCCTGCGCAATGGCCTGCGCGGCATTGTCGCCATCGACAGGCATGACGTCGGGAGCCATGGCATCGAGCAGGTCACTGAGACTGTGTGCATCGCTTGTCAGCGGCGCGACCACGAAAGACTCACCGGCGTAGCCGATCAGGCCATTCAGTCCGTCGCGGTTCGCATGCAGCAGGTCGTGCGCCTTGAAGCGGGCTCGCTCGATCCGGCTCGGCGCGACATCATGCGCCAGCATGCGCTTGGACAGCGAGATGGCCACCACCTGCGCGGCCCGATCGGCATACAGTGGTTGCGCTACCCGCCGCCATGCGGGCCCGGCCAGCGCCAGCGTCGCGAGTAGCCAGCCCAGTGCCAGCAGGCCCGACGCCGCACGTCGACTGCGCGGCTGCCCATGCGTCACATGCGGCAGAAGTTCGGGGTCGACCAGCTTCGACAGTTCGTGCTGCGCACCGTCCCCGCGCATACCCAGCCACAGCAGGACCGGCAAGGCGAACAGTGCCAGCAACCATTCGGGCTGCAGGAAATGGAATGCATGCATGAACCCGCTCATGCGCGTCGCCTCCGCAACCGCGGCAGCCAGGCCAGCAGCAGCAGGCATGCCGCGGCCAGCAGCGGCCAGCGGAACAGGTCATGGTGCAGGCGGAAGGTCGGGCCGCGCTGCGGCATCGGTTCGAGCGCATCGATCGCGCGATAGGCATCGGCGAGCTGGCGGCTGTCGGTCGCGCGGAAAAACTTGCCGCCGGTCATGTCGGCGATCTGGGTCAGCATGCCTGCATCCAGGTCGGCTGACGGATTGATCAGCTGACTGCCGAAGAAGCCGGCCACCCGCATGCGGGTGGCGCCGATGCCGATGGTGTAGATGCGCACGCCGGCCGCTTTGGCCGCACGTGCCGCATCCAGCGGCGTGACGTTGCCGGCATTGTTCACGCCGTCGGTGAGCAGCACCAGGACGCGGGCCTGCTCCGGCAGGGCCGACAGCCGTTTCACCGCCACCGCGATGGCGTCGCCGATGGCGGTCTGCGTACCCGCCAGCCCCACCGCGGCCCCCTTGAGCTGCGCCCGCACGGCACTGAGGTCGTAGGTCAGCGGTGTCACCAGGTAGGCGCGACTGCCGAACAGGACCAGTCCCATTTCGTCACCACTGCGCCGCGCGATGAAATCGCCCGCGATCGCCTCCACCGCACCAAAGCGGCTGACCGGCTGGCCCGCGAGCGTCATGTCCTGTGTCTGCATGCTGCCGGACAAGTCGACCGCCAACATCAGGGCGCGTCCGCTATGCCGCTGCGCCTGTGGCGGCCCCAGCAGCTGCGGCCTCGCCGCCGCGGCCAGCAGGCAGAGCCACGCCAGGGCCAGCAGCCAGGGCGGTGCACCGCGCAACGTCGTCGTTCCGGCTTCCTGCAACTGCAGACCGGGCTGCGGCAGATGCAGCGCACGACCCGGCGAAGCCGGTCGCCACCAGCGCCAGAACAGCCACGGCAATGGCGCCAGCAGGAAGACCCACGGCCAGGCGAACTCAGGCATGCGGCCGCCCTCCGCGCTCGCCGGGCGACTTCCGCCAGGCCATCGCCAGCCATGTCCGTGTGGCCGCAACGGCCTGCGCGCGGTCGAACCCGCCGCCGGACCGGTAGATCCGTCGCTCCAGTCCGACCAGCACATCCAGCACCGGGGCCTTCACCGGCACTCGCGCCAGGGTCTGGCGCCACGGTTCGCCCCGCTCGCTCACGGCATTCGCCGCGTACCCCCGGGCCATGCGCCGCAGCAACTGATGCAGCCCATAGGCCAGGGCCTGGTCGTCATCGACATGACATGCATCAAGCCGGTCGACCTCGGCCAGCAACTGCCGCAGCACGCGATCGCGACGACGCTGGCGTGACACCGCCCAGGCCAGCAACCCGAGCGCCAGCAGCAGCACCGCTGCCAGCACCCACCAGCCCGGCGCGGGCGGCCACCACGACGGCGCGGGCGGCATGTGGATGTCGCGCAGGACCAGCTTCTGCGGTGTCGCCAAACCCGGCATGCCGATCACCTCGTCCGTCCACGCGCGCGCAGCAGTGCGGATACCGCGTCGCGCGGATCAGCCGCCGTGTCGATCCGTTCCGACGACAGGGCCAATGCGCGGGCAAGCGCTTGCAGACGGGCTG
>Ga0207433_10010878_pt1 | contig 14025 bp, 8 predicted proteins | sample YelNatPaOPGAMG01_FD_187559 | JGI IMG/M metagenome (GOLD analysis project Ga0207433, IMG submission 187559) | Hot spring thermophilic microbial communities from Obsidian Pool, Yellowstone National Park, USA - OP-RAMG-01 (SPAdes) (version 3) | ecosystem: Environmental > Aquatic > Thermal springs >... | reverse complement strand
AGGTTTCATACCGGCTTCGAGCGCGGCTGCGTAGACAAAGAGCTTGAACGAGCTTCCGGGCTGGCGGCCAAAGCCACCGGTGCAGCGGTTGAATTCGGACTTCGGATCGACGCTCCCGACCATTGCCCTGATGTAACCCGTCTCGGGCTCGATGCACACAAGACAGCCCTCACCCACATTAAGCGCTCTCGATTGGCTCCTGACCCCCGATCGCAGAGCCCTTTCGGCGGCTTTCTGCATTTTATAATCGAGGGTGGTATAGACATTGAGACCACCGTTGCGAAGGACATCGTCGCTGTATTTCTCGTGCAGCTGCTTGAGCACATATGCGACAAAGTGCGGGGCTTTGTAACCGCTGGGATCGGTAATCTTAGGCACGATTCGCGGGCGAGCGCGCTTTGCCCTGTCGCGCTCCTGGGCAGTGATATAACCGAGCTCAGCCATGCGGTTCAGGACGATATCGCGCCGGTTGATCGCGGCTTTGAGATTCTGGTGAGGCGAGTAGCCGGAGGGACGCTGGGGCAAGCCCGCGATCAGCGCGGCCTCCGAGAGTTTGAGCCGGCTCACGGGTTTACCGAAATAGGTCTCTGACGCAGCTTCGACACCATAAGCTCCGCTGCCGTAGTAGACCTGGTTCAGGTAGAGTTCTAAAATCTCATCTTTGCTGAGTTTACGTTCCACCGAGAGCGCGAGGAACGATTCTTTGACTTTCCTGGTGAAAGTCTTGCGCTGGGTGAGGCAGACGCTTCTAACGAGCTGCTGCGTGAGGGTGCTTCCTCCCTCAGCGAGCTTGTGTCCCTTCACATCGCGCCACACCGCTCGCGCAATGCCCTTCGCGTCGAGCCCGCCGTGCTCGTAGAAGCGGCTGTCCTCAATTGCAATGGTCGCATTTTTGAGCGACTCGGGGATGTCCTTCAAAGAAACATAGGTGCGGTTTTCACGGAAGACTCTCGCGAGCACAACACCGTCGCTGGAGTAGATAACCGTCGCCCTGCCCGGATCGATGCTCTGCTTGATACCGAGAACATCCGAAAGTCTTTGATAAAGCTCCGGAGCGCCGCCCATGACGCCATGAGTCCCGCGGCTTCCACAACCTAACTCGAACACAATCACCCAGCATACTATCAGGCAGACTACAGCCGCCAGGACTCCGCGCAGTTTCATCAGGCCAATCCTCTCACATCACGCACTTCATTATTCTCCTGGGAGGTATACGCTCCGAATAGCAGCTCAGCGTTCCCAAGCTCCCTACATATAGATCAACGCAAGAGAACAGCCGGAAGTTTCAAAAGCAGTCGAAAATCCAAGGTCTAAAGTCCAAAGCCGGAAGTCGCACCAGTCTGCTCACTCTCACCTGCCACCTTCGTCATACTATTCTGACTCGTTTTCCTAATTCCGAGGATTCATAGCAGGCAAGAACGAGCTTGAGAACATCGCGGCCTTCTTCGGCGGTGGCGATTGGCGCGCGCTTACCCTGAAGGAACTCGGCTATCGGGGCGGCAAGGCCTGCGATTCGCTCGCCCTGGCTGCGAATGTCGGGAAGATCGCTTATGGTCCACTGACCGGTCTTCTGGAGATACCATTTGAGCTGAATACCGCCCTCGGGTCTCGGAACTCCACAGCTCGGGCCATCGCCGTAGTTACCGATAATCACTCCGTTCTCGCAGATGATCTCGAGCGCATTTTCACCGGCGACAGCGACGAATGTGCACGAAGCCTCCGCAAAGGCGCCATCGGCATAACGAAAGACAGCAATCGCGTTATCATTTGGAATAGCGGGATTGAGGAGCGTGTCTATTTCGGCGAATACGCTCACGGGTTTCCCGAGGAGCCAGTAGAGAAAATCTATCGGATGCGCCGCATCATCCGCGAAAATATCCCGGTTGAGCTCAGGGCGAACGTGCCAGGACTTATCGAAATCTTTCATGAACTGCGTCCCGAGGCAGTGCCGGCGGCGCACCATGAAAACTCGCCCGAAATCACCGCCTCGGAGCAGCTCTTTTGCCTGCACATTATGAGGATCGACCCGCATCTGCCAGGCCATTGTGAATGAGACCTTCGCCTGGTCTACAGCCGCAACGATCCTGTCAGCCTGATCGGGGGTGAGCGCTATCGGTTTTTGCAGAACTATTGCTTTGCCCGCGGCCGCGGCTTGTTCGACGAGATCAGCGTGCATCGAGGTTTCGGAAGCTATCACAACCGCATCGATGTCATCTCGACCAAGCAGCGCTTCGATTGACTCAGCCGGTCCGATCCCCATATTCCGGCAGTTGCTCTCCGCGCGGTTCGTATCATGATCCCACCCCGCAACCACGTTTATACCGAGCTCCGGTTTCTCCCGCCACATCGAGCAATACATTCCCACATGCCCGTGGGCAAACCCAAGTATACCGACTCTAACACCATTCATAACCCTACTAATCCTTCCTGTATAACAAGACACGCAAGTCCCGCTACGCTGTGAGCCGCTTACTTTCCTGCCAATTATTTCAAGCGCATCCAAAATCTCTGCGTAACCAATACTTCACATTACCGTCTATTATTGTGCAGGCCAAGAGAAGCAGTGCTCGAGCGCAACCTTACCTGCAAACCGAAGGAGAGATAGATCCCTGGCCATGCCAGGCTTTGGAGGATAGACAATGCATCTGCACAAACTCAGCGCGAGAGCGCTCATTCTCGTCATAGTCGCCGTTCTGGCGATAACCATACTCGCTCCGGTCAGCAGCTTTGCAAGTTCAGAGGGCAGGCGTAACACCGCGATAGGCCTTGCGGGAGTGGCGGCATTCCTGCTCGCGAGCGGAAAGACCGTCCCCGGGCTCATCGCAGCCGCTGGTTCAGGTTATGCGTTCAATCGCTATAACCAGGAGCGCAGGGAAGACTTCTATCGCGGCGGATATCATTATAAGAGAGGCCGGACATGGAGCCGGGATCGCGACTGGTCAAGAGACAGATATCATTCTAATTATGGTGGCGGCCATTGGGATCGCGGATGGAGCCACAGATAACCCATAGACCCTGGATCATATCCAGTTGACATACCGGGCCGCTTCTGATGATTGGTATTAAGTCACCAGGAGCGGCCTTTAGTTTATTACCTGAAGGAATATGAAGCGGCAGCAGGGCAGTTAAAAAATAATGGGACTGCAGCTACAGGAGGATCAGACGTCATTATGTCCACAGAAAAGAAACTGCCCGAAATTACCGCGCATCGCGGAGCATCGTTCCACGCGCCGGAAAACACCCTCGCCGCGTATAAACTGGCCTGGGAAGTGGATTCGGACGCGGTGGAGATCGATATTTACAAGACAAAAGACGGCCGGATAATCGCTATGCATGACGGCTCTACCGCAAGGACCACCGGGGTCGATATGAAGATCGCCGAAAGCACATTCGAGGAACTGCGAGCGCTCGATGCGGGCTCTTGGAAAGGCTCTCAATATAAGGGAGAGAAAATTCCGAGCCTGGAGGAAATTCTCTCGACCGTCCCCGACGGAAAGAGGCTGCTCATCGAGATTAAAGTCGATGGGATCGTGCCAGACTTTTTGAAGGTGATCGACGCGTCAGGGATCAGCCCTGAGAAAATTTCAGTCATCAGCTTCCACCAACAAGCTATGCGTGACATCAAGGCGCACCGCCCGAGCCTCCAGGCCTATTGGCTCTGCTGCCCGGGACCGGGAAACGCGGACGAACTAATTGAGATCGCTAAATCGCTGGGAGTGGACGGCGTGGACGCGCTGGCTTCGAAAGAACTCGATGAGGACCTGGTCCGCAGGTTCCGCGAACTGGGAATGCAGGTTTACTGTTGGACGGTAGATGACAATGAAACCGCTCTGCGAATGGCAAAGCTCGAGGTTGATGGAATAACGACCAATAAGCCGAAGGAGATTATGGACCTGTTGAAGAAAAGCTGAAGCTTTTTATTATGATGGCTGGGGTGAGGGGGCAGGCTAGCCGCCTGCCCCAATCGAAAGAGGAATCGTCACCCGATCGCCGATGGTGAAGTCCAGAATCTCGAAGCCATCGCCGGATTTCCAGCCGGTTGGGTCCTCTATCTCAAAGTTTTTCATATCCTCGAACGAGCGAATCCTTGTCAGCTTTCCGGTACGGGTGTTGCGGATCGGAGCTCCGTTGAAGTATCTTGTCGGAGTCCCTATCGAGCATGCGAACGGCACCGGGACACGGCTGGAGATCGCGTCACCAGATGGGTCTTTATCCAACACACCTCGCGCCTGCACAAAATCCAGGCACTGAAGATTGAGCGCTATTCCATTCCCCGCGGGTTTCGTGGCGGTGATGGTATATGCGCTCCGGCGCGGTGAGCCTTTGGTTTGAATGAGCGCGATCCGGCCTGGCAGGTCTTCGGCTGCAGTATTTATGGTAATAGTCCGCGCTTTCTCATCAACTGCAACGATTTTAGCTTCTAACGCAGCGGCAGGCAGCGTGACCGATTTATCCCCACAGCTCAGCACGGTCCCATCGAAGAGGCGAATTGATTCAGCGACCTGATCGCGCGTTCGCACAAAACCGTAGCGACCATGAAATGCTATGTGAATATTGCCATCAATAATAGTAAAGCGACTACCAGAGCTTTGAGCGCTGAGAACATAATCCACGCAACCGTCAGCCAGCGTCACTTTCACGCATACCGCCATCGGATCATGGGGGCTGACAGGGATCTCCTCTACTCTCTTAATTGGACAATCGCCTCTGTATGGGACCAACACCGAAGCGAACCTGCTCCTTAGCCCATCCTCTCCGTTCCTGCGAGCGATCACAAAGTGCATGCGATGCTGCCCATCGAGGGTTGGACCGAGGGCAGTGATCACCTGTGTCCCTTCCTGAGGCAGCGATATCATCCGCAGATGCGTATCATCCGGAGCCAGATCATGCCATTCAGCAGAATAAGCGCCATTCGCGGTTGCGGTTTTCAGATCGTAGAGGAATGCGTAGCCGTTGCCAGGAGGAGGCATCCATCCGCGCCCGCCGATTTTCTCGGAGGGGTCGTCCATCTCCTTGATGAACTCACCGGGAGCGATCCTCTCGCCCCAGCTCCATCCGGGTTTATTGAATGATGCATCGCGGTATTTGGGGTTCAATCCGGCGAGCGTCCATGCCTCCGGCTTACTGAGATCGAGCCCGCTGGTATCGAAGTCGTTATTTTCATCCTTGCCCCAGGAGCCATGGAAGAAATAGTCGTGCTGTTTACCACCAGCGACGCGGAAAACATCCACCCAATACGCATCAGCGGCGCTGATATCGATCTGGGCGACTGCGCGGCGATACATAGTGAGGTTCTCATCCGTCCTGGATTCCAGCCCATCCATCTCCACAACACTAACTGGTCCATCCTGCCCGAATAAGAGCACTCCACCGCCGGGGGTCTTGCGGAACTGGTTCATCGGACGATTTACATCTTCATCAACAACCACAAGGTTATGGCATGCCTGCCGCTGGTTCCAACCGACATGGACCGGGGTCCCAAAGATGCCGTAGCCGATCTCATAGCTCAGATCACGGCTTTTTCCGAAGAGCAGCAAACCGAGGGTATCATCGTGCCCATGAGGCATGGTACAGCCATCACGCATCAATGCAGCTCTACGAAATGCGCCTTCACCGGAGCGCAATATCGCCAGGTCCCGTCCGCCCAGCAGTGTCGGTCCCTCCGGCAGATTAGATGAAGCCTTCTGCTGATCCAGATCCTGAGCATAGAACATACACCAGATTCCCCCGCGCTGAATATTATTACTGCCCTGAGACGAGTTGATCAGCCGGCTTGCAGCAAGACGGCGGATGGCGGGATCGGTAGACTTGGCAAGAAACAGATCAGCCATAGACGCATTGACCCTGGGTTCTTGCTCGGTGGTAACCTGAGCCAGGCTTCCGTGCGCATTGCCAAAGCCGGGAACGTGACCGGCGCAGTCGATATCCACCGCAGCTCTCAGACATGCTGTCGCAAGCTTGGGATTATCGAAGAAGTTCAGATTATATGGATAATCCTTAGGATTCGGAAAGCGCTCAGGGTTAGAATAATGCCGCGGCGAGTAGTTCGCAGCCACTTGAGCCATATCGAATATGACTGATGTTCCAAACTCGGAATAGCCCGCGGATGTTTCATAGTATTGCCCATCGCGGTCGATTGTGTTGCTGATGTAGTAGGAAATGGCATCGAGCCCCCAGCGGATGTAATCAGGATTGCCGGTAACCATTCCTACCGCGAGCATTCCACGCACGCAATCCGCTTCGTGATTGTGCAGGGTCTCGAGCTTCCCATCCCGCACATCGATATGAGAGAAAAGATAATCCTCAAGCAAGTTTTTAACGATATTCTCGCGCATCGTCAGCCCAGGATTGGACGGAGAAGGGTTATCCAACTCATCCAGTCCTCCGATCAGATCATACGCGTTTACTTGGAGCGCTTTGGTGCGAAAAACGATACTGGTAAGCTGGTTGAAACGGCCCTGCAGGCTCTCATCGTTTGGAGCAAAGTCGCGCGGACCGATGGTTGTCGGCTGGACAGTCGCGAGGGCATCCAGAATTACGGCTGCCTTGTGAGCATAGCGCTGGTCACCGGTCAAGATGTAGGCGAGGCTGAGGTTGCGAACGGCGGAGTTATCGTTGTTCCATGCGGTGGAAAGCTGCTCTATCACCCAGGAGTTCCAGACACCTTTGAGGTAGTAGCGCCGGTCATCTATGGTAATTCCTTTACCGGTGTCGTGATAGGGAGAATCAGGATCCGGATCAGGAAATTCTCTCTTACATCTGGGACAGATCACTATTCCCGGCTTATCCCACGAGCACATCCCGCTGCCGAAGTTGGGCCATCTGGCTCCACAGGCAGGGCAGCCGGTGGTACCATAAGAGAATATGGAGCCTTTTGCCGGAACCATATTACGGATCCACTGGTCATCGCGCTCGAGCCATGAGTCCGCAATGCGCTTGATGCGATTCCACTCGCTCTTTGCCCAATCGAATTTTTCGATGTTGCGATGAGCGGTAGCGACATCCGTCGCGGTGATATAGACACCGATTAACGGCTTTGGCTTTTCCACAGCCGCGGCGCTGCCGTTGATAACAAATGTGAACACGCAGAGAAGAGCCAGAGGGAAAAGGAGCTGACTATACATACGCAAACCTCGGGGAGAATTAGCTGAGCTTGATTTTAATTAAATGAGCTCGTAATTGCAAGTGGTTAGAGGACTGGTAAGGTTACGTTATCACTCGATGCAGGCATATACTTGGAGTAATTTTTAGAGGCTCCATTGCGAAATGACTTATGGCATCTGACGAGCTTATGGGTTATCCATGAGAGCATGTGCGATTTTACTTGCTATTGTTAATGATTCCTTCTCCTTTCGCGCTTGCGAGTAAATCCCGATTTCCCGGTGGTATGAAAAACGTTTTAGCTGTACTATTCCAGGCGCCCTGTTTGTGTGGTATATTGTGTTTGGGGGATTGCAGAAGATGAAATTAACCACAGGTTTACTCGCGGCGCTATTGGCTGCATTTTTGTTTCCATCGCTCTCACTCGCGGCGAATCCGCCTATATGCCCGCATGTAATAGGCTGGAACAGCACAATCGCCACCTGGGCGCAGGGCGCTCCCTGGATCAAAGTAATTCTCTCCGGCGATGTTGCTCCGGCGAAAGCAACTGGCGCGAAAGTCTTCTACCGCCCCTGGGACGCCGACAGCGCCAACCACGATGACGGCTGCCTGCCCACATCCCTTACCGGTTCTCAATACGCCGACATGGTATGGGCGAAGATATCGGCAATGACGCAGAAGCCCGATGCCGTCGGATATCGCAATGAGTTCAACTGGGACAACCCCACCTGCAGTAAGCGGACCTGCGCTGAATTCGTCAACTATAAAAACCGCCTGCGTGAGCTTGGCTATACCGGTAAGATCATATTCGGCTCGTTCGGTGTCGGATGGGTGGACAGCAATACCTGGAATGATCCCGACCTTACAAACGCCGCCACCGCGGCTGATGGAATAGAAACTCACGAATACTTCGACCTCAGCGTAGACTGCGGAGCCCCCTGGCTCTGCTACCGCCATCGCGATCTCGCCCTCGCAACTCACCCCTACCTGCAGAGCAAGGAATGGTATATAGGCGAGTTCGGCAGCGACCGCGTATGCGGCGCTTCAGGCGCATGCGGCGATTCGCAGTGCAGGGGCGGTTGGAGAGAGGGCGGCAAATTAACCGAGCAGCAGTACGTCACTCAAATGGCTGCATATCGAGCCGGATGCGCGAACCAGGTCGTGGCGGTGTTCGTGTTTCAGCAGGGCGACGATATCGGGTGGACAAACTATGAAGTGCTCGGTACCTCGGTTGCGACGTGGATGCAATCGACATGGGGACTGCCATCAGGAAGATTCCAGGGCAGCGTAAAGAGCTCGAACGGCGCTGCTCTTGGCGCGGTGACCATAACCGTAACCCCGGGATACTTCCAGTTCCAGCGCCTCGCCGGTGTCCCGAATTCAGTTCTCTACAGCATCCCGAACATCCCATCCGGCACATACAACATAACCGCCTCCGCGCCCGGGTTCGGCCAGGTGACTATGACCAATATGTCCATCACCGCAAATACAGGCACTACGGCGAATTTCGTGCTTTCTCCGTTCAGCACACTCAGCGCGGCAAAAGGGCTGGCAGATACGGTAAGCACGGTGGTAACGGGCATCGTGACGGCGCGGTTTCCCATCGGCGGCACGCAGGACACAATCTACATCGAGAACACCGACCGCACAAGCGGACTGGCAATCGCCACAACGACTCCCGTCTCCATCGGCGATTCGGTCCAGGCTCAGGGCACGATGTCTACGGTAAACGGCGAAAGGGTTCTAAACGCGACCAGCGTGGTCACCCTCACCTCAGGGAATGCTCTTCCGCAGACGATCGGGATAAATAATCGCGGAGTCGGCGGAGGACAGTTCGGCCAACAGCAAGCCGTCATCAATTCGAGCTTACCCGATTTCTATGCAAGCGGGCTTAACAACATCGGGCTGCTCGTGCATGCGTGGGGAAATGTGTCTTATATTGACCCGGCCGGAGCGTTTTTCTATATGGACGACGGATCGTGTATTAATGACGGATCGGGCTGGCCGGGTATGCGCGTGGCGTGTTCAGGCCTGCCGGCGCCCGCATCAGGCGCAAAGGTGGACGTGATCGGAATATCATCGACGACCACGGTGAACGGTAAAACAGCGCGCCTGCTGCGACCGAGGTCGATAGCCGATCTATCTTATGCGTCTTCAGCCGATTACCTGTTTAATCCGGGGTTCGAATCCGGCAATCTTTCGTATTGGAGCAGCTACGGGACCGTCGATGGCGTGCAGTCCGGATCGTGGTACGGCGGGATTACAGCTCACTCCGGGACATATTTCTTCGGCACCGCGGCGAACTGGGGCACGAAGAGCGGTGGGCTTTATCAACGGGTTCCGGCTGCCATCGGCGCGAAATACCAGGCCAGGGCATGGAGCCGCGTGTTCTGGAGCGGTAACTCCTCCGATTCAGTGCAATCGAAGGTAGGGATCGACCCGAACGGTGGAACAAATCCGAACGCAGCATCGATCCAATGGTCAACGATCGACATGCAGCCGAAATCCGATACAAGCGCGTGGCTTGAGCTGACCACCCCGACTGTCACCTGCAGCGGCGGCTTTGTGACGATTTTCCTCGATTTGAAGCAGACGAACAGCGCGAACTGGCACATCAACTGCTTCGATGACGCAGGAATTTATCAGGTCAAATAACCTGTCACTTAACCCCGATCCTCATCCGATAGCTGAAGTACCAGGTCGAAGGCTTATCTCCGAGGGCGTTCTTCGCGGCTTCACGGAGCTTGTTCAAGCCGATCTCCTCATCACCAAGACCGAGCTTGATCAGGCTCTCGACCCCACCCTGGCTGAGCGCAAGGCCTACAAGCCTCTCCGCGTTTCCGCTCTCGACGCCGTGCATAAGTATCTCTCTTACATACCGGAACCGCCCGCTCTGCCTGATCCGATCCAGATGCCCGGACTTCTGCCACCGCGTTATACTCTCCATGATCCCAAGCTGCTCTTCGAGAACGTGCGCGCAGTGTTGAAAATCGTTATAAGCAAGCTCTGCTTCGGGATTTATAACCGGAGGCCAGTCGCAATCGTAAGCAGCGAACACCCCACCCTCTCTTAAGATTCGAGCAGCCTCCGCGAATGTCGAATCCGGCTCCATCCAGTGCAGCGATTGTGAACATGTGACTACGTCCGCGCACCCATCCGGCAGTCCGGTTTGCGAGGATAATCCCTCTCTGAAAGTGATCGTATTACCACAGCCGAGTCCTTCAGCGCGCGCTTCAGCCTGCCTACGCATATCCGCGTTAGGCTCGACCCCGACCACCCGCTCCGCTCTACCAGCCCAGATGCGGCTCGAAAGCCCCGTTCCGCTCCCCAGGTCTACCACAAGCCGCGGCTTAGGCGCCTCGGCGATCTGCGTAAGGATATCCATCACCACCGCGGGCGGCTGCGGTCGATAAGCATCATAGCAATCAGCGAACCCGCTGAAGCGTTCCACATTCGAGGAAAGATCGTTCGGCATTTGGAGTCCTTTCTTTTTAGCTTTCAGCTAACAGTTGTCAGTTATCAGTGGTCTCATTGATGGTCGTTATCATCACAGGCAGGATGTACTGTCCCAGCATATACTGCCATTCCCGCGAAGGCGGGAATCCAGCCTGCAGCAGCGCACACCGATGAATTGCTAAGCCCGAAACACCGGTGCAGACTCATACATACATCCATCCGAATCATCCGCCCCCCATCCGCGGCATCCACGATTCAAAAAGCATGACAATACTTGCTGCCTGTAATAGCCCTGAAAGCCGACAGCTAATATACTATCTAATCAAACAACAATCTCGCAATCCTAAAGGATTCTACGACCATATTAGAGAAATGATTCTAGAGGTGGTCGCAATGTTCGATTTTATAATTCGCAATGCAATGGTTATGGATGGCAGCGGGAACCGTGCGTTCCAGGCTGATGTGGCTATAAAAAACGGTAAAATCGTTGCGGTAGGCCTTGCTGACGGTGAAGCGGAGCGTGTAATCGACGGTTCCGATCTTGTCCTTGCTCCCGGATTCGTCGACATGCACTCCCACACCGACACCGGACTTCTTATCGACCCTCATGCTGAGAGTAAAATTACGCAGGGTGTGACCCTTGAAGTCAATGGTAACTGCGGATTTTCATCAGCGCCGTGCATCGATGAGCCCAGCAGAGCCGAGCTCGAAAGCTGGCGGCGTAAATACGAGATCGAAGACGACTGGCAGACGATGGGCGATCTCCTTTCAATGCTCGAAAAGAGACAGATCGGGGTCAACTTCGCTACCCTTGTCGGTCACTGTAATCTACGCTCGGCGGTGGTCGGGCTCGCGGATCGCGAAGCCTCGCCTAAAGAGATCGATGAAATGAAACGACTGGCTGCCGAATCGATGGAACAGGGAGCTTTCGGCATCTCGACCGGCCTTATATATGCTCCCGGATGTTTCGCCAATACAAGCGAGCTCATCGAAGTCACCAAAGCCGTAAGCCCCTATGGCGGATTCTATGCAAGCCACATCCGCGATGAACGCGCGCAATTGGCAGAAGCGGTCGATGAGGCCATTCGGATCGGCAGAGAAGCGGGTGTCCCCGTAGAGATTTCACATCATAAAGCCTGCGGAAGCAGCAATTGGGGCAAGGTACAGATGACCATTGCGATGATCCGCGAAGCCAGAGAAACCGGACACGATGTCACTGCGGATCAATATCCATATACCGCCACCGCAACATCTCTTTCCACCCTCCTGCCCTACTGGGCGCATGATGGCGGCGATAAAGCTCTGCTCGGGCATCTAAAAAACAGGCGTGAAGAATTGATCGCCGGCCTCATCGCAGCCAGTGAAGAAGGCGTATTCGCCACTAACGGCGACTGGGGCAGCGTCCTCATCAGCGGGGTCCGCACGGAAAAGAACCGCTACTGCGAAGGCATGAATATGCAGGATATAGCCGAGAGGCGCGGAGTACCACCGGCTCAAGCTGTAATTGACCTGCTCGAAGAAGAGGATGCGGCGGTTTCGATGGTCCAGTTCGCGATGTGCGAGGAAGACATAGCAGTGGTGATGCAGAGCGACAATGTTATGGTCGGAAGCGACGCCTCATCGCGCAGCACCTCGGGGCCTTTGTCCAAAGGCAAGCCGCATCCCCGCGCGTTCGGCACATTCTCTCGGGTCCTGGGACATTATGTCCGCGAGCGCAACGTGATCCCCCTGGAAAAAGCTATCTACAAGATGACCTCTCTTCCTATGAAGAAGCTGGGCATAAAGGACCGGGGAACGATTACCGTGGGCAATTGGGCGGATATTGTCGTGTTTGACGCGGATAAGGTCATAGATAAAGCGACTTATGGAAACCCTCACCAGACCTCTGCTGGTATAGAATATGTATTCGTCAACGGAAAGCTAACCGTGGAACACGGCGAATTGACCGGTGAACTCGCGGGCAAGGTCCTACGAAGGAAGGGAATGAAGTAGTCGCTGCAATGAGAATTATACGCAAATCGGAACTCAAGGGAATCCTGGGCATGCTGTTGGTCGTGCTTATCATCGGCATCGTCTACGCGGGGATAAGCGGGCAGCTCGAGCAGTGGGGGATTCCATGGTTTACCGGCGCTAAAGTATATAACAAGATCGTATTCATCTCCGACCGCTCGGGAACCCGCGAGATCTATTCGATGAACCTCGACGGCTCGGACCAGAAGGAGCTTACCAGGGGAGCTCGCGTCCTTTCGGCTCCCGCGGTTTCACCCGCGGCAAATAAGATCGCGTTCGTGGGGATGAGCGGAAATGTGAGCCAGGTGTTCGCGGTCAGCGCGGCCGGAGGGTCGGCGCAGCCGCTCACAGCGTCGAGTGGAACGAAGCGAGACCCGGCTTACAGCCCCAACGGCAAGCATCTCGCTTATATCGAAAGCGGGAAGGTATATGTCGCCGATCTCAGCGGCAACAATCCCGACCCCGTGCTCCCCACTCATGAGGAGATCCACAGTGCCGTAGCCGATGCGCTCGGACGCGGCGCGATACCGGTCTACAAAACCTTCACATGGGGACCCGACAGCGTGAGCATGGCTGGGGTGACCAATGTGGATAAGATAAGAGACATCCTCGTCTACCTGCCCGCGCCTGAGGGAGAAACGAAGAAATTCGCCGGCGGCGCAAACGATACCGTAAGCATTAATGGCATGTCGTGGACCACTTCGCAGGTTAAGAAACTGCTGGTGGTATCGATGGATATGAGTGGAACGGCCGTACTCGCGATCTTTGATGCGGATCAGAAAGCATTCCAGCCCATTCTCCAGCTCAAAGGTCCGACCCTCGGCGCTCCGGCTATATCCCCGGATGGTTCCGTTGTCGTCGTGCCCATTAAAGCTCCCAAGCTTGGAAGCGGCCTCCTTAAAATCGATCTGCAAGCCGAAAGGCAGGGTGTGATATGCAAGGGTGAATTCGAGAAGCCCGTATTTTCACCCAGGGGCGACAGCATAGTGGCGGCGCAGGTCGATGAAAAACCAGGAAAACGAAGCATAGTCGGGATCGATCCCGTATCGGGTAAGGTGACGGTGCTGGCCGACGATGGCGATTGCTTCGACGCGGCATTCACCCCGGTTTCGGAGAAATGATGCAACCGGACCTGCCATATCTGACCGACCAGCTCATTCCATATATCGGCAACAAGCGCAAGCTCCTCCCGCTTATCCGCGAGGCAATCGAAGCGGCTGGCCTGGATTCAGGCACATTCTTCGATCCATTTGCGGGAAGCGGGGTGGTATCAAGGCTCGCGAAGACGCTCGGTTTCCGCGTGATATCCAACGACTGGGAGCCGTATTCCGAGATCATCAACAGGGCTTGCGTCGAAGTGAATACTCCCCCACCCCTCGCGCGTCTCGGCGGCCTCGAGAATGCGATAAGGACGCTGAACACTCTCCCCGGCATGAGAGGCTATATAGCGACGCATTA
>Ga0207433_10010876_pt1 | contig 14028 bp, 14 predicted proteins | sample YelNatPaOPGAMG01_FD_187559 | JGI IMG/M metagenome (GOLD analysis project Ga0207433, IMG submission 187559) | Hot spring thermophilic microbial communities from Obsidian Pool, Yellowstone National Park, USA - OP-RAMG-01 (SPAdes) (version 3) | ecosystem: Environmental > Aquatic > Thermal springs... | reverse complement strand
TAATAAAATCTGGGAAAAACAGAAAAACTTCCACCCTGACCTCACCGATGAACTAAAAGACAGAATACACGATGCGATATTTCACCAGAGACCTCTCAAGTCCCAGAAACACCTTATCGGAGAATGTGAATTAGAGCCAGGACAGAAACGAGCATTAAAGGCTCTTCTTATCTGTCAAAAATTCCGTTTTCTTCAAAAGATTAACGACACAACCGTATTGGAACCTGGCCGTACCCCTCGCCCCTTTTCGCACGAGGAACGGCAAAAACTAATCTCAGAACTCGATAAAAAGAGTGAACTCACATTCGCTCAAGTCAGAAAATTACTCAAACTTTCCAATGATTGCCGTTTCACAAGTGCTGATAAGGGGAAATTGCTCGGTAACCTTACCGCCGCAAAAATCATCGAAGTCATAGGTGAACAAAAATGGTTCTCTCTCCCTGAGGTAAAAAGGCGCAAAATGGTCGCATACCTTCTGCACCGAGACACCGAATCCATCAAAAACCGAGTAATGCGCGAATTCGGTCTCGACCCATCAACCGCCGAAAAATTTGCCCAAATAACACTTGAAAAAGGGTATATCAGGCTTTCAATCGCAGCACTGAAAAAACTTATACCATTGATGGAACAAGGTAGCCCTTTCGAAACTGCAAAGCGTCAAATCCCCGAATACAACCAGCGTCTCTCTTTTACTTGTGAGCCAAAAGAGTTCCTGCCTCCTGTTCTTGATACTAACGAGTTCTCCGCCGAAAAAAGCGGACTGACTATCAGAAACCCAATGGTTACTCGAGCACTCGCTGAACTCCGTAAAGTCGTCAACGCCCTTATCAAACGGTATGGTAAACCTGACACCATCCGCATTGAACTCGCACGAGAACTCAAAAAAATAAAAAAGTCCGCCAAGAAATAACCGATGAAATAAAAAAGAGAGAGAAAGAGCAAAAAGACGCAAAAAAATTCCTTGAAGAGAACAAGATTGACCCGACTCCGACGAACATTCTTAAGTATCGCCTCTGGAAAGAATGTAACGAAGAGTGCCCCTACACCGGAAAGAAAATCTCGTTTGAAAGCCTCTTCGGCGATGCTCCCCAATTCGATATCGAACATATTATCCCATTCAGCCGCTCTCTCGATAACTCTTTCACAAATAAAACACTCTGTTGTGTTGAAGAAAACGCAAAAAAAGGCAACAAAACACCCTACGAAGCCTATTATGGAACGGATAAATGGCAAGAGATACTTTCCCGCGTCGGAAAATTCAATTCCGATTTCAAAAACCAAAAACTAAAACTCTTTCAGAAAGTTCTTGATGAATCTGATGATTTCGCAAACTCCCAACTTAGAGACACCGCCTATGCCGCAACAGAAGCGTCCAAATATCTTGCTCATCTCTACGGTGGTATAGTTGACTCTTCCGGAAAACGCCGTATCGAAGCCGTAAAAGGTCAAGTTACTTCTCACATCAGAAGAGTACTCGGCTTAAACACTATCCTCGGAGAAAACCCAGAATCTCGTAAAGAAATAGACGAAAAGGAAGCCGAAAAGTCGCGCGAAGACCATCGCCATCACGCCATTGACGCTATCGCGATAGCACTCACTACGCCTTCTATGGTTAAAAAACTTAGCGAGGCCGCTAAATCCGCAGGCCACTTACATCCAAAAGCCCGATGCAGATACTTCAAACGCTTCGCCCCAGTCGAGCCACCTTGCGAAAACTTTGTCGAGAAAGTCCATAACATAATAGAGAACATAAAAACCTCTTATCGCGTCTCACGCAAAGTCAGAGGCCCTCTCCACGAAGAAACATACTATTTCCCCCGTGATAAGAAAGGGCACAAAAAAGAAGTCGGCGAATGCGTCCACATTCGCAAAAGGCTTGATGAGCTTACATCCGAAAACATAGAAAACATCGTAGACAAAACCGTCCGTGAATGCGTTGAAGCAAAGTTAAAAGAACTGGGCAAAACAAGCCCAAAGGAAGCCTTCAAACAAGAATCTAATCTTCCGAGACATAAAAACGGTAAGATAATCAGAAAAGTGCGCATTAGAAAAAACCTCTCCGTCTTTCCTGTCGGCGAAGGCTCACGCAAACGGTATGTAGCAAATGCCTCAAACCACCATATGGAAATCGTCGAAACTACAAAAGGAGGCAAGAAAGAATGGGAAGGTTATGTCGTCACTACCTACGAGGCTATGCAGCGACTCAAAAACAAAGAACCTATCATCAAACGCGATTTCGGCGAAGGTAAAAAATTCGTCTTCTCCCTCGCTTGCGGCGAAATAATCGAACTCGACGAAGTCGACGAAAAAAGGCAAAAAATCCTCGACGAAAACGGCAATCCTAAACGAGGATTATATCGTATTCGAACCGTGCCGCAATCTAAACAAATCCGCTTCGTGCCTATAAACGACGCAAGAAAAATTACACAAATTCCCAAACAAGGAATGACCGCAAAACCAGAAACCTTGAGAGAGAGAAATTGCCAAAAAGTAATCATTACTCCACTCGGGGAAGTCCGTAAAGCAAATGACTGAAAGAATAATTGACATATCAGAAGAATCTGCTCATCTGTCTTTTCGTAATTCCCTTCTCGTTATCAAAAAGAACGAGCAGGCCGAAATTACAGTTCCGCTTAACGAAATCGCCGTCATCATTACATCTCATCCTCAAATCACCTATACTCACTCTGCCCTGTCAGGACTCGCCGCCGTAGGAGCCACTCTCATCATCTGTAACGAAAAACACCTTCCATCCGCTATGCAAATACCACTAACTTCAAACTACATCCAAACCGAACGGTTCGCACAACAGGCATCTGCAAAACTACCTCTCAAAAAACGCCTCTGGCAACAAATCGTCCGCGCTAAAATTCGCTCTCAATCCAATCTCCTGAAAAAACTCTACTCCGACGACCAAGGACTATCTCTCCTCATCCCGCTCGTCAAATCAGGCGATACTACAAACATTGAAGCGCGCGCCTCCCGTAAATACTGGACATTACTCTTTAATAACCCAAAATTCCAACGAGACCCTGACGCCGAAGACCAAAACTCTTTTCTTAACTACGGCTACGCAGTCCTCCGCGCCATCATCGCACGCGCCATCTGCGCCGCAGGACTCCACCCTTCACTCGGACTCCACCACCACAACCGCTACAACCCATTCTGCCTCGCAGATGACCTAATGGAACCATTCCGCCCTATCATCGATGAAGCAGTCGTCCAACTCGTGACATTAGACAAGGCACATCAACCATTAAACCGCGAAATAAAAAATACCCTTATCCAATCACTCCTCCAAAGATTCTTACTCGAAAACGAACAACGCACCCTCTTCGATATCGCATTCCGCACCGCATCCTCTCTCGTAAAAGCCTTCGCAGGTGAAACCGACCGCCTCTCCCTTCCTGAGGATATAATATGCCTCCATCCGAAAAAATAACCCTTTCGGCTTATAAAGGTATGTGGCTCTTCGCTATGTTCGACCTCCCCGTCGATACCGCAGAGAAGCGGAAAAGATATTCCAGATTCCGCAAATCTCTCCTCGCAGAAGGATTCTCTATGCTCCAGTTCTCTGTCTACGCTCGTTACTGCCCGTCCGAAGAAGCTTCCGAAGCCTACCGAAACCGCGTTAAACAAGCCCTCCCCGAAGAAGGTGAAGTCCGCTTCCTCTCCGTTACAGACAAACAGTTCGGCAAAATGGAAGTCTTCATCGGAAAAAAACGCAAACCCGCCGAGACTCCACCACCACAATTGATGCTTTTTTAAGAGCAAAAAGAATCCAAAACCCCCGTCAATACGGGGGTTTTGCGGGGCGTATTATACATAAGCGGTGGTTTTTGTCAAGCCCCAGCTGTGTTTTCGCTTTGGTCTTGACGGATTCGATTATACATAAGCGGTGGTTTTTGTCAAGCCCCAGCCTTGGGTTATTTTTTCTTGCCGGGCATTCTATTATACATAAGCGGTGGTTTTTGTCAAGCCCCAGCAGAGTCCGTTAACCAAATCCTTTACCGCGCATTATACATAAGCGGTGGTTTTTGTCAAGCCCCAGCTTTTTTGTTTGTGCGCAAAAGGGTATAAAAAATTATACATAAGCGGTGGTTTTTGTCAAGCCCCAGCCAGTGGATTTGGCGAGATACAAGGAAGCGTATTATACATAAGCGGTGGTTTTTGTCAAGCCCCAGCCAAAACGGTTTTAATTCCACTTCTACGCATATTATACATAAGCGGTGGTTTTTGTCAAGCCCCAGCAGGTTTTGAAGTGTTAAACAGCGTAAAAAAATTATACATAAGCGGTGGTTTTTGTCAAGCCCCAGCGAGGTTTAGTAAGAAGTATTACAAGGAAAGATTATACATAAGCGGTGGTTTTTGTCAAGCCCCAGCTCCTCCGCTTCTTTTTTGTCCTTTTGAACCATTATACATAAGCGGTGGTTTTTGTCAAGCCCCAGCTTCCGAGGGAATGTTTGATGTCACAATGTTGTATTATACATAAGCGGTGGTTTTTGTCAAGCCCCAGCCTATGGTAGCCACGGCATTTGACAGAGAGAATTATACATAAGCGGTGGTTTTTGTCAAGCCCCAGCCCGAGGTGCGAACCTCGGAGGTTTTTTATTATTATACATAAGCGGTGGTTTTTGTCAAGCCCCAGCGAAGGATTTACGATTCATCCTAATTTGATTAATTATACATAAGCGGTGGTTTTTGTCAAGCCCCAGCTAAAGAGGTTTGTCTGAAACACAGAACCTCTATTATACATAAGCGGTGGTTTTTGTCTTTAGGGTGTTGGGATTATTTGAAGACTTAGCGGGGGCTGGATTCGAACCAGCGACCTTCGGGTTATGAGCCCGACGAGCTTCCAAACTGCTCCACCCCGCAGTCATTTTCAATAAAAGAAAATTCTGGCGATACCTACTTTCCCGATGCACAAGGCATCAGTATCATCGGCCTGCAGGGCTTAACTTCCGTATTCGGAATGGGAACGGGTGTTTCCCCTGCAGTATAGACACCAGAATTTTCATTATTATATATATCACGAAATCCACCCGCTGTCAAGTAAAACCCAAAAATTATTCTTTAACTTTTTGAGCAGGCTCTTTCGTCAACGGAAGGTGCTTTTTTAACTCTTCGCAACACTGCCCGACTAAAACTTTTTGCATATCAACCTCGTTTTGGTTCGCTTCTATTTTCACTTTTGCTTCTACTTTCTCTTTCCAAGCACATTTCCCTTCGAAATCTTCGAGTTTCGCCTCAACCGTTAGTCGAAGTTCAGGCGCGTTCGTGTTATCGTAACTGATGCTTGTCACATAAAGAGTCCATTTCGCTGTTTTGCTCAAATACGGTTTCAGCGCAATCTCAAGTTGTCTTTCTATGTCCGCCTTCATCCCCTCAGGGCAAGGGCTGACAGGGTCAACAGGAAATATCTGTAATTCTCTTATCCGAAACCCAGAAGTAGCAAGGCTTCTCTCGAGTTGTTCTCCTATCGTCTTGCCGTGTTCGATACGCTCCTTAACCGTTACTTCTGGCGCGCAACCGAGTATAATTCCGCCAACGAGAGCCAAAACCAAAAGACTAACCTTCATTCTTTTTCCCCTCCTCTTTTGTTTCTTTCTGTTCTTCCTGTTCGCCTTCCGTAGATGGTTTCTTTTCCTGCGATAGACTGCTTTCAAGAAAATCTACTTTCAGTTTCGCTAGAGGCAGAACTCCGATAGCGATTATACCGAGTGAGAGTAAAAGAGTAAGAATAGCGCCAACTCCAACTGATGTTCCAGCGCCCGTGCACATACCGCTTATAGCGCAGAGTGCGCATACCGCGCCGAAGATTACCAGTCCGAGTGAATATAACTGTATACCGATTTTGCGTAACGACCGCAATGCGACAGTTCCTAACAGAACAAGAGAGAATATTAAAACCGCGACCCCTTCTCCCATTCTGATCCCAGACCAACTAGAGATACCAAAGTGTGCGCCAACCACCCACGGCAGAAACACGCAGATGAACATCAGTACCGCGCCGATGAAAACGAGCAGATTACCAACCGTCATCTTTGAGAACAGCGCCGAAACATCAACATCAATCTCTTTCTTCTCTCCTGTCTCTTGTGGATTCGTTGGTTTCTCTTCCGCCATTTTCTAACCTCCAAGATTCTCCTAAATCTCTTTGAAGAAAGAGCGGACATCATCCGCTTTTCCGCAGGAAAACTCGCCTTCAGGACAAGGACCTCTTACGCAGTTAGGACCTGCGTTCTCAAACAGCGTCGGTGCAATCTTTTTGACGCATTTAAGCATCTCAATCGCCATTTTTCGTATCTCCCATTGTGCGCGGTTACAACAGCGTAGTGTGAAAAAATGCCACAACTCACGCGCATTCATCGTTATCATTATCCTCGTTGCCGCCGCATTTGGCAATAAGTATCTCGCATCTTGATAGACTTCCTCCCCTTTTATATTAAGTCTTTCTTCGAGTTTTCCGCATAACTCGTCATACCAACTTTGTATCTCCCTCATCTTTTCGGTAAACCAGTTTTCAAGCCCAGCGTCTTTTACCGAGTCAGGAACAACGAACGGAAACTGCCCGCCTTGTTTTTTCGATTCCATAGAGACATATCTCTGGCTCTGTTGAGAATAGGAGGCGATTCTATGTCTTACTAACTGATGTGTGCAGGCGCGTGATATCCCTTCGACGACGAATGTGAAAGATGCATGTTCGACTGCGGAATGATGGCCCCGTTTGATGAGGTCGCGAACGAGACTTCTAATTTTTTCTTTCGTGAGTTTTTTAAGGAGTGTTTCGACATCGCTTGCGGAATAACAAAGTTTTGCCGCTGCCGCTACCGTCGCTTCAGGCTCTTCCGTATGCTTAAGTAACAACACGCGCATCAGTACTCCACCAAAGAGACCACATTATACTTTTTCAATCTTTCTCTGCCTTTCAAGAATTTCAACTCGATGAAGAAAGCGATGCCGACGATTTTGCCTCCAAGGGATTCGACGAGTTTCGCAGCTGCCCCCATTGTGCCACCTGTTGCAAGTAAATCGTCTACCAATAATATGCGTTCGCCTTTCGCAATAGCGTCTTCGTGCATCTCGACCTTGTCCGTGCCGTATTCAAGCGAGTATTCACAAGCCACGGTTTTATAGGGAAGTTTTCCACTTTTGCGAATCGGAACGAATCCGCAGCGGAGGGCGTTAGCGAGTGCGCCGCCGATGATAAACCCACGTGCCTCAATCGCCGCTACTTTCTCCACTCTCTCTTTTTTGAACTTCTCTGCGAGTGTGCTTATTACTTCGCGAAACGCCTCGCCGTTTTGGAGCACAGGCGTTATGTCTTTGAACACTATGCCTGTCTTCGGAAAGTCCTTTATGTCTCTTATGAGTTCCTTTGCTTTTATCATTTTCTACTGCCTCCAAAGAATCTATGCCTTCAGTGAGAATCAGATGTAACTTTCGCAGAGCCTCGTTCTCTATCTGTCGAACACGCTCTCTGCTTACTCCAAGCATCTCGCCGATGTCCTTTAATGTTCGTGGCTCCCTATCGTCAAGTCCATATCTCAATCTCAATACTTTCGCTTCGCGCTCATCTAACACATTCAGCATCTCTCTGATTGATTCTATCTCATACATTTCCGAAAGCATCTCATCAGGACGCTTCGTTACCTTATCCTCCAACATCTCCTCAAGGCTTACAAGCCCTTCTTCGCTTCCAGTAAGCGGCGCAACCAACTGCCCCGATGAAGCCCGTATTGCCGCCCGAATCAACCGTAACATCTGCGAACTTAAATCCAAACGCATTGCTATCTCGTTGAATGTTGGTGGGCGTCCTAACTCTACTGCGAGATTGCTTGCGGTATCCTTCCAACGCGCTATCAATTCGACCATATATCCGGGCACGCGCACAGTCCGCACAGTGTCAATTAACGCCCGCTTTATCGCCTGCCTTATCCACCACGATGCGTATGTGCTGAATCTGCATCCTTCATCAGGATTGTACTTCTCTGCCGCCTTAAGAAGTCCGAGATTCCCTTCTTCTATCAAATCCGAAAGGCTCAAGCCTCTGTCAACATAATGCTTCGCTATTGAGATGACAAGACGGAGGTTCGCTTTCACAAGAGCGTCGCGCGCCTTTTCGTCGCCCTTGTAAGCGCTCTTGGCGAGTTTTCGCTCTTCTTCACGCGAAAGGAGACGGTAACGGCTCACTTCCCTGAAATACTGATTAAGGCTCGAATCTTTCATCACCATCTACGGCGAAACCTATATTAGAAAACAGTTGATTATATTAACCTCTTTTTATCTTTTTGTCAACGCTCAAGCCTTTTGAGATATCCGCCTCCCTCATTTTTTCGTTATGTTGTTAGGAAGGTTTATCTAAAAGGGAACACTTCAAAGTTTTTCTGCTTGACAGAGGAAATGCTCTGTGATATTGTATTGTTTCAGTATTCGGGATATTTATATTATGGCGAGTAAACCGAGTGCTGAAAAAAAGGAAGAGCATAAGCGATTTGTGCGCTCATTAAAACCGGAGGAGCGGCTTCTTATAATGCTCCGAGACCAACTCTATGGTGGCAAGTGGAAGAATTTAAAACAAGACCTTAGAGATAGGCTTGAAGGACGCCCGTATGTTTTCAAACTCGCAGGAAGAATTAAAGACGACCTTGCGAGAATCGAAAAATTAGAAGGCTACGAAAAGAAACACAATATTGATTTATCAGATTACATAGAGCAGAAAGAAACGAACAAGGAAAAAAGTAAGTAAGGAGATAAATATGAAGTGGGTTTGTATGACTTTTTTTGTGTTGCTTGTGTTGTCAGTTAGTTGTATGGCGCCGCAAGAAGAGGCAGCGCCGCCTGCACCGGCAGGTGCCCAGGTGCCTACCACTCGCGAAGGAAAACCTGACCTGAAGTTTCCGCCCGAATGGCTTAACGAAGTCGGCTTCAAGGAAGCGTGGAAAATGGATTTTCACACAAAACTCGTCAATATGTTCTACATCTCCTCACGAGACAGAGCACATGGGCTTTATGTTGAGACTGAAGACCATCGCCTCTATAAGGTTAACCCGAAAAACGGCGAGGTTCTTTGGGTAGTGATTCTTAAAGAGAGTATCTCGCAATTACCTTATCTCTATCTTTACGAAGGATTACGGAGCGTTGAGGAAGAGGAAGAGGAGTTGAACCGCTTTGAAATAACTCAGATGGACATCATAATCAAAAAGATTCTTGAAATGGGAAAGTTGACTCCTGAACTTTATCTCATAACACAGAATAGGCTCGTCTGCATTGATGATGAGCACGGAAGGCTTCTTTGGGAGAAGGAATTGCCATTTGGAGTTGCAGCACCTCCGTTTGCGAGTTATTCCTATGTGTATGTTTCCGACTGGCGCAAGAGGATGTTCGCTCTCCGCAAAACCGACAGAACAATTGACTGGGACTTCGCTGCGGAAGGAGACCTGACAGCAGGCGGGTTCAGTGACCCGACAAGTGTCTTCTTCGCAGACGAGCGTGGCTATGTCTATTGCGTCAACGCCGCTACGGGGAAGGAGATCTGGCGTTCGAAGACACTTGACAGAATCACCAGTGCTCCGTTCTTCTATCAGTCACGCCTTTTTGTCGGCTCTTGGGACGGCTCAGTTTACGCCTTGCGCGACAACGATGGCTCAGTCCTTTGGAGATTCGACTGCGAGTATCCTGTCGTTGATCAGCCTATCGCTATTGATGACCCTGATGAAAAGGTCGCTACTGTCTATGCTGTCACTTCCAAAACAGTCCGCAAGACTTTCTACGCGATTGACAGAACCACCGGCAAAGAAAGATGGCGACTGAGACACGGAACGAAATTGTTGCTCCAAGGACGCCATAACGCCTACATCCTTGACATAAAGGGTCGTATCTGCGCAGTTGACACATCCAAAGGAGTCGTCAGATGGCAGCGTCCGTTTAGTATGGTCCACTATTTTGTAACGAATCCGAGCGATAGACGCGCGATTAAAAAGGAATACGGGTTCTATCACATATATTGTGGATTCAGAAATGGCCTCGTCTACGCTCTCGAGGAGCGCGAGATGTATTAGAAGTGGAGGGGAAAGCGGTGAAGAATGGCTTATTCTTAATAGGATTGATGATGTTTTTTATCTTCCTTTGCGGTTGCTTCCCTGGGCAGTGTTTCAAGCCTGAAGGTTATAGTCAGCAGAAACAATCCCCACAATTCGATGATATTCCGATACCTGAGAGGTATTTTACATATCTGGAGGCCGAGTCATTTACTTATGTCTGTCCCTCAGTTCCGTCTTTTCGAGTGTCAAAACTTATGCTTGTAGGTGATTGGCGACTCGACAATACAGTTGACTTCTATCGGGAGCAGATGCCGCTTCTCGACTGGGAACCATATAAGACTCCTGAAGCATCAAAGGTTGAAGACCGTGTTGAATTGAAATTCCGCAAGAGAGATTTTCCTGAACTCTGCACGATTCTTATCTGGCGCGAAGAAGAAAAGATTTATGTTAAGATAGAAGTTGGCGTCCTTTTCGAATAAACACCTCGTAAAATGCTCCTATCAGTTACTCACTCGAGCGCAGAGTTTTCTTATCAGGCAGGTTTCACACTTTGGATTCCGTGGCTTACAGGTTTCTCTTCCGAACAACACGAATATACGGTTGATCGGAAGCCATAATCTTTCCGGCAAAAAGGAGACCAATTCTTGTCTTGTCTCTTCTGGAGTCTTTGTTTTTACCCAGCCAAGGCGATTGCTAACCCTATGGACATGAGTATCAACAGGCACAGCAGGCTTGCCATAAGCATAAACCAAAATACACCCTGCGGTCTTCTGTCCAACTCCTGGTAAAGTTAGCAGTTCCTCTTCGGTATCAGGAATCTTTCCATTGAATTTTTCAAGAATCATCCGTGCCGCTCGCATGAGATTATGGGCTTTCTGATTTGAAAAACCGACAGATTTTATCAGGCTCTTTATCTCGTCGACACGAGCATTAGCGAGACTTTCAAGCGAACCGAAATGCCTGAAAAATTCCTCCGATACGCGCTCTGTCGTCTCATCGCGCGTTCTCTGCGAAAGAACAGTCGAGACCCAAACCCGATAAGGAGAACCTTTCCCGATACGCTCAACGAGTGATTCCCGATAGAGTTTCGAGAGAATCTTTACGACTTTCTCCGCCTCTTTTGCTAACGAGTGCTTAAAACTCGAATTTCTTATAGAGCGTGTCGAACTCTTTTTCAAGGTCTTTCCAAATGTCTTTTGATGTTTCAATGATTAGTTGCCAGAGGTAATTGTTTTTCAAGAACACATAACGCCGTCCTTGTCCCATCCGTTTTCCTTCCTTATCTGCCGAGAACTCGTATTCGAGCATCCTAACGGCAACCTGCCCCTTCGCCAGATTCTTGTCCGAAAGCGATTTGTAATTCGTCAATCCTTTTATCAGATTCTCTTTTATCTGCTTGACATAATCGTCGAGTGTTCCTATCTTGCCTGTCAGCGCTACTATACCCAGAATCGCATGGGCTTCTTTACCTTCCCTATAAAGTCTACAATAAGTCGCCTCATATTTTTTCCTTACCTCTTCTCTTTTCTTCTCGTCTTCTTTTGCATTGTTCAACTCCAATTCTTTTAGTTTGTCGAGGTCAATGAAATGCCAGTCGTCTGATGGTTTGTAAAGTTTGAACGCCGGCTGTTCCTTCCGCTTGATATAATCCGTCTTTGCATCGTCTTTGATATAGTAATCCTTCCAGTTCATTTGTTGCTGAGCAAACAATACGATACTGATAAAAACAAAAAGTCCGAGATAAAAAAGCCGTTTCATCTTTCTTCCCCCCTTTATCATCCCATAATAAATATATACCCTAAAAAACGGATTATTCACTACAATTTTAGCATTTTGTGCGTTAATATTTAGTAGGGGGTGTTATTGGAGTCGTTATTATGTTGAGAATGATTCTGCCTTTCTTTATCGTTTTCAGTCTTCTTGCCGCGTCTTCCTATGCTCTCGTTGATGCAGGAAACCGCGGCAGTCAAGGTATCAAAATCGGTGTCGCCGAGAATCCGCAAGCGAAACAGAGCAAGAAAGAAGAAACTCTTACCAGAGACGCTACAGAAGAATTCGTGAAATACCTTCTCGGAGAAGGCTGGACCGAGAATCAAGAGTCAGAAAGAATCGCAAAAAGTGGACGACCATATGAGACTCATAAGACTCCTACAACACCATCTACCGCAGCGGTGAATTCTCCCAACTCAGCAGGCATCTCCCCTGACACAACAAGTGGAGGCACACAACAAGGAGAACAGCCTCTTGCTGTTCTTACTCCTCCAAGTCCTTCTTCGGTCTCTCCGCAAGGAACAGGTAACTCTGCTCAAAACAATAAAGAGATTGAAAAAAGAATCGCAAAAGAGCGTGAAGAATTCTTAAAAAGGTGGCAGACCGTTGCCTCTCGTGTAAAAATGAACCAAGAAGAGCGAGAGTTGTTTAGAAGAACCCTTCAAGAGACTTGGCCCCAAATCGAATCGTATTGGGAGCAGTTCAAGAATTCTCCGCAGACGGAATACGACAAGAAACTTTTACGCGAAAACATTAGTTACACTTACCAGATGGCGATGGAAGATTTGAAACGGTCTCTCGGAGATGAGACATTCAAACGGATTATGGCTGAAAACAGATACTACGATAAACCGGAGGAGCGTATGGTAGATATCCAGCGCAAGGTTAACGAAATGGACAAACAGATGGACCAGCAAGAAAAGCAGTTGAAGACTATGGAAAGGACACTGCGCAATCCACCAGCAAGAAGTAATCCTTCTCCGAAAAGCGGAACCAGCCCTAATATACCTTCTCGCTCGCCTTTCCGCCGGCGCTAATAAATAAGCGAGTATCTAACCAGAATTGCCGTTACTCTCCATTTTCGCGGATGTTCTTTGGTTCTCTTTACGGTTCAACGATTGTACCCGCTTCTCCGCTATCTCCGCCTCCGGCACCTGAACCGCCGTTCACTGTCTTCGTCCCACTGAAAGTGCTCGTGTTCCTCTGAATCCGTATTCTACCGCCACCACCACCGCCACCACCACCTTTCCCGTTGCCGCCGTTCGCTGTGATTGAGCCACCGGCACCTCCGCTTAATGTATTACAGACGAGCCAGATTGAGCCACCTGAGCCACCGCCGCCCCCATTATATTTCGCCGACTCCCCGTTCGCAGTGATTGAACCGTCGACGGATACATTACCACCGACGACCAGTTTTATCGAGCCACCGCCTGCACCGCCCCAGTTCCCAGAATTAAGGGTGCGGTCTCCGCCACCCGAACCGCAGTCAACAGGTGAGGTCGAATCGCCGTAAGTCGTGCCACCTGCTGCACCACTGCTGCTCTGACCTCCGTTACCACCGTAACCACCCCCAGCACCGCTTGCACCAGCACCTGCACCGTCCGTTCCCTGTCCCGGTCCCTGACTGTGAATATAACCTAATTCGCTCGCACTTATCGAGCACCCCGCAGGAATACTTACATTACCGCTTACCGTAATGACTACCTGAACATCGCCTGCGGCGTGCGAATCGACGAAGAATGTTACGGCGTTATAGAGTGTAATGTTCGCGCAGGAGAGAGCATTTTGGGTTATGCGGCAGTTTGTATATATGTGAATATCGTCATCGGAAGTCGTCTCGGTGCCTTTTGTATCCACGAAGACACAAGAGCCACAAGCACCCGCGCCGTAAGGATTGTCCACTCCGCTACCTTTTGCGCCTCCATCTGCCTTACAACTGTTCTGCCCGCTGTAGCCTGTGCGGTTGACATAATGAATGGCGATTCTGCCTCCTGCACCACCACCGCCATCATCGTTGCCTGAGCCACCATTTGCCGTACAGTAACCACTACCTGTAAGAGTATGACAGGTTATCCAGATTGAACCGCCTGCCCCGCCGCCAGCATCGGAGTTCCATGCGTTAGAGCCGTTGGCGGATATGACTCCATTTAGCGTAAGAGTACCGCTGACATCAAGCCGTATGGCACCACCACCCTCCCCACCACCCCACAAACCG
>Ga0207433_10010874_pt1 | contig 14028 bp, 15 predicted proteins | sample YelNatPaOPGAMG01_FD_187559 | JGI IMG/M metagenome (GOLD analysis project Ga0207433, IMG submission 187559) | Hot spring thermophilic microbial communities from Obsidian Pool, Yellowstone National Park, USA - OP-RAMG-01 (SPAdes) (version 3) | ecosystem: Environmental > Aquatic > Thermal springs... | reverse complement strand
TATGTTCATTCAAGTCCTTGACTGACAAGGACTTGGGCCGATTTGTAGTGCCAACTTTTCACGCTTGAATGTCAGCTAAGTCGTTGATTGACAAGGACTTACAGAAAATCGGGGTGTCAAAGTTGGGTAAAACCGAGAGGGCCAAAGAGACGAATTTGACGATTTACGGAAGAATAGACTATCAAAAGGGAGTAACCCAGCAAAACCCCTCTGCCAAATGGCGGGTGTTTTATAATTCTTCCGGAACTCACCTGACTGCTTGTGTCCTGAATGGCTCTGGGCAACACGAGACTATATCGGGGGATATGCCGGTGGTGGCTGATTCTGACACCTATTTCTATGAGACGGATTCCGAACAAGAAGCAAATTACCTCGCGGCTGTGTTGAATTCCAGGATCATAAATGAGGCCGTGAAACCCTTCCAGACCCGGGGCCTCTGGGGTCCCAGGCACTTTTGTTCCAAGCCCCTTGAGCTCCCCATTCCCAGGTTTGACCCAAAGAACAAAACCCATGCAAGGCTCGCCGAGCTCGGAAAAATCTGTGCTGAGCGCGTAAGGGCCTTCATGTCTGAGCTCCTTGAGAAGCATCCCGGTTTATCGGCAAACGCGGCCGGCCGAAGGAGGACCGCTGTCAGGGAACACCTGGCGAAAGAGTTCGCGGAGATAGACCGGCTGGTAAAAAAACTTCTGGGATAGATTCAATTCTGGAAAGATTATCCCCCGAGGCCTTATAATCTAAAAGTGAAAACGGCCCTCTCGCTCGCGTGCCTCTACGGCATCCTTTTGGCCCAGAACAAGATACTCATCCCCATGGACGCCTCACAGACCGATCACCTTCGGGCATACGGGATTGCCTACAGGACCCTGGCAAGGGGCGTTAATGTGGAGTGGCTCTTGAACTGGGAGGGCGGCTCTTTCATGTGCGAGTATAACGAGGCCACGGCGGCTGAGTGTGATTCGCTCGGCGTCCTCTACCGGATAATATCGGCCTCTGAGGCCGCGGGCCTTCTCGCGCAGATGGAGGAGCTCAACGCGAACCCCGTTCTTCTTGAAAAGGCCCCTCGGGTTGCGGTCTACATCCCCCCATACGAGGAACCATGGGACGACGCTGTATCCCTTGCGCTTGAATACGCCGGCATCCCATACGATAGGATATGGGATAGAGAAGTGCTTTCGGGTCAGCTCAGGAAATACGATTGGCTCCACCTTCACCACGAGGACTTCACAGGACAATATGGTAAGTTCTACGGCTCATACCGCGACGCGGAATGGTATCGCAGGCAGGTTGAGGTTAACGAGGCAATAGCGAGGGAGCTTGGATACCCATCGGTTCCCGAGGAGAAAAAGGCCGTTGCCAGGGCGATAAGGGACTATGTTGCGGGAGGAGGTTTCCTTTTCGCAATGTGCTCCGCGCCGATTACGCTTGACATAGCCCTGGCCTCGGAAGGGGTTGACATAACCGACGCAGTCTACGACGGGGACCCTCCTGACCCTGATTTTCAATCAAGGCTTGATTTCGGCAAGAGCATGGCCCTCAAGGACGCCCAGCTCATTACCAGCCCCTACATATACGAACACTCGGATGTTGATATAACCCGCGAGGCATCTGCCCGCGGCCCGGACACCTACTTCAGCCTATTTGAGTTTTCCGCCAAGTTTGACCCTGTTCCTACTATGCTAACCCAGGACCATACGGGTTTGATAAAGGAGTTCCTTGGTCAGGACACGGGCTTCAGGAAGTCCAAGCTGAAGCCCGGGGTGATCATCCTGGGCCAGGTTGAGGGGACAGAGGAGGCGAAATACATATACGGCGCCTACGGAAAGGGTTTCTTCAGCTTCCTCGGAGGCCACGATCCGGAGGACTACCAGCACATGGTCGGGGACCCGCCCACTGATCTCAGATTGTATAAGAACAGCCCAGGTTACAGGCTCATACTTAACAATGTGCTTTTCCCGGCCGCCAAAAGGGAGAAACTCAAGACCTCCCTGCCTACTGGATTGGGGCTCGCGAGCCGATATGGTAGTCGCTGATCCCGAACTCATGGAGCGCCTCGCGCTTTGGGCGAGGGATGAGAGGCTCCTCCTTTTCGCGCATTTTGGACTCACGAGGCACTGCAACCTGAGGTGCAGGTTCTGTTTCTGGGGGGATGAGGTAGGCCGGCGGGGGTTCATGCCGCGGGAGGTGTTCCAGAAGGCCCTAGAGGAGATGAGCCGGATGGGCACATTTGAGATAGAGCTTACCGGAGGCGAGCCAACGATTCACCCTGAGTTCCCTGAGTTCGTTGAGATTGCTAGCAGGCTCAGGTTCGTGATAACCGTAACCACAAACGGCTTCAGGCTTAGCGAGAAAGCGCTAGCCGCCATATCCGATGGCCTGGTTGCAGAGGTCGGGGTGAGCGTCCACGGCGCCAGAGCTGAGACCCACGATAGGCTCGTTGGCCGAGCGGGCGCCTGGGAATCCGCAACCCGCAACATAAGGAGGCTAATTGGGGAAGGCGTCCGCGTGTCCGTGGGCTTCGTGGTCAATAAGGAGAATTACCGGGAGATAGAGGATGCAAGGGCCATGTTCAAGGATATGGGCGCCGGTTTTCAGCTTGCGGTTAAGGTGTATAACCCTTTCCGCCTTGAGAGGGTGGAGGGCTTGAGGCTCAGGGGAGAGGGTCTTAGGAATGTCGTTAAGATATTTCCCGACCCGCCGGTCTGCGTTCACCCTTGCGGCGCCTTCACGAACACCCTATACCTGGCTTACAACGGCGATGTTTGGCCATGCATAACCCTGCCGATCCGTCTGGGCAACATATCCGAAAACAGCCTAGAGGAGATATGGGAAGGCCTGGATGAGAAGTCGGGTTCCCTTCGCCGCGAGCTTGTTTCGGAAAGAAAGAATGCCATTTATCGCGGGGTTGATTACTTCTGCCCCTCAATAAGCCGTGCCTACGACGGCTCGCTCGGAGGGCTTGACCCTTATCTCAAGGAGATAATAGACCTGTGGCTTGCCGAGCGCGAGAGCTTGAGGTTGCCCGCAAAAACAGAGAGCCCCTCTCCTCCTGTTCCCTCATCTCAGGGCCAGGAAATCCAGATTTCCCTGGAAACCCAGGGCTTTTACCCGGCCCACGATGTAGCGTTCAGGCTCCTCGCGGGAAGGGAAAAGTCCTTTCTTCTCTTTTGGAAAAAGGCGGGTAACAGATACATCGCGCTGGAGGGCCCGTGGGCAGAGGCGGTCTGCTCCCTGCTTGAGGGCGGCACGGTCGGCTCTTCAATAGGTATAATGGAGTCCTCGTTTGAGGGATTTGACCGCGATGAGGCCCTTGATGATATGCGAAACCTTATCGCCGAGATTGTTCGGATGGGCTTTATCAATCCCCCGAACCAATCCACCTGATCCCCCGTTCCGGGGAGCCTCGTTCTGCCGAGCCCGAACCCCGTTAGCCCGTTTTGGGCGGCGGCACTGGCGCCTTCAGTGGACTAAGGGAGAGCACATCCTCGTTTCTCTCCGAGGCCAATATCCTGGGCTTCTCGTAGGGTTTGCGCACCCGGTCCCTTATCCGGGGAACCCTTCTGTTCTTATCCTCTTCTGCCATAGGTTTTCCTTTTATGGAGGCGGGGGGATTCGAACCCCCGTCCAGAGACCCAACCCGCAAGGCCCCTACACGCTTAGCCCGCCCTGTTTTCCTTCCGGGGCCGGGCGAGCGAGCCTCCCGGAAGGTTTCGCCCCTTTGTTTAGCCGGACCCACGGGGCAAGGGGTCCGACGACCCCGGATTTATGAGGCCTCTCTGGGGAGTCCGGGGGGCTCTCCCAGGAGACCTACGCCCTCAGTTAGGCGTAAGCGTATGCCTTTTCGGCAGTTGTCTTTGCCGTCTTTTCGCGGGGTGACGGCTCCCCGGCGTGCGCCTCAACGGGTTCGCTGTCCCTGTCGAGACCAGTCGCCCCCAAAACAAGGCCTATATAATAATGTTTTTGCCGTGGAAGATCAAGTAGCCGCGCTCTGACATCTCACACCTCTCTTGCCAGTAAGTTATTTGGGCACAAGAGGTTTGAGCTTTCTCCCTCGTAATCGCTCAAGACAGACGAGGGCTTTGGTGTATACGCTCTTGCGCCTGTCGGACTGGAAACTCCGACCTGGGAAAACATTCAATAACCCGCTTTCAATCTTGATGTGAGGCGCGCGGTATTGCCGCCACCAGAACCCTTGCCCGCTGGGTCTGTATCCGGCGAAGGGCAATTGCACTCTATCGCATACCTGATACACAGCGCGAGAACCCTGAGCCCTGCTGAGGTGAGCCAGCTCTAATATCGGAGAGTTCTTCATTAGGCCGGAAAAACGCCAGCCCAAAGCGATTCCGAGCCGAGGATCAGGATTTGAGGAAGTGTGAGATCTCAGGCTGATCCTAGCGGTTTTCCTCATTTTTCCCCCGGGCTTTATAATTTGAAGGATGAGGGTCTACCTCAGGGTAGCGTGGCGGAACATACTCGCCAACAGGCGCAGGACAGCCCTCTCTGTCCTGATAATCGTCGTGGGGACCGCTTTGACGGTCTTCATGTGGGCAATGCAGGAAGGCGCTTGGGACATGGCCCTTCAGCACATAACCGACCTCTTCACCGGCCAGGTTCAGATTGAGAGCTCCGGCTTCTCCGATGATTACGATGTCAGGAAGGTGATCGCGGATACGGGCCTGGTTTTCTCGCGGCTCAGGTCTGATCCTGATGTCCTTGGTTTTGCTCCGCGGCTCATGGCCACGGGCATGGCCAGCTCGCCAACGGGTTCCGCGTGCGCGCTCATTGTGGGCATAAACCCCGATATAGAACCTTCGGTCTCAAAGCTCGCGGAATACACCAGAGTTGGCGAGTTCCTCCGGGCCGGCGATTTTCGGGGCGCTGTGATAGGCGACAGGATAGCTGAGGACCTGGGCCTAAGGATCGGGGACAAGATGGTGATAATGGCCATGGATTCATCAGGCAACATAGCTGGCGAGGCCCTCCGCGTCAGAGGACTGCTTCACCTCGGTTCTGCGGAGCTGGACAGGAGCCTCGTTCTGGTCAACGCCGGGACGCTCCGGAACATGCTTCTTCTCAACGGGTATCACACGGTTGCGGTTAGGCTCAAGGACTTGGGCCGTGCGGACGAGGTCGCGGAAAGGCTGAGCCTCGGAGGCGGCGTTGTGGCAAGGTCCTGGCGGGATTTCATGCCGGCTCTGGAGCAGACCGTGCGGATGAAGCGGGGTTCTGTTTCCCTGATACTCCTTCTGTTCCTCCTCCTTTCGGTTTCAGCCATAGCGAGCACAATGCTCATGTCCGTGAAGCAGAGGGTCCGTGAGTTCGGGATAATGCACGCGCTCGGCATGAAGCCTCAGGGGATATTCCTTATGGTGATAACTGAGGGGATTCTTCTCTCGGCTGTGGGCGTGATAGCTGGACTTGTGCTGGGGTTCCTCATCACCTGGTTCTTTAGCCTTACCGGCATATATGTTGGCGGTTTCGGGGAGGTCTACGAGACATACAGCATGGGAACCATAGACAGGCTTTACCCGCGACTTGGGCCCCTGTTCTGGTCCCACCTCCACGAACCCATCGTTGGGTTCATCCTTGTGGCGGTCCTGAGCTCGTTTTACCCCGCTTACATAGCCTCCAGGATGACCCCCATGAGGGCAATGAGGTATTACTGATGAACTGGCTCAGGATAGCCCTTCGGAACCTCGGAAGGAACAGGGCAAGAACGGCCCTTGCCTCCTCAATGGTGACATTTGCCGCTGGGCTAACGGTTTTCCTCTGTGGTTTGGAGGACGGGGTTGAGGCAAGCTCTGTTGAGCGCGGGACAAGCCTCTTCGTCGGCCAGCTCCAGGTCACGAGGCCCGGCTACGACGATCGGCCAAGGGTTTCGGACACTATACCCGGCCTTGAGAGCGCGCTGAAGGCCGTTGCGAGAGACCCGTGCGTGTTTTCCGTGACCCCAAGGATTGAGGCCTTCGGCCTGGTTTTCGGCCCCGAGAAGTCCACGGGCGCCAGGATGATTGGGCTTGTTGTGAGCTCCGAGACCCTTACAACCACACTGAACAGGACGGTCTCGGAAGGCAGTTTCCTTGACGATCGGGATTCCGCCGGAGCCCTCGTTGGCCCTGGCCTCGCGAGACTGCTGGAGGTCAACCTCGGCGATTCCCTGACCTTCATAACCCAGGCCGCTGACGGATCAATAGGGGTGGGCAGTTTCGTCGTCCGTGGGATAATAAAATCAGGCGACCCAGGAATTGACAACCGAACCCTCCTTGTGACAGCGGGGGGCGCGCGGTCTGCCCTTTCGCTTTCGGGCGCGCACAGGCTCGTTGCCCGGACCAGGGATGTGAGCGCGGCAGAGCTCACAGCCAAAAGGCTCCAGGCGCAGATGCCGGGGCTTTCGGTCCTCAGCTGGGAGACCTACCTGAACACGGTTAAGATAATGATGGACCTCGGCCGGGCCTACGCTTTCACAGTTCTCCTCGTGTTCCTGCTTCTTGCCGTTGCTGGAATAAGCAATGTGATGATCGTGTCCGTCTCCGAGAGGACGAGGGAAATGGGCCTGATGATGGCTTTGGGCGCGCGGGGGCAATATGTGTTTCTCACAGTCCTTATTGAATCCGCGCTGATAGGTTTCTTCGGGGTCCTGGTCGGAACCGGCGTTGGGATATCCTTAATAGCCTTGACCGGACTTACCGGCATAGACCTCTCCGCGTGGTCAGAGAGCATAAGGCTGGTTGGCTGGCCGGATGTGATCTACCCGCGCTTCGGCCCCGTCTTCGCCCAAGGGGTTATTATGACCGCGCTCGCTTCCTTTGCCGCGGCCGTGCTTTCGGGCATTTTCCCGGCAATTGGTGCGGCGAGGCTTGAGCCGGCGCGAGCAATGAGGCAGATATGAGGTAGAAATATGGCTCTGATAGAGATAAAGAACCTCAAGAAAACCTATTCCGACCATGGGGTAGAGGCTCCGGCTCTCAGGGGAATAAACCTTGAGATAGAAGCCGGGGAGTTCACGGCCATTGCAGGGCCGTCTGGCTCTGGCAAGACCACCCTCCTGAACATAATCGGGGGGCTCGATCGCCCGAGCTCCGGGACCGTGATCGTTGACGGGGTTGACCTCTCAACCCTGAGCAGATCGGCCCTCGCTGATTACAGGCTACGAAAGGTTGGGTTCGTTTTCCAGAGCTACAACCTCATAGAGGTCCTGACAACCGCTGAGAACGCCGAGTTCGTCCTCCTCCTGCAGAAGGTCCCGAAAAGCGAGCGCAGGGCCAGGGTATATGAGATCCTTGAGGCAATGGGCATGGCCGAATACCTTAACAAGCGGCCAAACCAGCTCTCCGGCGGCCAACAACAGCGAATAGCGGTGGCAAGGGCCATAGCCCACAACCCGAGGATAGTCCTCGCTGATGAGCCGACAGCGAACCTGGATTCCGCGACCGCGGCCGGTCTCCTTGACCTAATGAGGGCCATGAACGAGCGCTACGGCGTGACATTCCTGTTTTCCACCCACGACAGGCTTGTCATGGAAAAGGCGAGAAGGGTCGTTCTCCTGCGGGATGGCCTGGTTGTGGAGGACGGAAGGAGAGTTTGAGGTATGGCGATAATATCTGTTTTCTTGCTCAGCCTCACAGCAGAGGAGATAATCCGCGGCGTGGAGGACCTGACGCGCGGAACAACCACCGTGGGGACTTACCGCATGGAGGTGATTCGGCCTGATTACCAAAACACCTATGAAATAAGGTTCTGGGACGACCGGGACAAGAGTAGGAGCCTTATGGTCGTAACCAAATCCTCAACTGGAAAGGACGACGGCACTGTCTTCCTGAAGAACCGAGGAAAATTCTGGATGTATCTGCCAAAGGCTGGCAAAAAGCTCCGTATGCCCCCGAGCATGATGATGGACCCCTGGATGGGTTCTGACCTCACAAACGACGACCTTGTTCACGAATCAAGCCTATCCGAGGACTACGACTCCAGGATAATCTCCGAGAAGGAGGTCCCGCACGGCACCCGCTACACCCTTGAGCTCGTGCCCCACGAGGACGCGCCCGTTGTTTGGGGAAAGATAATCCTCGCTGTGGATATGCCAGGATATATTCCGGTTTGGGCAGAGTATTACGACGAGGAAGGCAAGAAGGTCAGGACAATAAACTACTCAGAGGTCAAGACGCTGGGCGGAAGGAGGATGCCGGCGGTTGTGGAGGTCATTCCGGGTGACAAGAAGGGCCAGAAGACAACCCTCACCCTCATTGATATAAGGTTCGGCGTTTCCATCCCAGATGAACGCTTTGATGTGAACCAGATGGAACGCTGGTCAGAGGAGTAAGGTCTTTGACGCCAGCTGTCCTCCTTGCGCTCAGGTTTTCCGCCGGAGGGGATGTATATTGCCAGTTCACCGAGACCCGCGTCCTCTGGCCCTTCAGCCAAACGGACCTCCGTTATGTCCCATTCAGGTTGGGTCAGGGCCGGGGTATATTCCGTTTCGGGGCAACCAGCGCCGGCCTTCGTTTTTACGCTGAGCTCGCGCACGAGCTATACATTGGAAACATATACGCCTGCTCAACTGTCCTTGAGGGCCTCGCGGCCTCTGACCCCGGCTTTCTTGACCTGGAAGCCTTGTCCGGCTCGGGCAGAGCCGTTCAGAGGGATTACCTGAGGCGGGCATCCCTTGAATACCAATCCCGTTATCTTGGGCTCGCTGTTGGCCGAAGGGTTCTCAACTGGAGCACAACATTCTTCTGGACCCCCCTCAACATCTTTACCCCGCAGAACAACCTCTCGCCTGTGCCAGAGGATGTCCCTTTTTCGGATTGCGCTTTCGCCGCGCTAAGACCTCCGGGCCCAGTGTCCCTTGAGTTCGCATACTCTCCTTCCTCGGATTCCTGGCGCGCCGGCGCGAGGGCGCTTTGCTATTTGCCCTGGATTGACCTGGTGCTTGAAGCAGGATACAACAGGGGGGATTCGCTCGCTGGCGCGGGACTTTCCGTGAACCTCCTGGATGGCACCCTGCGCGCGGAAGCCTGCTTCTACAGGCGCGCGGAGCCCCGTTATGTCATAGGTTACGACAGGATGTTTCCGGGAAGCATTTACATCCTGGCTGAGTATTATCACAACAGCCGGGCCGACCCGGCCGGCTACGGCCTCTACAGCTTCTACAAGAAGGACTACGCGGGGGTCCTCGTGAGCAGGACATACGATCTTGTATGGAATTTTGCCCTCTACGGTCTGGCTTGCGCGTCCGATGGCAGTTTCATGGCAATGCCCTTGATAAAAAGGGCCTTTGGCAGGGGGTTTGAGGCACGAGTTGGCGCTTATTATTTCTACGGCAGAGATACCGAGATTTCTTCGGATTCCTCAGGCTCTCCCGTCATCACCAAGGGGGATTACTTCGGCGACCTATGGCCTGGGGTTTTCGTGGGGGTGGGGTATGGGTTCTGATTGCTACCGGGGGATTAAGAAGGAGCTTATCCGCGTGGGTCGGGGCCTTTGGGTTTCTCCACTGCAGTCTACCCTCCATACCTCATGTTAAACATGTTAACCTCCGTTTCCCTTGTATTTCAAAACCATACCTCTGCCCCCATGAAAATCTTAACCATAAATGGGTGTTCTAATTTTGGTCAGCGGACAAAGCAACTATATCACTTCGGTTATTATGAAAACTAATGGTGCCCACTGCTCCAACTTGGATAAAAGAAATGTTCCCACTAATTCTGCAATATTTTGAAGGATAAAACATCCTTTGTAAATTAACTGAAACAAGGGGCCCCGGCGGAGATTCTAAGAGAGAAAACCCGTAGTAAGCACCCGCAGCTCCCTATACCCCATTTTTTCTCCTGAATTTGAGCTAGGTTCTCCGTTGGGAATTGGCAAAGCACTAACCAAAGCATCTCCGTCCCCTCCCCGCGCTCATAGGGTCCGTCCGGTTCTCAAGGAAGAAGCTGGCTTTTACATTCTGCTCGCCTGGCGAGACAAAAAGCCAGCCATCCCAGGCCCAGAGGGCTCCTTCCGATGCTAAGATAAGGGAAAGGGATTTCATGGTTTTTTCTCATTTTGAAGATTTTTCGGAGTTCCAAACCAAAGGTTCAAACCTAGTCCGAAAGGAATGGCCATAAGGGGACGGTGCTCGTCAGGCGCAAAAGGGTTACCACCCAGCATTATGTAAAGCTCGGGAGTCACAGTCACAGAAATGCATCCAGTAGTTGTATCACTTGTGCCCATGAAAGACAGGCCTGCTCTAGGAGCGTAGTGAAAATGCCAGCCGGATTCGTATAAAGGTTTAACATAATAGACTTCACAGATTGCAAGGCCCAAAAAGGGCCTAAACACAACCCGGGGTCCAAGGCAACAGTTCCACGGAGGAGAAAAGGAAAAACAACTCCAGTAATGGAGGAGTGATAGCACAATACCATGTGCTTCGTCAGGAGCCCCCAGAAGAGATGGCACAGTGTATAATATATATCCTGTCCTCAGAACCCAATTAGGATAAAACTTATAAGAAGCAAATAAAATACCGCTAGTTAATGTAGCTTCTGCACCCATCCCCATATCTCCACAGAGCGCGGATATAAGCAAAAGATTTGTTGGGCCCATCACGGCACCTCTGTTTTTATGCCTTCCAAATTATAAAATATCGTCGTAACTCCAAATTCATCGTATTCTTCATATTCGTTTTCCGGAACATTAAGTTTGAATCCCCAGCGCCACCAATTTCCGCCAACATTTACGCCTTGTCTATACGAAGCATCCACTACATTGACGGAATGCCATGTAGGATTTCCAGACTCTCGTCCGTATAGGATACATTGAACTGATAGAGAATAGGTACTTTTGCAGATTTGCTTAATTTGATACCCCACTACTTTCCCGTATTCCCCATATTTTTTAAGTTGATTATAATCATCCCGATCACCGGGTTCAGAAGGAAATACTTCTTCATTAGAACCAATAACTCCTTGAGAATCAGCGTCTGTACCTGGATGATAGTAGGCCTTGTAGTATTCCACCACATAAATCATCCGTTTAGGATAAGAGGAACCTATGCTGGGTAAGGGAGTCTCCTCCCTATCCAAAATATTGTCTTGCCCTGAAATGCTTCCTAGTCTGTATTCTCTGTAATGATTGTTTAGCACCTTTTCAAGAGCTGTGGAATCATCATAACCGTCTTCCCAGGCCGGCTGGAACCAAGACTCCCCTGTCGCGTTCATCCCATGCAAAATATTATCGGATAATAATCATAGTGCTCAGTCAGAGTGTGCGTGAACTCGTATTCCCTCGCCAGGAGAAAAGGAACCAAGGAAGCAACCTCAGCCGGTTCCTCTTTGACCTTGAAGTCCATAAGGTCCGGGGCCACCTCCCCGTTCCTGGGTGTAATAACAAGCCAGACATCAAAGGTGAAGGCCCTTGACTCACCTCGAGGGATTGTTTGCACATAAGGGGGTTCCACAGACACCTTGAGAAATGCGTCGCCGGTTATCTTGTCTGCCAAGATAACATCCTTAAGCTCATTGCCGGTGTTGTTCTGGAGAACGAGCCTCACGGTTGCGTTCTCGCCGGGGCACATCCCCATCTCAAAAGAAATCCACCCGTTTGCCCAGAGCGGGGCCGTAAGGACGAAAAGCACAAAAAGCCCTTTCATGGTTGGACCTCCTGTGGTTCTTTTTCTTGGTCTGGATCAGGAGAGCCTAGACTCCTCCTAAAAAGCCAGAGATTGGCACCTTCTCCAAGGGTCATCAGGGTGAAATGTTTTACAGGCTTATGAATAACAAAATCTGTATCAAGCCATCCTATCTCGTAAACATTACCAGATATTTCTTTCCACACAGGATCCGTCAATACAGAAGTGCCAATTCCTAGATGCACGGCCCAGGATGTCTCCCACTCCCAATGATCATGTTCTCTAACCCACATGCGGGCAGGAGAAATGCCACTGAATATTCTCAAGCCTTGTGCGCGACCTCCCTTTTTAAATTTCCATTCATATCCAATTGACAAGCTCGCAGCCCCACCGTGGTAAGAGAATGAGGTGGCACGTCCGAGAAAAAGATTCGGAGCGAGACCTCTATAGTGTAAATAACCGGCTCTCAGATTTAAAAAGACAGGGCAATAATCTATCTCCAATGCTGGCCCAAGGGAATAATGTGCGGCAAAGATCTGATACCCACACTCTCCATACACTCCTAGTAACCAACTAGACCTTGAAATCTGAGAGGATAAAAGGCTCAAAAAATACAGATATTCATTTTGAAACCTCCGATAAAGTCCTTCCAAAGCCTCTTTCGTTCATGCCGATAAGATTAAATCTCCCTGTCAAGCTTTTGCAACTCCCGCGCCCTGATCCCATAAGCTTGCGGCCCGGCCAAGCAGAGAAGGCTTTGAGCGAGCTATACTCACACGATAATGGCAGGCCCTCTTATCCACCTCTCCCCCGGATGACACAACCCTGGTCAGATTCTATGTTGAGCGCAAGCGAATACTCAGGAACAGGATAGGGGGCAGAAGGATACTCAGCAATGCCCTTGCTTACATAAACTCCCACTTGGAAAGGAGGGGGCTAATCCTCAAACAGGGGGCCTCATCCGAGCCGCAGTTGGCCCAAAGGTAGCGAGAAAAGACCCTGACGCGAGGACAACCGTCCGAAAGAAGGGCAAGGGGGAAAATGCTAGGATGAAGGTAATTCACGGATACAACGCGGGCGTCTCGGTTGACAAGGGGAGGTATGTCGTTGAACAGAGCATAGCTGGTATAAAGAGATACTGAGGCCTCAGGAGGATGATGTGGATGGGCCTGGGGAGGGCTCAAACGCAGGCTGAGCTATCAGCAATAGCCCTCAACTGCAAAAGGGCGCCACTGGCTCTGAGAGCTTAGGGGCTTATATGGGCGTGATCTATCAAATCCCGTTATAAAAGAGGGTTTGAAAGGCTCAGAGGAGGGGCAAAACTGCCGCTTTCGGGGTCAAGGAGGGTCAACCGGGCCTACAAAATGGCCCGGAGGGGAACAAGGGGAAGCTAATGAGTGGGTTTATCAGAGGTCTCCGACTGTCAAGGTATAAACCATATCCCCCGAGCTCATAAAACCCTCTCTGAGGCCATCTGAGGCCAAAGCCGACACTATTACTATCCCGGAGGAGGCGCGATGAGCAGAGTAGGGGTTAAGAACTGGAAAGACGACCCGCTCTGGGCCAGGGGGTTCACCCGGCTTCTGGACATTATCATAGAAAACACGAGGCGGCTCGGCCTCACATCCACGCAGATCCGCGCTTTGCTAGCTCTCAACCTGCTCGCCTTCCGAGGGCAATCCACATCATATCGCAGGGTGGCCGCGCTCACACGGACGACCCCACAGGGCGCAAGGCGCACAATCCGAAACCTGGCTAAGGCAGGGCTTTTGGAGCTAGATGAGGGCGGCCCTGTTCACAAGATAAGCACACAACCCTATCTGGACAAGGCCCTTGAGCTTGCAAGGACCGTGGGCCCGCGCCGGCAGAGGCCCCCGGTTCAGAACCCGGACATAACCCTCCAGTGGACAGCGGATAACCTTTGCCCTTTCCTGAAGGTTAACACCCCCTTAGAAAAAAGTTAACGCCCCTGGCTCGGAAACCCTGACCGGGCCTTGGGGCCGGTTTCCTCTAAGAGGAGCTTAAAAAAGAAGAAACATGTTGGCGTCCTTTTCTTTTTCAAAAAGGAGGAGGCGTGAGGAAAAGCGGAAAACCCCTCCCCCAACCCCCTCCCCTTACTCCGTCCCCGGCCGTGTCCCCTAGCGTGTCCCCTACCCCGTCCCAACCCCGTCCCAAAACCTGTCCGCGGAGCCGGCGCCCGGTGGAGGGTTTATCCTGACCTGACCCACATTTGACCCCCCTCAAACCCTTGTCATTACTGCAAAAGCTCTGAATCATAGATGGCCCAAGGGATAGAGGGGGTGTTGGCTTAGATTCTGTTTATTGACTGGCATTATAATAATGGTCCGGCCCCAAGGATGAGAGGGGCCGGAAAGGAGATCAATAACGACTATGAACTTCTTACCCCAAAAGCTTAAGGCCCT
>Ga0207433_10010870_pt1 | contig 14030 bp, 14 predicted proteins | sample YelNatPaOPGAMG01_FD_187559 | JGI IMG/M metagenome (GOLD analysis project Ga0207433, IMG submission 187559) | Hot spring thermophilic microbial communities from Obsidian Pool, Yellowstone National Park, USA - OP-RAMG-01 (SPAdes) (version 3) | ecosystem: Environmental > Aquatic > Thermal springs... | reverse complement strand
GGGTCTTCTCACCGGTTTCGGGGTCTATAGCCACTTGACCGGATACGAAGCATAGGTTTCCGATCTTAACGGCCTGCGAGTATGGACCTAACGGGGCAGGTGCCTCCCTGGATGAGATGACCTCCCTGACCAACTTGGATCCCTGTAGGAACAATATGAAAGGTATGGACTTAAAAATTAAAGGTTTCAGCATTTCATACTATCGAAATTGGAATGGTATGTATAAGAAGTGAGTTGTGAAATTGATGTTATAAAATTAGTGCAACATTAGCTATAAAATTCGTAAAATTTTATAATTTTGAATATTATAATAGAAATATTAGAACCCAATCAGCCAACTTGCACAGGCCTCATTAGTCAGGGTGAGGGCAACACAGTTGACTTTGCCCAAAGCCACTATACCGTTGGTCTATGAAACTCTAGGACCCTTCCGGCGAGGTAAGGGCAGAAAATGGAAATATATAGCCCATAATCTCTGAGCCAAAGGTCTGCACTCTCCTGTACTACAAATTTTTCTACGACTTATCAAAATCAGACCATGAGAGAATCAGTATAAGCCTTAACCTGAATATCGTGTGAAACTTAGACTTTTCAAGGGTACATTAAAGTCTTTATGGCACTCCATTAAACTCTGAAAACAATTTTAAAGGGATAATGGAGGAGGGTTCAGTAGAGTCATGACGTTCTAAAGTAACGAGTAATTTAAGCCTAGTTTTTGTGCGAGATCTAGAGATCCATGAAATAATTTGAGCCATTTTAAGAAAATGACATCGTATAGTTTTTTCATTTTTACATTGGGATGTTTAGTAAATTTCCATTCAATATGGCTGGTGGCTTCCTCAATATTATCGTATAAACCAGCCCCAATTCCTGCCAATAAGGCCGCCCCTAAGGAAGTTGCTTCTTTGATATTGGGGACTTTAACTATTACACCTAACACATCTGCAATTATCTGGGCCAGTATTTCATTATCTCCAAATCCTCCGCAGACTTTTAGCTCATCAAGTTCTAGGCCACTAACCTCCACTAGTTGTTCACAGTTCGCTCTGATGGCAAACGCTGTGCCCTCCATAAATGCACGAATTATTTCTCCCCTATCGCTGGGCGTATATGCTCTAATGCCAACAATACTTGTGGGTGGCGAAGGGAAATATCCAGATTTTGAATCATGAATGCATGTCCCAATGAAAGACATGATGCGTTCTGAGGCTATAGATGTCCTTTCAGCTAGTTCTATCATTTGGTCGTACGAAACCCCTAGTATGTTTTTAAGCCATGAAAAACTCATACCTTCCCCTCCAGCTACACTTTCTACGGTCCACCTTTGTGGAATCGCGTGGCAATGGGTCCAAGTTCTCATTTTGGCATCTAATACTGGTTTTTCTTGCGCCATTTGGATGCATATACTTGTCCCAGCAACTGCTGTCGTTTCTCCGGCATTAACGGCACCTGTTCCAACTAACCCACATTGAGAGTCGGCCCCTCCTAAGGTGACGGAAGTCCCTTCCCTAAGGCCTGTCTCCTTTGAAGCTTTCTTCGAGATTTCACCAGTTATAAAGTTAGATTTCACAATTTCTGGCAGAATTTCTTTGGGAATTTCTAGAATATTCAAAAGTTTCTTTGACCATTCGATATTTATTAAATCCATTAACGCAGTGTCGCTTGCTAAAGATGGATCGGCCACTTTTACTCCTGTCAACTTGTAGAAGAGCCATGGCCCCAACAAAAGTACTGTGCTGATTCTATTGTAGAGCATGGGTTCATGCTTCCTTAACCATACCAGTCGACATATGAGGAAATGTGGAAATGGATGCTTCCCCGTGATTTTATATATATCCTCACCGTATTCTTTCATAAGCCATTTACTTTCATCGAGCGCCCTGAAGTCTATGTTAGGAGAAGCGTAAATCTCTTGTTCTGACCGATCTAATAGAACGATACCTTGTCTGAATGTTGTTATTCCAATAGCATCTATCTTATCAGGTGATAATTTAGCTTGATTTAGGGCTTTTATGATTAAATTACAGATCTTGCTCCACCATTTAGTTGAATCAAATTCGACGGCATTTGGGTATTTATCTGGATAGCTATAAGTCCACGGTTCATAGACGAAAGAAATAAGATGCCCGTAGGTGTCACATATGAAGGCTCTTCCTCCACCAGTTCCTATATCAATAGACATCAAACACCTATTCATTCACGGTCCTCCGCTTTCGATTTATAGTTAATAATTTTCGCACTGAAATTTTCATTACTTTTTGGCTTAATTTAAATTTATCTCCGCGCCTTCTCTATACGTGAATTTGGATCGATTAATGATAGCCAGGTCGGGCGGCAATCCAGACTCATAAATAGGTACGCTGAGTTCCTCGTTATGGTTAAATAACTTTTCTTAAAAAGTTATTTTTTGGCTTGAACTAGGTCTTTACAGGGTCAGGCGGCTTCAATAATTTTCCTTATTTGTTTCAGTATATTGTGTAGGAGAGTTCCCCATGGCAAGAGCCATAGGAGACAGCAAGATGGTTCGCGGCAAAGCCGTTTATATAAAACATGATAATAGAAATGATAATAAAACCTTTAGGCAGAAAAGGGTGAAAGCTTCTAAAGGCCTAAAAAGCTATATCAAATTATTAAAATTGAGCCATGAAACTAAAATTGTTTCTTTTAACTAAGACTTTTATGAGTAGATATCGAAATAGTTAAGGGTATATTGAAGTCTCGAGATGACCCGCCTATGAAATTTGAAGTTGAACGTATCTAAGCATTTGGAAATGTAATATAATGCTCTTAGGGCTTTAAATTTCTGCTGTGAACAAATGTCTTAGTGTATTCGAACATTACTGAATACTTTATAGAAACAAATATCGACTTTCATGCATAAAATGCGATATAAAAATTAGCACTTTAATACAGAAACTTTTATATATTATGAGGCAATATATACTAGTAAAAAATGGGGGAGTACTACTATGGCTGAGAAAGAAATTAAAAAATCAGTTTTGCCATATGTACTTTTCGCTTGGGCAATAGCTGGCGCAATAATCGGTATTTTGTTAATGTTTCGGATTAAACCTTGGACCCCTGAATTGGGCGTTACATTCTCACCAATACGACAAGTCTACGACATGGTGTGGTGCCTGCTAGTTTTTCCTCCATTAGGTTTCTATTGCCTATATTGGTGGAGTAAGCATCCAGAATGGCTAGCACCGAGAGGAAGATACTCCCCAGGAGTTAAGTATTCTATGGTGTCACCATATACCATAGTTGCAGCAGCAGTTTTCGCTGCCTTAGGAGTTGCTGCTGGGACGACGACTTTCGCAGGCTTAGACTTGGCAATGCTTGTATGGGCTATGGCGATGGTCTTGTTCGGACCCTTCGTAGGCTATGTAGCCTCAGGAATTGCATATATCCTTAGGATGTTACTAGGTTTACTTCCATTTCCGGTTGGTCCTGTCACTGTAGGCCATTTCTTCTGGGAAACATTCACTTTCGCATTCGGAGGAGCGTTTTATTTCTGGCTTATAGAAAGAACTGGAAAAAGAAACATACAAAGATGGGTTACATGGGTGGTGGCACTTAATCTAGTTCACGGATTTTCATTTCTTAGCGCCTTCTTTTGGGCTATGCCAGCCGATGCTTACATCCCATTCTTTATATGGGCTTGGACAGGCTATCGTCCTGGGGCTGTAATAGCGACTGTAATTGGGCTAATCATTGGAGAGGCAATAGTAAAAGCTATAAAGACTCGGTATCCTACGGTTGGCTAAAATTGACGGTAGAAAGTAAAATCGCTGTAGAAACAACCAACCTATCTTATATAAGTCCATCAGGTAAGAAATTACTTGATAATTTAAATTGTAAAATTTCCAAAGGTTCGATTGTAGGAATATTAGGCGACTCCAAATCTGGTAAGGAGATTTTCTTACAAACTTTAAACAAAATCATCCCAACGTTTACAGGGGGTATTGTAGAGGGAAAAATAATCGTTAACGGCCTCAATGTAATGGAACATACTGTAAATGAATTAGCACGAGAGATATATACCATATTAGAGGAACCCAGCCTCCAAATAGTGCAAACGATCGTTTATGATGATGTAGCTTTTGGTCCTTCAAATATGCAACTTCCAACATCCGAAATAAGAAGGAGAGTTGATTTCGCTTTAGAATCTACACGGCTAAGTGGTTATGAGGAAAGGAATTGCTACACTCTATCTGGAGGCGAGCAGCAGAGACTCGCAATTGCAGGAGGAATAGCAATGTTGCCGAAGATAATCTGTATGATAAACCCATTTTCTATGCTTGATCCAATAGGGAAAAAGGAGATCTCAGCGGTTATATCGCAACTTAACAAAAATTATAATATAACATTCTTGATTACCGATGGAGGGCAAGACATAGAAATCCTCGCTAGACTCTCTGACGAGCTCATTTTCATGGATAATGGAAAAATAATAAATAGAGGCCCCCCAAAAGAATTATTTTCTGGTAAATATGAAATAGATATGCGATTCCCTGAAATAGCAGAACTTTTTACAATGCTCGATGGAAATATCACTAGAGCAGAAATCCCACTTAGCGTTTCAGAGGCTGTAGAATTTCTAACCAAATTATTAAGGGGGAAAAGGCAAAAAATAAGTAAAACCAGTAAAGAACCTGATAAAATAAGTAAAAAAGTTGACCCTATAATAACTGTTAGAAATTTGGAGCACACGTATCCAGGTCCTCCTCCTGTTAAAGCCTTACGTGGTATATCATTAGATATATATCCAGGTGAATTAGTTGCGATCATAGGACAGAATGGCGGAGGAAAGTCGACGTTGGCACTACATTTAGTAGGCATCTTAAAGCCAACAAACCCAGAAGCGATTATTACTGTGGACGGTATAGACGTACCTAATGCTTCTACGATGGAGATAATAAATCACATCAATTATGTATTTCAAAACCCAAACGACCAAATATTCACGGAAAAGGTATGGGACGAAGTAGCATTTGGCCTAAAAATGAGGGGACTAAACCAAGAAGAGATACGGAAAAGAGTGCAAGAAACGCTAAGGTTGTTCGGATTGGAGCAATACGCAAATGAGCATACAGCTTTCCTTACTCCAGGTATAAAAACCCTACTCGCATTAGCATCCGTGGCAATAATGAATCCTCGAATACTAATTATAGACGAACCTACTGGAGGTCTTGACTATAAAGAGGCAGATCATGTCCTCAAAATAATACAGGCTCTTAATGAGACTGGTAAAACTATAATACTTATAACTCATGATATGAGGATCGTATCCAAATTCACTAGTCGAGTTATCGTAATTCATCAAGGACAAATACTACTTGATGGCTCTCCTTCTGAAGTTTTCGCGAGGGAAGACCTGTTGAAGAAGGCGTATATCGAGCCCCCAGAAATTGCTCAACTTGCGAGGGAATTAGGATTGCCATTGGACATATTAACGGTGGAAGATATGTACAAATACCTGAGAGGAGTTCTTTCATGGTCTGGTTAGAATATGAGCATAAAAATACCTTCTTTCATAATAGATTAACCGGTTTAACCAAACTCATTATGACGTTAGTTATAATATTCATGGCAGGATTTTATTGGGACCTCCGTTACCTAGGGGTACTACTCTTATTCACCATATGCCTTGCACTACTATCGAAAATTCCTTGGCATTGGTACAGAAATTTGCTTATAGTAGTTCTCTTGATGACCCCTGCAAGTATACAGCTCGGCAGTTTATGGATGGTTAGGTCAGAGTACTTTAAGGTATTACCAAGGGAATTTACCTCTAAAGTGATTATCCATATAGGTAAACTTCCAGTAGTTGGAGAAACAGCTTTGACCTATGGCAACGCGTACTGGACCGCTTCTTTTATTATAAAGATATTTATCTCGATCATGGCTTTATATTTCTTCATATATACAACTTCGGTTAGTGATTTGAGCTATTCATTGCAAAAACTTGGCATTCCATCAAGCATTATTTTCCTCATCTCATGTTCGTATCGCTTTATCCCATTAATGTTAAGGAGACAACAGATTGTCACATGGGCAAGAAGCCTCCGAGGATGGCGAATAGGGAAGAACCCAATAAAGGTTATCTATAATGTTGGACCTATATTCTTTTCATTAGGGCTCTCCGCATATAACGCCGTAGAACAAACTACAAGAGCGGTTTCGCTCAAAGGTTTCGATGTTAAGAAGAAAACTACCCCAATACGAGATATAAAATTCACATATATAGATTACGTTTTATCACTTTTCTTTATCGCGGTGTTTGCAATATCGACGTACCTTAATTTAGTTTATAACATAGGCAATATTTAACATAGGTAATATCTAGCTCGTAACCATACGAAAAATTGATGTGAGTAGAGCTCTACAAGGACAATAGCCGTCTAGCATTTAGTCCTAAAATATTTTCAATATCCTTTTTAGATAGTGGAAATCTCTCGATTCTTATTATATCATCATAAGGCGTCCAGCACGTAGGAGCGCCAAAGTCGGAACCGAATAAAAACCTTTCCGATCCCAGATCTTCTATAATTTTAGCAACCTTCGCTTCATAAAAGTGAACTACAAGTGATATATCTGCATAAACATTTTTGAAGGATTTCATTACCTCTAGTATTTTGGGCCTTAAATACCCAATGTGCGCAATGATTAGAGTTAACTCTGGATAAGAAGGAAGAAGCTCAACAAGCCAATTTTCGCATTCTACCATTTTTGTAGGCATCAATTCCGGAGTATGAACAGGCATTATATCTAAAACAACTGGAACATTGAACCGTGAGGCTGCTTCGAAAACAACGTTTAACCCCTCCAGGTTGTTCGATGGATATATTTCTCCTATACCCTTTAATCCATATTCTTTAATAGCCCTTTCAATAAGCTCATATGTTCCATCTCTTCCATCAGACGGGGACAAAGCAAAAGCTACAAGTTCAGGATGTGCCTTTACAACCTCTGATAAATACTTATTTTTCCGTTCTAATATCTCTAAAGTAGAAGGACGGCCAAAAAAAATGGCGGCCCCGGCGATATTATCACCCTTCATTATATTGAGTTGTTCTTCTAGGGTACAACTGAAGGGGCTGAAAAATCCGATAATTTTTTTAAGTTCTAACCTTTCAGCTATACTAAGCCCTTGTCCAGAGTAGAATGATTTAGTAGGATGCGTGTGAATGTCAAAAATAAATTTTGTATTTATCTGCCAATCTGTGAATTTTTCACCATCCCATAACATTATGTCTTTCCTATATTTAATCGGATAAATCTCTAAGTCCTCTCTATGAGAAAATGACATAATTATTCTTTATCCTCCTTTGGTTGCTTCCTATCGCCTCTGTTCTTCTCGCCTTCTCAATGAGAGTTCCCTGATCGATCTAGCGTAGGCATCAGGAATGGTGATGGGATCTTTACCGAGTACGTGAGCCATTAATTTAACTATTAATATAATTTTAGAATTTTCTTCTAAAATTTGTGCTCGGTAGAGTGCTTCACTTAACGTAGAACCTACCGTTATCAATCCATGGTTTCTAAGGACGACTACGTCCGCATCCTTGATCTCATTAGATACAAGCTCAGCCAACTCTTTTGAGCCAGGCATAGCGAAGTTAACTATTGGGATTTTGGGCAATCTATATACTGCAGATACCGATATCGGCAGATCAATGGCTATGTCGCATGAGGATAAAGCCATAGTGAATGGAGGGTGTGAATGTATGATCCCACCAACATCTGGTCTTCCCATATATATTTGCAGATGCATTTGCATTTCTATCGAAGGCGATGATTTCCCTTCGATGATATTACCATGTAGATCCACTTTCACAAGGTCGTTTGGTCTCAGGTTGGCTTTGTAGGCACCTCGAGGTGTAATCCAAATTTCCTCTGAGTTCTTGGCCCTAGCGCTTACATTTCCTCCAGTTGCTGTAAGTAATCTATCTTCGTGAAGAATTTTCATAACCCTACATATCTCTTTTTTGATGTTTTCATCGGAATGTTTCATGCTCTCCCCTCTAGGACTGATGGATTAAGAATAAAGTTCGGCTTTTCACCTTGAACTATTTTTTCGATATCTCTAGCTATCATTATTGAATGTCTGGATATAACTTCTCTTGAGTTGCCACCCAAATGCGGCGTTACAATTACATTCTCTAAGTCTATAAAAGGCGGAGCTTCCATCTCTTTCTCGAAGACATCTAATGCTGCTCCGGCCAATCTTCCTTCCTTTAAGAACTTATAAAGGGCTTTTTCGTCTACGACAGCCCCTCTTGCCGTATTTATTAAGTATGCGGTTCTCTTCATTAAGCTGAGCTCATTAGCCCCGATCATTCGTCTCGTTTCCGGAGTGAGTGGCACATGGATTGTGACGAAGTCAGATTCTCTCAGAAGAACTTGAAGACTCACAGACATCCCATTAACTGCTTCTATTCTCTTTATATCGGCATAGGGATCGTAAATGAGGATCTTCATCCCCAGAGCTCTTGCAATTTTAGCGACTTCGAACCCAACACTACCTATTCCAATTACTCCAAGATTTTTCTCTAATAGCTCCATACCTTCCCATCTTTTATATTCATTCCATGTTTTATAGGGCCAAATTCCCTTTCTGAGAGTGCAGTCTGCTGATACAATTTTCCTAGCCACAGCTATCATTAATCCAATAGTAAACTCCGCTACTGTGCGAGCGTTTCTTCCAGGTGCATAAACTATCGGTATCCTTCTACTTGTAGCCGCTTCTACATCTATAAATTTTGTTATCTCGCCGCCATGGGGACAACCTATGACCATGAGTTTCTCAAGTTGATTAATGATCCTATCACTTAATTTGTCGCGATATACTATTAACACATGAGCATCCTTACCTTCTCTTAGGAGTACTTCCTCTGGTAAAGAATACATATACTCCTCAGTATTTTGCTTTATTTTAAAGTATTTACCAATAATCTTTTTACCTTCTTCCGTAAAAGGGGCATGAATAAAAGCTTTTCCTATTTTATGTTTCATTTTTACTCGAAGAGATTAGATTTATATCTAATATTTAAACCTTATCCATAGATTAAGGGCGCTGTCAACTTAAGGTCATCTCCTTTATGAGTTTGAGCATCTTGAGTGGTTCTGGTTTTGGTGTTGGGTTGCATGGTGATCTTTTAAGCGTCATGCGATGCCTGACCTGATTGTAGTAGGCCTTCCAGGCTTGAAGCCATGCTTTGGCTCCATGGAGACTCTTATCCCTTGGGAAGTATAGGTCGAACTCCTTTAGGCGGCGCTTAACCTCCCTGTTCAACCGTTCCATGAGGACGTGAACTCCCCCACGCCCTACTTGACGGCGGATACGCAGCTCCAAGCGAGGCTCTATGTACCAGTCAGCCCCGTCGACGACCACAACCCTGACGCCGTAGCTGTCCCTCAAATGTTTCAGGAAGCCGTAGGCCACTAGGATTTTCCTAGTTTAGCTGAGCCGTAAGGCTAGGAGCCTTCCACTCCTGGGCTCCACAGCCAACCAGATCCATGCCTCCTCTCCAGCCACGTTCACACCCCTCTCATCCACAACGGCCACCCTGACGTGACCCGGATGGAGGGCCTCACTCAGGGAAGAGAAGCGCCCAAGCCACACCCTCACAGCCTCATAGATCCTATCCACGAATACGCTTATAGCCTCAGCTGACCCCCCTAAGGCTTAAACCTGAAAGATAGAGATATAAAGCGTAAGCCACAACCGACAAGGGGATTCTCCCCCTCAGGAAAAACAAACCTTTTCCACCCCCGAAACAGACAGAGGGAAAGAACCCAAAAACCTCAAGTTGACAGCACCTAATTTAAAACCCAATGTATAATCTTTATGCACTCCCGTTAAATCTTTAGACCTTTAGGTCCCCCCAATGCTTATAATTAGCTACCACATCTCGCTGAACTTAAGTGTTATCTTGCTAGGGTTCCATAACCTTAAAATCCATCGGTTAACCCCTATTATACCAGGGGTCCGCGATGGCGGGTGAGAGGGTCACCGCTGAAGAGGCTAGGAGGGAGATCCTAGAGAGGTATAACAGGGATCCTAGAGGCTGGAGGGTTTTCTCGGCCAGGGATCCCAGGGGACATTATGACCTCCTCATAATCCATGGATCTGATGTTTGGATGATAAAGGAACATCATATAAACCCGTTTAGGAGCGTAGGCTATGGATTAAAGATCGACGATAAGGGGGCTCTCTCCAGCCTTCCGAGCTCCCCGGATTTCGGGTTCAGGCCGGTGCCCCAGGATAAGCTTGAGGAAGTATTGAAGGGTGACCCTGAGGACTCGCTTAAGAGGCTGGTCGAAGACATAATCGATACTAAGCCGGTTTCATTGAACAGTTTAACCGGTAACAGGGGAATGATCGTCCAGGGACCCCTAATACATTATACGCGGCCTATAGGGCTTATATCCCAGAGGAGTAGGGAGTTAGACCTGAAGCTTAGGTCGGAGCTCGAGAGCACCCTTATAAAACGTTACCCACAGACGATAATACCATACCTTTGAGGTAGGCTTAAACGGAGTGAAGGGACAGTTCAGCTTCACCGGTGGATCCCTTATCCTCCGGCGCCAGGCCTCTATAGGATCTTATAAGTCTACGGCCGTGATCATAGGTTTATAGAGGTTTCCTCTTTAAGCGTGTTGAATACCATGCAGGTGAGGGTCTTCTCGATGCCTTCGACGGTTCTAAGCTTGTCCACTACGAAGCTTCCAACCATGTCCACGTCCTCGACCCTGACCTTGATGAGTAGATCCCAGTCCCCCGATATTATATGGACCTCCTGCACCTCAGGGAACCTGGATACCTTCTCCGCCACCTCCCTCTGGGAGATTATGTCGGAGCGCCTGGGATCCGTGTAGGCTACGGAGGCTAGGATGAAGGCCGTGGCGCCCCTCCCAACCTTCTTAGGGTCGAGGAGGGCCCTATAACCCTTTATCAGGCCGGAATCCTCCATCCTCTTTATCCTGCTGTACACCGTGGTTATGGGTACGTCTAGTTGGGAGGCCATCTCCCTGGCGCTCAGCTTACAGTTCTCCTGGATTATCCGCAGTATATTCAGGTCCAGCTTATCCAGCTTCAAGGCTTAATACCAGCCTTTCCGGTAACGGCTTATATAACTGTTGAACCCCCTATTTAAATAAGTAATCTATCCGGTCTAATCCCTTTAATGGTTAAGAATTTATCCATGCCGGATGGTTTCGGCTTAAAGGGAGATCCCTGATGCGGAGCCCCGTGAGGATAGGCTGGCTTAACGGCTTACACGTCCAGACCGAGGAGGCTAGGCTGATAGTGGACCCTACGACCTCCCGCCTCCCAAGGGATGCGGTGGCGCTGATATCCCATGCCCACGCGGATCACACCCAAGGGTTCAACTCGCCTAACCTGAAGGTTTCGACGGCTGAGACGAGGAGGATCTTCGAGGCCTTAACCGGCCGGAACATTGAAAATTTCAGGGAAATCCCGCTTAACTCATCCATGAGGATCGGCGACTTAGAGGTGGAGGCTTTAAACTCAGGTCACATGATAGGCGCAGTCCAGTTCAGGATAAAGACCCCCGAGGCGGTTATACTCTACACGGGGGATATGAACTACGTGGACAGCCTCATAGTAGAGGCTGCGGAGCCCAGGGAATGCGACGTACTCGTCATGGAGGCCACCTACGGCTCCCCCATCTACAGCTTCCCATCCAGGAGCGTCATATACTCGGAGATCGTGAAATGGACGTTGGAAGAGATAAAGAAGGGGAGGATCCCTTGCTTCAGGGTCTACGCCGCAGGCAAGGCCCAGGAGATAGTTAAGCTCTTCAACGAGTACACCAGGGTTCCCGTAGTCGTAGACCCTAGAATAGACAGGGTAAACTATGCGTGCAGCAGCGGCGGACTGAAGCTGAGCTGGGAATCCTCCCGGGAAGAGCCCCATGATAGGGCTAGGCCCTTCATATATGTGACCAGCCGGAGGAGCCGTTATCCCGGCGAATTCTCCGAGGCCAGGGCTACGGGATGGGCCCTGAAGATGAGGGACCCGAACGTGGCGAGCTTCCCCCTCAGCGGACATGCGGACTTCAACCAGCTCAGCAGATACGTCGAGGACACTGGCGCAAGGCGCGTATACGTATTCACGGGCTTCGCCGAGGAGTTCTCCGAACACGTCAGGAAGCGCGGAGTAGACTCAAAGCCTATACCGTTAATCACCCAGAGAAACCTATGGGAGTACGTATAACCGGCCGATCAGCAGCGTCGACGTATCTTCCTATCCATACCTGATCCTCAGCGGATCAGGTATGCCACTATGCTTAAGGCTATGAGCCCCACAGCCATTATCAGGAGCATCTCAGGCCGAACCTTTATGCCCTCAGTCTCCTCCTCGAAGAACCTGAGGAGCCCCGCGCTGGCCGCGGGCATGGGAGCCTCCCGCCTACGCCGCTTCTCCCTCTTACTCAAGTCCCGACCCCCCTACAACGTAGGACTTACTCACTACACCGTTCCTTTCTTGGCCTTATTAGAAGAAGGGTTTAATTTAAAGCTGATGGACCTAGGGAGGTCGAACCTTACCGGGATCTTTAACAGAGGAATCCTCTGGAAGATTGTAAGTGATGTAATAAAGGGGAGTATATAAGGCATTCCAGTCCAAGAATGAACGAGTTATTAGGAACCTGGACCGTTACAACCCAAACCCTATAGAACCTAATACTTTAAGCCAACTATCATATCCATACCGTAGTTTATTCCAGAGATAGATATGCCGAAGCCTCCGTTAATGGAATCCTCTGACTTATCTAAATGAGGGCGTGGAACCGTTTCGGATTATAGATTGCATATGATCTCTGGCCAGCCTTGAGCTTCAATCCTTCCGCTTCGAGGGTGGGAAGAAAGGGGAGAAGAAGGCTTGGATTAGGCTTAAGTTAGGGAAAAGCCTTAAAACTTGTTTCTTCCATATTTTCTTCGGTGAACTTTGAACCCTGCAAGGGTTAAGCGGATCCTCTTCGCCTCCGCGATGATCCTCGCCGCCATCGCCTTCACCACCATATTCGTTCCGCTTTCATCTCACGTCTACACGGTTGAGGAGGAGAAGCCTTATCCAACGGTGACAAGCTGGACCGAGCAATGGTCCTCAGTTTCAACCTCCTATACGACCGAGGAGCATACGAAGACGAAATACACCTTCACGGATGATCCGAATGACAGTCCTACCTCACGGGATATTAATCTTATCGTCTTGGAGAAGGAGGATCACCTTCTTCATATATATCTCTCCTTGAGTCATGGTACCTTTACCCATTTAACTTCTGCTGCTGACTACATGGATGCATGTTATATAACGTTCGACTTCGATGGAGACAGGTTTGCCGAATACACCATTTGGTTCGATCCTGAAGGCTGTCAACTATGGACGTATCATAAGGGTCACGGAGGTGCCATGGTTTCAACTCTTCAATATGAGTTAAAAGAAGAGGATCTGCTTCATGTAGTCGTACCCATAGAACAAATCGGCGGGAAGACTTCTTTCTATGCCTGGGCAGGTGTAGGCTTCTGGTCGAAGGAATATGGGGGTTGGCAGCTCTATAACTCGGACATTATAGGATATTCCGACATAACCCATCAATATGAACTTCCCAATCCTATTGATCTAGAAGCCACCTATTCCGAAACCTACACGCTCTATCGAACCTCCACCTATACATCGACGCTCTTCAGCATCTACACAGCCACATCGACTGAAACCCATACCTTAACCGAGAAAGTTCCCTTATCCTACTGGTACGCGTGGCTTCCATATCCGTTCTTCGCCGGGGCAGGTGCAGCGGCCATCACCCTCTACCTCTCCGAAGCCATCCCCTACATCAAGTCTAAGAGAAAGAAGGCTGCACCGCCCGTCATCGCCCTGCCTGAAGGCGCTAGGCTGGTGAAGCTCTGTCCGAGCTGTGGTGCAGAGAACCCGTTGGATGCGGAGTACTGCCATGAATGTGGAGCCCGGTTTTAAAATGGCACTTTGAAAGGAGCAAACA
>Ga0207433_10010869_pt1 | contig 14031 bp, 11 predicted proteins | sample YelNatPaOPGAMG01_FD_187559 | JGI IMG/M metagenome (GOLD analysis project Ga0207433, IMG submission 187559) | Hot spring thermophilic microbial communities from Obsidian Pool, Yellowstone National Park, USA - OP-RAMG-01 (SPAdes) (version 3) | ecosystem: Environmental > Aquatic > Thermal springs... | reverse complement strand
TTTGCCATTTTTGGAAAAATTTGTAAAAGTTTCCAAGAATTTGGTGATTATTGCCGATGAGGTTGAAGGTGAAGCTTTGGCGACTTTGGTTGTCAACAAATTAAGAGGCGTTTTTAACGCTTTGGTGGTTAAAGCTCCTGGTTTTGGTGATCGAAGAAAAGAAATGCTTGAAGATATCGCCATTTTAACGGGAGGAACGGTAATTTCTGAAGAATTGGGGAAAAAGCTTGAAAATGTTGAAGTAGAAGACTGTGGTCGAGCCGATAAAGTCTGGGCTGATAAAGAAAACTGTCGAATCATTGGTGGTAAGGGGGATGAAGAAAAAATAAAAGCCAGAATCGCTCAGATCAAAAGACAAATTGATGAGACAACTTCAGAATTTGATAAAGAAAAATTACAAGAAAGACTGGCAAAATTATCAGGAGGTGTAGCGGTGATTAACGTTGGGGCGGCGACCGAAGTTGAGATGAAGGAGAAAAAAGAAAGAGTCACCGATGCGGTATCAGCCACCAAAGCCGCTTTGGAAGAAGGAATTGTCGCCGGTGGTGGAGTGGCTCTTCTTCAAGCAAGAAAAGTTCTTTTGGATTTGAAGAAAAAAATGGAACTTGATGAAGAAAAAACTGGTGTTGATATTGTTTACAAAGCTTTGGCCGAACCAATTAGAATGATTGCCAAAAATGCCGGGGTTGATAGTGGTTGGGTACTTAAAAAAGTTGAAGAAGCCAAAGATACCGATTACGGTTTTAATGCATTGACATTGGAGTTTGGGTCAATGTATAAACAAGGAATTGTTGATCCGGCTAAAGTGGTGCGAACGGCTTTGGAAAATGCTTCCTCAGTGGCGACAATGATTTTGACCACTGAGGCCTTAGTTACCGATATTCCCGAGAAAAAAGAAAGTCAAGCGGCAGCACCATCAATGCCTGAAGAGTATTAATAACTTTTTTAAGAAGGTTAAAAAATTTGAAAGTTAACCCCGCCGTTTTAGGCGGGGTTTTTATAATTTTTATTCCTTTTTGGCAATCACAAGTTTTCTTAGTCTTCCTTCGCCAGTAGAATAAGAAGTAAGATTTGGGTATTTTTTGGCCACTAACTGGTGAATCATTTTTCTTTCATAAGAAGAAAGATTATTAACCGTTTGTTCTTGCCCAGTTTCTTCGACTTTTTTTACTAAACTTTCAACCAAATTTTCCAACTTCTCTTTTTGTTTTTGCCAAAAATCATTGACATTAACTAAAACTTCAATTGATTGGCCAAAGGTTTTATATAAAATTACTTCTAAGATTTTTTGTAAAGAACGAATCGTTTCACCAAAACGACCGATAATCGTTGAGGCTTCTTTGGTTTTAATATTCACATGAAAAACACCGTTTTCTTCGGTAACTTCTAAAGTAAAATCATTAATCATTTTTTTGATAAGTTCTTCGGTTTCTTTTTTTATAACTTCAATTTTTTCCATAAGAATTTTTATTTAACTTTTGATAGTAAATTATACTCAAAAGGGTAAAAAAATTCCAATACAAAGATAAACCAACCGGAAGCGTATAGGAAAACCAACCAATCATTAAGGGAAAAATCAGTTTTATTTGAATATTTAATGCTTCTTGGAGTTCTTCTGTTTCGCTTTTTTCTTTTTTTTGTTCAATTTTTTTATCAGTTTCTTTTAATGGTGGTTGGGTAAGATTAGTTTGCCAATATTGTAAAAAAGCGGTGATGGCAGGAATTAAATAATAATACCAAATTTTAACTTGAGCCGGGCTTTTGGCCAAATCAAAACCAAAAAACCAAGAATCAATGGTGGTAATTTTTAAAAAAGAAAAATAAACGACTTTATTAATTTCATCAACGACTTTTTTTCCATGATTAATCAAAAAAAAAGATAAACTTTTGTACAAAGCAATGAAAATAGGAAATTGGATTAGAATAAAAAGACAGCCCATTGAAGGATTGATTTTGTGTTGTTGAAAGAGTTCCCATTGTTTTTTTTGTAAAGTTTTTGGGTCATTTTTGTGTTTTTTTGAAAGTTTATCAAGATGGGGTTTTAATTCCTGCATTTTTTTAGCGGTTTCCATTTGTGATTTGAAAAAAGGATGAAAAAAAAGACGAAGAGTGATTGTTAGGCCAATAATCGCAAAACCAAAAGCACCAGGAATTTTTAAGAAAGAAAAACCTTTATACAAAAAAACCAAAAGGTTAAGGATTGGGATAACAAAAAAAGTATTAAAAAAATTATTTTCAATCATAAGAATTTAAACTGCTAGTCTTTTTCTTCCTTTTAATCTTCTTCTTTTTAAAACCTTTCTTCCACTTTTTGTTGCCATTCGTTTTAAAAAGCCATGTTTTCTTTGTCTTTTTTTCTTTTTTGGTTGCCAGGTGCGTTTCATAATAATGATATTAACTTATTATCTTAATTAATTCGCATAATTTGCGTCATTCGCATAAAAATTCGCATCATTCGTATTATTCTATATTAACTTTTAATATCGTTTCTTCTTCACCCAAAAATTTTTTCCAAATCACTTCTGTAACAAACGGAGCAAAAGGATGCAACATCGTTAAATTATCTAAATAAACTTTCTTTAATTCTTCAAGAACTTTAATATTACCATTTCTTATCTCTTCTTTCAACTGTTCAAGGTAAATATCAGCCAATCGATGCCATAAAAATTTATGAATTAAACTTAAAGCCAAAGAAAATTTATAATTTTTCATTAATTTTTGATACTGCTTTTTTTCTTTTTCAAAGTCATTTTTTAATTTTTTTAAAATTTTATTGGTTTGCGGTTGATTTTTATTTTTAATACCTAATTCCATCGCTTTAGAATTTAGGTAGATAAAACGGCCGATATTCCAAACTTTATTAACAAAATTTCTCATCCCAATAATTTTTTCCTCAGAAAGCGATTGATCAGCGCCTTCTTTAACTTCAAAAACTAAAGCCAATCTTAAAGCATCAGCCCCATATTTATCAATCATTTCCATGGGATTTATGACATTGCCTTTGCTTTTACTCATTTTTTGACCAAATTTATCACGGACTAAGCCATGAAGAAAAACTGTTTTAAAAGGTTCTTTGCCAGTTGAAAAAACACCAAGCATAATCATCCGCGCCACCCACCAAGGTAAAATATCATAGCCAGTTTCCATTACCGAAGTTGGGTAAAAAAAATCAAAAATATCTTTTCCCAGTGTTTGTAAAGTGGCATAAGGCCACTGTCCGGAAGAAAACCAAGTATCAAAAGTATCGCTTTCTTGGAAGAAATTTTTTTGATGACAGTTTGGGCATTCTTTTGGTTCGGAAACTGAAACAAACCATTGTTGACAAAGGTTACAAAAGTAAGCCGGAATTTGAATCCCCCAAACAATTTGACGACTGATATTCCAGTCATGAAAGTTATTCAGCCACCAGATTAAAGTTTTTTTGAATCTTTTGGGAATAATTTTGATTTTTTCTTTTTGAATAAGTTCTTTGGCTTTTTTAGCTAACGGTTTTATTTTGACAAACCACTGTTCCATTGGTAATGGTTCAATCACGCTACCGCATTTATAACAATGACCAACACGATGAAGATAATCTTCTTCTTTAACTATTAATCCTTTTTCTTTAAGAAGAGTGATTACTTTTTCCCGGGCTTCTTTTATCGATAGTCCTTCAAAATCTTTGCCGGCCAAAAACGTCATTTTGCCATCTAAGCCTATTACTTGTTTGTATAATGAGGGGTGAATGTTTTGTCTTTTGGCAATTTCAAAGTCGGTTGGGTCATGATAAGGGGTGACTTTAACTGCGCCAGTGCCAAACTTTGGATCAACGGCCAAATCAGTAATTATTTTTATTCCTTTATTAACTAGGGGAAGAGTGACAGTTTTTCCAACGATTTTTTTATATCGTTTATCTTTGGGATTAACGGCAACCGCCACATCACCAAGCATGGTTTCGGGTCTGGTGGTTGCCACTGTTATTCCTCCTTTTTCTTTATGATTAATATCAAAAGGATACAAAATATACCAAAGTTTTGTCTGTTTTTCTTTATAGGTGACTTCTAAGTCAGAAAAAGACGTACCGCAATGAATACAATAATTAACAATCGCTTTTTCTTTGTAGACCAACTTTGAATCATAAAGTTTTTTAAATGTCTTTTTAACAATTTCAACAATATCCGGATCTAAAGTAAATTTTTTCTTTGACCAATCTAAAGCAAAGCCAAGTCTTTTAAGTTGCTTTTCCATATTTTCTCGATTTTTCATGACAAAGTCCCAAATCATTTGATACAAAGTTTTTTGATCAAAATCAAAACGACTTTTTCCTTGTTTTTTTAATTCTTTTTCAAAAACATATTGCGTCTCAAAACCGGCATGATCAGCACCAGCCAGCCATAAAACCTCATCACCCAAAAGTTTATGATAACGAATCATAATGTCTTCATAAACATATAAAGCATGACCTAAGTGAAGATCGGCGTTGGCATTGGGTGGAGGAAGGATGATAGAGAAGGGTTTTTTTTTGCGATTAACCTTTGCTTCAAAAAGCTTTTTTTCTTCCCAAAACTGATAGATTTTTTCTTCAAAATTTTTTGGTTGATATTTTGGGTCCATAATTTTATTATTATATAATATTTTCTTATGGGGTGGCTTGCTATTTCATTTTATTGGTGGGGAGTTTTGTTTTTGTTGGGGATTATTTTTTATCCTTTAACGCAACGTATTTTTTCTAATTTTTTTGATTTTGCTTATCCATTTTCCAAGGTTTTAGCCATTGTTTTTATTTCTTATACCATTTATGTTTTGGGGACATTAAAAATCGTTTCTTTTTCTTTTTTTAATCTTATTTTGATTATTTTGGGATTTTTAGTTTTAAATCTTTTTTTGTTGAGAAAGACAAAAAAAGGAATAAAAAAAGAATCTTTGGGGCGATTTTTTTTAATTTTTTTAGAAGAGTTTTTATTTATTTCTTCCTTTTTATTTTGGGTTTTTATAAGATCCCAAGAACCATCAATAAGAAGCCTTGAAAAATTTATGGATTTTGGTTTTATCAATTCGATTCTTCGGGCTAAATATTTCCCTCCTTTGGACATGTGGTATTCGGCTGATAATATCAATCCTAAAGGTTATCCGATTAACTACTATTATTTTGGTCATTTAACTGGCGCCGTTTTAATTAAGTTAACCAACATTAAATCAGCCATTGGTTATAATTTAATCCTTGCAACAATTTTTGCTTTAGGAGTAACCTTGGTTTTTTCTTTTATTTTCAATCTTATTTTTTTCTTAAACAACTTAATAAAAAAAAAGACTAAAGAAAAAATTTATTTTGGCAAAAATTTTTTTATTAGTTTTTTAGGCAGTTTAATCACTAATTTAGGAGGTAATCTTCATACAATTTATCTTTTTACCAAAGGCTATCCCAATGACAATCCGATTCCTTTTTGGCAGATTTTATCTTGGTTTAATCCCACCTCATACTGGTATCCCAATGCCACCCGTTTTATTCCTTATACCATTCATGAATTTCCTTCTTATTCTTATGTGGTAGCTGATCTTCATGGTCATGTCTTTGATATTCCTTTTGTTCTTTTAACCCTTTTGATTTTGTTGAGATTTTTTTTATTGTTTAAAGACAGCTTAGAAAGACAAAAGAATTGGTTTTTGATGATAGTTGATACTTTTTTTATTGGATTTATGATTGCTATAAATTATATGACCAATGCTTTTGATGGACCAATTTACTTCCTTTTGGCAATAATTTTATCTTTTTTAATCTTTAAAATCAGTGCTAAATTTGTTTATTCATTATTTATTCTTTTTTATTCATTTTTATTCTTTTCTTTACCTTTTTCTTTTCATTTCAAACCGTTTGTTGGTGGTATTGGCGTTAATTGCGCTCCCTCTTTTTTAGTAAATATTGGTTATTTAAAACCTTTTCTTTTTGAAAAAGGCAACTGTCAAGTATCTCCTTTTTGGATGCTTTTTTTACTTTGGGGATTTTTTTGGATAAGTTTTTTGATTTTTTTGTTTTTGCGAAGTAAAAAGGATCTTTTTGAAGAAAAAAAAGAATACTCTTCTTTAATTTTAGACTTTGTTTTAGTTTTATTTTCTTTTGGTACTTTTTTGGTTATTATTCCGGAATTTTTTTACATGAAAGATATTTATCCAGCTCATTTTCGCGCCAATACCATGTTTAAATTGGGTTATCAGGCTTTTATTATGATGAGCATTGCCTCAACTTTTGTTTTTTATCTAATTCACTATTTAAAAGATTTTTTTTGGAAGATATTTTTTAAAGCGATATTTTTTTTGATGTTATTTTTTGTTTTAATTTATCCTTTTTTTGCGATTCCTTCTTATTATGGTAGTTTGAAAAACAAAATAGAGCTTGATGGAAGTGTATGGTTAGAGATTTTTTATCCTCAAGATAAAGAAATTATCGATTATTTAAATAAAAATGTTTTGGGTCAACCGGTGATTTTGGAGGCCCAAGGAGATTCTTATACTGATTATGAAAGAATTTCTGCCTTTACCGGTTTGCCAACGGTGGCTGGTTGGTGGGTGCATCAGTGGCTTTGGCGAGGATCAGCTGAGGTGGTGGGGAAGAGGATTCCGGATATTGTTGAGATATACGAGGGAAAAGATACAGAAAAAACGAGAGAATTGTTAAAGAAATATCATGTTAAATATGTAGTTATTTCTCAATTAGAGCGACAAAAATATCCTCATTTAAACGAAGAAAAATTTTCTATAATAGGAAAAAAAATTTTTGAAAGCTCTAATAAACTTGGGGCTTTGTATCAAGTAAATTAAAAAAGGTATTGACAAAAAAAACTTTTTTTGTTAATCTTTTTTTTGAAGAGCATTACTACTCGTCGCACTCCCCATAAACGAGCGGTAGTGATGCTCTTCTTTCTTTTTTTATTCTTTTATAAATGATATAAGGTAATTGGAATTTTTAGATTTCTTTTTAGAAGCTTCTTAAATTGTTGAGCGGCAAAGTTTAAAAATTTTTCTTCTTTATATTCTTTCTGTTTTTTAATTTTTATTTTTATATCAATCATATTTGAAATTATAAACAAAAAAAATTTAATTGTCAAGACCCATAATAAAATTGCTTAAAACTATAAGATATCCTATATAATATAAATCCTTATGATTGACAGTTAATGGTATAATAAAAATAAAATGAGATTTACGTTTTTAACTTACAATACTTGTTTTAATCACGGATTTTTAGATATTGGAGAAATAATTGAAAAATATCATCCTGATATTATCTGCGTTCAGGAAGTTGAGACCGACAAAAAAAATTTAAAAAAAATTGAGGAGTTTGGCTATACTTTGGCTGATTTTGCTAATTCTTTTATTAAAAAAGGAAAGATTTATGGAATTGCCACTTTTTATAATTCAAAACGATTTGCTATTATTGATTCTAATTTTACTTTTCTGCCAAAAGTTTTTAACCAGATTCTTTCCTCTTTGTTTAATTTTATTACCAATACTAAAGAAAAAAGAACGGTTTTAGAAAATATTTTTTTAGATCTTTTAACAAACAAAAAAATAAGAGTTTATAATAATCATTTTCCTGTTTTTACTACCAATGGTGAAAGACTTCGAGCTTTAAAAAACTTATTGGACTTTTATCAGATTAAGAAAAAAAACTATGTGATTATTACCGGTGATTTTAACTATTTTCCTTACGGGCGAAAAAGGTTGGAAAAATTAGTTTCTTATTATGATTTAAAAGAAGGAACAAAAAATATTGCCTATACTATTCTTTATAATCTTAAAAATAAAAAAATTGCCAAAACTTACCCGTTAATCGGGCGCATTTTGACCAAGATTTTTTCCTTTTTTTTTACCGATAGATTAAAGATTGATTATATTTTTTACAAAGGATTTAAGCTTGTAAATTCCAAAAGAGTTAACGTGGATTTTTCTGATCACTATCCAATCCTTTCTATTTTTGACTACGAATAATTTTTTCTAAACCAGTTTCAAAATTGGACATTGGAAAAAAATTGTTTGTCAAACTGCGAATGTCACTATATTGAGGAAAAGGCGATCTTCCTTTTATATATTCTTCGTAGGTTGTTTCTTTGATAAGAGAAAGAGGGAGGTTAAATTTTTTGGCAATAATTTTTGCTACATCATATGGTGAGTAAGCATTACTGCCAACCAAATGAAAGATCTTAGGCGTGTAGTTTTTTATAAGATATTTTAATCCAAAGGCAATATCGTCGACTAAAGTAGGCGTCATTAATGCATTTTTAATCATTTTTAATTCTTTTTTTTGTTCTAAAAAATTTTTTAATTTATGAACAAAATCAGGTTTTTTTGGGAAAAAGTTTCGGTAGGGGTAAGCGATTCTCACAATCATTCCTTGATCTTTGACAATTTTTTCGCCTTGATATTTAGTTTCTCCGTAAAAACCCACCGGATTGGGGGTTGAAGTTTCAAAAAAAGGCGCATTTTCTTTTTTACCATCAAAAACAAAGTCGGTTGAAATGTAGATAAATTTTTTCTTTTTAAAAGAAACTGCCTCAAAAACATTTTTTGTTCCTTCAACATTGATTTTAAAACAAAGATCTTTTTCTAAATCAGCTTTGGCAACATTGGTGTAGGCAGCTAAATGAAGAAAAAGATCAAAGTTGGTCTCTTTTAAAATTTGATAAACTTGATTTTTATTAGTAATATCCATCAAAGATGAAGGGAGAGGAATAAATTCAAAATCATTATTTAAAAGTTCAATGATTCTTGATCCAACTAATCCATCGCCTCCGGTAAGGACGATTTTTAACATTTTATTGATATTTTAAAATTTAAAATTAAAAATTTAAAATTATTTTTGGTACTGCTTTTCATAATACTTTTGGTATTCTCCTGATTTTATTTTTTTCCACCAGTCCTGATTTTTTAAATACCAGTCAATAGTCAGTTTTAAACCCGTGTCAAAGTCAACTTCTGGTTTCCAACCAAGTTTGCGATTAATTTTACTCCAATCTATGGCATAGCGGCGATCATGGCCAGGGCGGTCTTTTACATACTCAATATAACTTTCATCTTTTCCCATTATTTTTAATATTTTTCTTACCACCTCAATATTGGAAATATCTTTTGTTAGTCCGCCGATAAAATAGGTTTCACCCACTTTTCCTTTATGTAAAATTAAATCTAAAGCTTTGCAGTGATCTTCAACGTAAAGCCAATCACGAACATACAAACCATCACCGTAAATTGGAACCTTTTTTCCTTCAATGATATTGGTTATTGCTAGAGGAATTAATTTTTCGGGAAATTGATAAGGACCATAGTTATTGGAACAATTTGAAATAGTAATGGGCAAGCCGTAAGTAACATAATAAGCACGAACTAAATGGTCTGAGGCGGCTTTTGACGCTGAGTAAGGACTTCTTGGGTTGTAGGCAGTTTTTTCGTTAAATTTTTCTTTGGAGTTTAAAGGCAAAGCGCCAAAAACTTCATCAGTTGAGATATGATGGAAGCGCTTAATTTTATTTTTTAAAGCCGCCTCAAGTAAAACATAAGTCCCTTCAATATTGGTTTTGATAAAAGGCGCTGGATCTAAAATTGAGCGGTCAACATGAGATTCGGCGGCAAAATGAACAATCGTGTCAATGTTATATTTTTTAATAAGTGAGTCAACTAAAGAAAGATTGCAGATATCACCTTTAACAAAAGCATAATTGGGATTGTTTTCAACGGATTTGAGATTTTCTAAATTGCCAGCATAGGTGAGTTTATCTAAATTTAAAATTTTATCTTGAGGATATTTTTTAAGCCAGTAAAGAATAAAGTTTGAGCCAATAAAGCCAGCCCCACCGGTAACGAGAAGATTCATAGGTAATATTTTAACATTTTAATTTATTTTTTGGTAAAATTATTTTAATCAAGAAGGTACGGGGAATAGCTCAGATGGCCAAGAGCGCACGCTTTGGGAGCGTGAGGTCGCGGGTTCAAGTCCCGCTTCCCCGACTAAAATAACTTAATTTTAGCGGATAAGAAGAATTACCAAAAAAAGAATTTTAAAAAAAGCATTAGTTTTTGCAAAAAAATATAGTTTAAAAAGAAGATTAAAATTAAAAAATTTATGCCAAAAAAAAATAAAGCAAAAGCTTTAGTTCTTTTTTCTGGAGGCTTAGACTCGCTTCTTACCTGCAAGATTCTTCAAAAACAAAAGATTAAGGTTACCCCTGTTTTTTTTAAAACTTATTTCTTTGACTCAAAAAAAGCGGAAGAAATTGCCAAAAGTAATGGCTTGCAGTTAAAAGTGGTTGATATCTCAAAAGAACATCTTAAAATTGTAAAAAAACCAAAGTTTGGCTATGGATCATCAGCAAATCCTTGTCTTGATTGTCATATTTTAATGCTTAAAAAAGCTAAAGAGATTTTAAAGAAAGAAAATTATGATTTTGTTGCTACCGGTGAAGTTTTAGGAGAAAGACCAATGAGTCAAAACAAAAAGTATTTAGAGCTTGTTGAAAAAGAAAGTTCTTTAACTGGATATCTTCTTCGTCCTCTTTCTGCTAAATTATTAAAAAAAACAATTCCTGAAGAAAAAGGTTTGGTTTTAAGAGAAGCTCTTTTTGATATTTTTGGTCGGGGGAGAAAAAAACAACTAGAGTTGGTAAAAAAATTTAAAATAAAAAAATTTCTTTCCCCAGCTGGTGGTTGTATTCTTTGCGATTTAGAGTTTGGTAAAAAATTAAAAGAACTTTTAGAAAGATACCCAAATTTTTCCGGGATAGATGTTGAAACTTTAAAAATTGGTCGCCATTTTTGGGAACAAGGTGTAAAAATTATAGTGGGGCGAAACCACGAAGAAAATTTAAACCTTGAAAAATTAAAACAAAAAAATGATTATCTTATCAAAATGGAAAATTATCCTGGTCCAACGGTTTTGATTAAAAGTTATGGAAGAAAAGTATCGAAAAAAATTTTTGAAAAAGCAAAAGAGTTGATTAAAAAATACGCTAACAAAGCAAAAGGAAAAAAAGATATTAAATTTTTGATATACTAAACACCATGCAGAAAGATTTATTTGATTTTGAAGGAAAAAAATTAAATAATAGTTTTTCTAAAAGTCGGAAGAAAATCAAGTGGCTTTCCCATAGCGCTTTAGAAGAGATGCACCGGTGTCCTCGATGTTTTTGGTTGTCTTATAAAGAAGGAATAAGATTACCTGAAGGGATTCAATCACGACTTGCTAATCGTTTTGATACTATTTTAAAAAAATATTTTGACAGTTATCGAAAAAAAGGAATTTTGCCCCCTCTTATTGAAGGAAAGATTAAGGCCAAATTACAGTCTCCTTTTAAAGAAAGTTATTATTTTAAATTAAATGAAGAGTATGGTTTTTTTGGTAAGGTAGATGAATGTTTTGTTGATGATGAAGGTAATCACATCCCTGTTGATTTTAAAACTGCCTCCTCTGACCCAAGAGAAAAACAAATATTATTGGCCTATCAAAATCAGATTGATGAGTATTTATTTTTGATGGAAGAAAACGGAAAAAAAGTGGCTAACTTTGGCTATCTAATTTATTTTTTTCCCCAAATGTCAATAGAATTAACCAACGGCTTTCCAATGATTGTTCATATTGTTAAAATTGAAAGGAAGGTAAAAGATATTAAAAAAAGGATTGAAGAAGCAATAAAAATTCTTCAAGGGCCAATTCCTAAGTCATCACCGGACTGTGTTTTTTGTAATTGGTTTGGGAAGGTGAAGAAGTATTATTAATTTTTATCTTTTGGACCATAAGATAGTTTTATTTTAATTTTAAAATAATTTTTATATAAACTTTTTATAATACGATATGGAACTAATTAATTTTTTAAGAAATAAAAAACTAATTTTAATTTTGATTTTATTAATGATTTTTATCATTATTTTTTCATTTTTTATATTAATTAAAAATAATAATAAAAAAAATCAAAAATTAGGAGATATTTCGTCTTCTGAAAAAAATTATTCAAAAATACAAAATTCTATTTTTAGAAGAAAAGAAGTAGATAATAATATTCTAAAAGATGAAAAGCACCAAGAAGTTAAAAAAGAAGAAAATAAAAGTTTAAATATTATTAATAAAACAGTTTCTTTAGGAGGAAAAGAAATTGTCCCGGGTACTAATAACAAGATGATTTATCCAATCGGCATAGCTTGTCAAAATAATCAATGTCAAAATCAACCAAAAGATAAACAATTAACGATTCCTTTTATTTGGGTGGCTTTACAGTTTTATAAAATAAACGGGAATAAAGGCTTTTTATCTTTAGTTAAGGACAACATTAATTATATTGTCGATCAAAATTTACAACCCAATTTCTGGCACTGTAAATTTCTTAGAGAGATGGCTGAGATGAAAGAAATGAAAGAAGATGAGGATAAATTAAAAAAACTATGCCAATCGACCGCGCTACTTTTTTTTACTGAAATAAATAATTATAGTCAGAATATAGACATTAATAATTTCGCTTATAAAGAAATAAAAGATGAAATTGAAGGAAAGAGTCTTACAATTAAAAAAAATAATATTTTTTTACCACAAAATATTTCTGATTTTGTAATTTTTTCTTCTTATATAACTGATTTAGTAACCAAATATCAGTGGTTTAACTCTTCTTCTAGTCTCTATTTAGCTAAAGGATATTTTGATTCGGCTTTAAGATACTATATTAATAATAAAAATGAGCAACGATTAACCGGCTTACCACTTTTAGCAATCGGTTCTTTTTATCTTTATGATGCAACTTTAAATCGAAACTATTATGATTTGGCTTTTTATTTAGCAAATAGAGCCTTGATATTAAATAAAGAATCAGTGCAAAATTTATTATACATGTCTTTTCTTGATGAGGAACTTTATAAGAGAACAAACAATAAAGTATATTTAGAAGACCTGAAAAATATTTTAGATTATCTTGAAAAAAATTTTTACGATTCAAAAATGAATTTAATTTATAGAACAAAATCGGCCGATTATATTTATTATGATTTTCTTGATAATGTTTTTTATGCTTATTTTTATAACAAATATAAAAAATAAAAACATGCGAATTTTAAAACTAATTTATTTAACTATCATTTTTTTTATTTTATTGATTTTTCTTAATAAAGAGGTTAAAGGTGCTTGTTCTTCGGGATTAGTGCCTTGCAGCGAACACTATTCAGAATCTTGCACAGTAAATGGCCAATCCGGGACTCAGATATGTCATAAATTTGGTTGCAATTCAGATGGGAGTAGTGGATCAACTTGTCCGTGGGGGCAAGGCTCGTATTGTGAACCATGTCAGGTAAATAATCCAAATCCAACAAATCCTCCTCCTAATGATTCTTGTAATTGTGTTACAGGTTGTCAAGCTGGAATATGTACCCGTCAAGGAGGCGTTGGTTATGGCCCGGGTTTTTGTAACCAGGTTTGTAATAGTGAGTGGTCGTATCCTTCTGATTGGCCAAATGTGGAGTGTGTTACTTTAGGATGCACTTGTGATAATAATAAAGTATGTTGTAGATTAAAAAATGTAACCGGTACTCCACCTCCGCCACCTCCACCTCCTCCTTCACCTCCCCCTTTACCTCCTTCTCCACCGCCTCCTCCACCACCGTCTGTGCCACCACCATCTGTACCTCTTCCGTCTCCTCCAACTTCTATCCCCCCAACCGCTACTCCCACTATAACACTAACCCCTACCAATACCCCAACTCCAACACCAACGATTATTTATGTCACGGCTACTCCTGCTCCAACTGGAAGCGCAAGATATCAATCACCAATAAGAGATAATGTAGGTTATATTTGGATTTGTTTAAAAACAGAGGCATATAGTGGAAATGAATATGGTGCTGGTTTAGATCATAGATTAAAAGCAACTGGATCTTTACCACATTCTTATAGTCAAGATATCTACATTGTTGGTTGTGTTACCACAAACAATAATATTTATTGTACGACCGGTAATAGTTCTTTGGATAATTTACTTAGACTTAATAAATTAGATCAACATACATTTACTTTGCTTTACCCAAGTA
>Ga0207433_10010868_pt1 | contig 14031 bp, 13 predicted proteins | sample YelNatPaOPGAMG01_FD_187559 | JGI IMG/M metagenome (GOLD analysis project Ga0207433, IMG submission 187559) | Hot spring thermophilic microbial communities from Obsidian Pool, Yellowstone National Park, USA - OP-RAMG-01 (SPAdes) (version 3) | ecosystem: Environmental > Aquatic > Thermal springs... | reverse complement strand
TTGCAGAGCTGGTAGAATCTGTTCCCTCCCCCGCAAATTTAATTGATTATGCAAAAATTATCAAAGCGAAAAAGAACCGGAGGGATTTAATCAAAGTAAGCAGTGAAATTATCGAAATGGCATACGACGAGACAAAAGATATTGATTTGGTGTTAGATGAAGCGGAAAGAAACATTTTTAAAATTGCTCAGGGTTCTTTAACTCAAGATTTTATTCCCATAAAAGAGGAACTTAAAGTAGCATTTGAAAGAATTGAAAAAATTCACGCTCAAAAAACATTAAGAGGAATTCCCACCGGTTTTTCTAATCTTGATCAAATTTTAGCCGGCCTTCAGCAGGGAGATTTAATTTTGCTTGCTTCACGTCCAAGTCTTGGTAAAACTGCTTTAAGTCTAAATATTGCTAGGCATGTTGCAGTTAAAGAAAAGCTTCCTGTTGGTATTTTTTCTCTTGAAATGTCGCGCGAGCAGATAGTTGATAGATTAATTGCCGCTCAAGCGGGAGTATCTTTATGGAAATTAAGAACCGGCAAGCTTTCTACCGATGAAGAATTTGGAGCTCTCCAGGAAGCTCTTGAGGTTTTATCTGAGGCGCCAATTTATATTGACGATACTCCGGGGTCCACCGTTTTGAGAATGAGGGCCATGGCAAGAAGACTTCAAGCAAAGAAAGGACTTGCTCTTCTGGTAATTGACTATTTGCAACTTATTCAACCTTTAAACCCCCAAGAATCAGTTGTTCAACAAATTACTGAGATTTCTCGATCTTTAAAAGGTCTTGCTAAAGAGCTTAAAATTCCAATACTTGCTATCTCCCAACTTTCAAGAGCAGTTGAACACCGAGTAGATCAACGGCCAAGACTTTCTGATCTGAGAGAAAGTGGAAGTTTGGAGCAAGAATCTGACGTGGTGCTTTTTATTTATCGTGAAGACAAAGTTAAGCCAACTACCCCAAGGCAAAATATCGCTGATATTATTATTGCTAAACATCGAAATGGACCTGTAGGTCAGGTTGAGCTTTATTTTGATCCTGATACTGTGAGTTTTAGAGAAATTGAGAGAGGATACGAACCTCAAGAAATAGAAAGCGAAGATGTTTTATGATTCCAAAAAAGCTTAAAGAATTAATTAAATTTTTTTCAGATTTTCCTACGGTTGGTGAGAGAAGTGCCACAAAATTTGCTTTGCACCTTCTGAATCTTCCGGAAAATGTTCTTGAAGATTTTGCTCAAAAACTTTTAAATTTAAAAAAAGAGGTTAAAAGATGTAAATTTTGTTTTGCTCCGTTTTCTCCCAAAAAAGATGAAGAAATTTGTCCTATTTGCCAAGATAAAACCCGAGAAAACATTTTGTGCGTTGTTGAAAAAGAAGCCGACTTTTGGCAGATTGAAAAGACAAAAAAATATCGGGGTTTTTATTTCATTTTAGGAGGAACTTTGGAATTTTTAAAAGAAGATGCTATTGGAAAAATTCGATACGAAGAGCTTAAAAAAAGAATAAAAGAGATGTCACCAAAAGAAGTTATTTTGGCTCTGGATCCAACAAAAGAAGGGATATTTACAATGGATTTTTTAACTCACTCATTAAAACCTCTTTGCCCAAAAATTACCCGCCTTGGAAAAGGGCTTCCACTTGGTGGAGAGATTGAATATGCTGACGAGGAAACTATCGCTTCCTCCTTTGAAGCCAGAAAATAAAAAAAGGCGAGAGAGCTCTCTCGCCTACTCAAACTTTTGTGTACCTCGAATCAACGCAGCTTCAAGAATCTGGTCCTCTGGGATGTACCCTCCAAACATTAGAAATGCCGCGAAGATTGCGTCGACTGGAGATTCTGGATGTAGTACCTCTCGATAATCTTTGAAAAAATGAATGGTGTCCCGGAGCCACTCATTGAATGTATCTAAAGAAGTGCCCGGGAAGAATTCAGCAGCTACCCTTACAAGAACATTACATACGTTGACTATTTGCGACGACAAAAATGGCTCTTCAACCGCACACTTCAATTGCTGAAAATCTTTCTCGGTAAGACGATTACTCCATGCATTGAGGATGTCTATAACTAACCCCATCTTAGCCATCGCCAAAACCACCCTCCTTACCCTCTCTTCCCTTTCATTCATCCTCCCACCTCCTTAAAAACTCCTCAAAAGTCTACAAAGGTAAGCTCTTTACCTTTTCTTAAGTCTTGCAGCAGCACGGAGAAGATCCTCTTTGCTGAGATATTCAAAAATCAACACTGCTGTAAGTAAACCAGCCAATGTTTCACAATCACAATCTGGAAAGATCCTCACTGAAAAAAGATCACTGGTCCATTTTCTTACAGCGTTTCTCATTTCTGGAAACGCTGAGACAACTTTTCCTCCAAATTCCAAGATTGCATCTCTCGCATTTACAAAATCCCTATTAGAGCTTTCGGGGTCGATCAATCCTTTTAAATCCCCTATTTCTGAAGATTCCCATAATTTCAGAAGTTCTTCCCAGAGGCCATATCTTAACATTACCCGAGGTAGTCGATCCAACTTCCTTTGAAGCCTCCAAACCCTAAAAGCGCAACTCCAACCCATTCTACCACCTCCGCCAAAATAGTATTATAATTTTCCACTTTTGTCAAGAAAAAATAATCGCTTTAAAAAATAAAGCTTAAATATTTTTTATTTGTCAAGAGCCCCAAGTTAAAACTGGGTGTTAGCTTTAAAAGTTATTTTAAATAATGTCTTCTTTTACAATTTCTCCAGGCAGGGTTGTTTTTTGGGGCCAAATTTTCCTTCCGGGATAAATTAAAGTGCCAATGCCAGTTTTTACGCCTTCTCCAAGCACTGCTCCAAATTTTTTTCTTCCGGTATCAACAATTTTCCCCTTGACTTTTGATAAAACATTTTTTCCATCATGCCTCAAATTAGCAATAATTGTTCCAGCTCCCAAGTTTGAATTTGGTCCAATTAGGGAATCTCCAACATAGTTTAGGTGAGGTATTTTGGTACCAAAAAATATGATTGAATTTTTGATTTCAACGTGCGCTCCTACATGGCAATTATCTTGAATAATTGTTTTCCCTCGAATATAAGAATTTGGTCCAATCCTGCAATTTTTTCCGATAATTACTGGTCCTTCAATAACTACGTTTTCTAAGATAATGCTACCTTTTTCGACAATCACTTTTCCTTTAATTTTAGCTCTTGAAGAAATTTTCCCTTGAATTTTTCTTTTAATTTTTTCCAGAAAAATTTCATTTACCGAAAGAAGATCCCAAGGATAACTCACCGGTATCCAGTTTTTTGCGAAGGCCGCAAATAAGCTTTCTTTTTGCAAAAAATTTTGCAAAAAAGAAATAATTTCATACTCCCCTCTTTCAGATTTTTCTATTTTGAAATTTAAAATTTCTTTTGGCAAAAAATAAGCACCAGTATTGACAAAATAAGAAACAATTTTTTGAGGTTTTTCAACGATTTCTTTTATTTTGCCATCCTTAATAACTAGCTGGCCAAAGTTCTCGGGATTTTTAACTTTGGCTACCAAAATTGAGGGAAACTTTTTTAAAAGATTTTCTAAATCTTCTTTTTGATAAATATCATCACCATTTAAAACTAAAAACTTCTCTTTTAAAAATGGTTTTGCTTTCAAAATAGCATCGCCGGTGCCAAGTTGTTTCTCTTGAAAGACATAAATTACCTTTCTGCCCAAAATTTTTTCTCCAATCTCTTTTTTAATTTTCTCCCCTCCAAATCCAATAATTAAAATTATCTCCTTAATCTCTCTTGGAAGTTCAAAAATTGTATGCTTAAGGATTGATTTATCTCCAAGTGGCAAAATTGGTTTTGGCAGTGAAAAAGTTAAGGGATGAAGCCTTGTACCAAGCCCCGCAGCTAAAATAACTACTTGCATAATTTTTCCATTTTAAGAATCTCAATTAAGGCTTTGGCTGTTTTTTCTGGGGAATGTTCAATATCTCCTTTTTTCTCTAAAAGATCCCTCCCTATAAACCTTGGGTCGTTTTTAACTTCTTCTGGGATTTCCACCATTGCTAAAAGCTCCGGATGTTTTTTTCGAAACCTTTTTATCCTCTCCCTCGAAGGCATTTTAGTGTTATATAAAATGAAGTCAAGCGGTGTTTTAAGGTACTTTTCTACTTCGGCAACAAAATCTTTAGCAGAAAATTTATTTGTTTCTCCAAATTTTGTCATTAAATTTAAAATGTAAACAAGCTTCCCTCGCCTTTTTTGAAGAGCTTCTTTTACCCCTGAAGTTAAAAATATTTGCCCTAAGGTGGAATATAGATCTCCCGGTCCAATGACAATCAGGTCCGCCTTTTCAATTTCAGATTTTGCCTCAGGATAAATTTTTACTTTCGGTTTTAAAAATATTTTTTTTATTTTTAAATTTCCATTATGTTTTGGTTTATCGATACTTCCCTCCCCCTTTATTATTTTTCCATTTTCCAGAACCGCGTAAAGCTCGCCCCTTTCTATAGTAATTGGCAAAACTTTATGTTTTACATTTAACACTTGGCTAATTATTTTTACTGCTTTTTTATAATCTTTGGTTGAAAGTTCGAGGGCAGCAATTAATAAATTTGCCAAATTGTGTCCCGCAAGGGCTCCCGCTTTAAATCTAAAATTTAATAGTTCCTTAACTGCCGGGGAGGTATTAGCTAAAGCAATGAAAGCTCTTCTAATATCACCTGGAGCTAAAATTTTATACTCTTTCCTTAATCTTCCACTTGAGCCTCCACTATCAAGCATAGCACAAATCGCAGTAATTTTTACCGGATATTTTTTGAGCCCTTCAAGAACTTTTGGCATTCCATTTCCTCCTCCAAGACAAACTATTTTTTTGCCAAAAATTTTCATTTTTTGTTTATAACAATGACAAATTCGCCCCTAGGTTTACTTTTTTCAAAAAATTCGATTGCCTTGCTTAAATTTCCCCTATAAAAACTCTCAAATTTTTTTGTTAATTCATGGCACACAAAAACATCTCTTTCGCCCAAATAATTTTTAAGTTCATTTAAAGTTTTAATAAGCCTCCATTTTGATTCAAAAATAACTATTGGCAGATCGATTTTACTTAATTTTTCAAAAAATTTCTTTCGTTTTCGTTTTGAGGGCGGAAAACCAAAAAAAGCAAAACGAGAAACGTTAAAAGCAGAGACCGAAAGAGCGGTAGTTATTGCCGAGGCTCCTGGAATTGGAATAATTTCCAAATCTTTTATATTTTCTTTCAAAATCTTTGCAATAAGTTCATTGCCGGGGTCGGAAATTCCAGGAGTACCCGCATCAGAAACAAGGCCCAAATTTTTTCCCGATTTTAAAAGATTAATTATTTTTTGAAAAGTTTTTTGATTTGAGTGAGCGTGGTAACTTATAACTGGTTTTTTTATTTGGTAGTGTGAAAGAAGTCTTTTTGTCACTCTTGTATCTTCGCAAAGCAAGATGTCAATTTCTTTTAAAGTTTTTAGTGCACGAATACTTATATCATCCAAGTTGCCAATTGGAGTTCCAATTACAAAAAATTTTGGCATAAAATTTTTTTATTTTTTTGCCCAAAAATAAACAATCGGAGTAGCAATAAAAATTGAAGAGTAAGTTCCGATAACCACTCCAAAAACTAAAGTTAAAATGAAAGGCAGAAGGCTTTTTGGACCAAAAAAGAGGAAAAAGAGAATTGCAAGGATAGTAGTTGAAGAAGTTCCAATAGTTCTTGCAAGGGTTTCTTTTAAAGAGGTATTAATTATTTCTTTTGAAATCTTGGCCACTTTCTTTAAATTTTCTCGAATTCTATCAAAAATAACAATGGTATCATTTATTGAATAACCAATAATTGTCAAAAGGGCGACAAAAAATGGAATATCAAATTGGAAGCCAAATTTTAAAGTTAAAAAGGCAAAAAAACCGGTTACAATAATAGCATCATGAAAAAGAGCAATTACTCCTGCACTTCCATATTTAAATCCTTGAATCTGAGGGCCAGTTTTTCTGAAGCTAAATGCCATGTAAATTAAAATTAAAATTAAGGCCAAAAAAGTTGCCAAAATTGTTTTTCTTTGGAATTCCTTCCCAATCATTGGCTCAATTTGATTAAATTCAATATTCTCTTCTTTAATTTTTCCCGCTTTCTTTAAAATTTGAATTATATTTTTGTAATTTTCCTCTCCTATTTCTCTTGAGCGAATTTGAATTTGGTCTTCGCCCATTTTTTGTAAAACAAATTTGCCTTTAAGCTCCTTTTCAAGCTCCTTTTTAATAAAATCAATATCAAAATTTTTGTCATCAAATTTTGCGGTTAAATTTATTCCACCAACAAACTCAAAGCTAAAATTGTTTCTAGCTTGAAAGATAAGAAAAATTGAGGCAAAAATTAAAGCCAGAGAAATTGAAAGAAAAATTGGGAAATATTTAACAAAATCCATAAAATTTTATCTTGTCCAAATCCAAGTGACCTTACTGAGTTTTGTTTCAAAAAAAGAGAGGTACAAAAACTTAGCGACTATCATCACTGAAAAAAGGTTTATAATATTGCTTAAGCCCAAAGTGAAAGCAAATCCCTGAACAAAACCTGAAGAAATGTAAAATAAAATGATGCATATAATTAAGGTGGTCAAATTGCCATCTCTAATAGCTGGCCAAGCATTTTTAAAAGCTTTCTCTATTGCTCCCACTGAAATTCTTTTTTCTCTTTTAATTTCCTCTCTTAATCTTTCCATAACTAAAATATTTCCATCAATCGCCATGCCAAATCCCAAAATAAATCCGGCGATTCCTGAAAGGGTTAAGGTCATTTTAAGACCTTTGAAAATAGAAAGGATTAAAATTCCATAAAAGATTAAAGAAAGACAAGAAAGCAGCCCCCCAAATTTATAGAAAATTATTCCAAAAAGAAGTACTGCCAAAATTCCCAGAAATCCAGCAAACAAAGCTTTGTCTAAAGCTTCCCTGCCAAGTGTTGGTCCAATAGTTTGAACAGCAATTAATTTAACTGGAGCGGGCAGGGCTCCAGCATTTAAATTTTGAGCAAGTTTTTTTGCTTCTTCAACAGAGAAATTTCCTGAAATTACCGCTCTACCTCCTTTAATTGAGCCCTTTGGTGATGGATCATCTTTTCCCACAATTGGTGCGGAAATTAATCTTTGATCAATGAAAATTGCTAAAGGCTTGTGCCAATTTTTCTCAGTAAGCTTTTCAAAAAGCTTTGCCCCCTCTTTATCAAACTCAATTAGAACTTCCGGCTCATAGGTTGTTGGATTAAATTCAAGGCTCGCTCTTTTTAAATATCTTCCTGTAAGTTCTGTCGGTTTAAAAAGTGGAAGATATTGCCAAAGATCTTCTTCTTTTATTTCTGTTTTAAAGCTTTCCTCTGCCTCCTTTTTTAACCTTTCAACTTCTTCTTTTGAAAGGCTTTGCAAAAACTTTTTCTTTTCTTCTTCACTCATTTCCTCCCGAAATTCAAGAAAAGGCGCTTCTCCAACAATTTTCATTGCCTCCTCTGGTTGAGTAGCTCCAGCAATTTCAATTCTTAATCTTTTTTCTCCTTCAACTTGAACACTTGGCTCCTTTATCCCAAAAATATTTATTCTTCTTTCAATGATCTCTCTAAGTCCTCTTAAAACCTCGCCTTGCCTTTCTTTTGGAACTTGAGAAAAATCTACTTCGTAAAGAAGGCTAATTCCACCTTTTAAATCAAGGCCAAGCTTAAATGGCTCTCCTAAAAATCCAGGTTTTTTGATATTTGGGGGCAGAAATCTTTGAGGCAAAATAAAAAATCCAAAAATCAAAATTGTCAAAAAAAATAACACTAAAAAAATTTTATTTTGAGTTTTCATAGAAAATTTTTTGCCGGGGGTGGGAATCGAACCCACACAGGGAAAGAATTTCCCCAAGGGGTTTTAAGCCCCTCGCGTCTACCTATTCCGCCACCCCGGCTTAAGGCACGGGTGGGAATCGAACCCACGTATAAGGGTTTTGCAGACCCTCGCCTTACCACTTGGCTACCGTGCCAGATTTAAATTATATAAAATTTTTTCCTTTTGCAAAAGCAATCTCTTTTTTTACCTTCTCAAGTATCTCAAAAAGGTCCCCCTTTATTTTAAAAGCAGCTGCTTTTTTATGACCCCCTCCGCCAAATTTTTTGGCAATCTTTGAAACATCAAAGTCTCCTCTTGAGCGAAGACTTGCTTTCACTTGTCCATTCTCTCTTTGAGTTAAAAAAAGGTAAATTTCTGCTCCTTCAATTTTTGAAATAAAGTCTGGAAAAAAAGGAGGCTCATTTAAATGAGTTTCGTCATTTTTCATTTTGATTTCATCGCTTAAAATCCAAGAATAAATTAAAGAAAGATTTTTATCATACTCCATTCTTTCAAGAATTTTTCCAAGCATTTTTGCCTGAGAAAAACTGAGCCTTTCTGAAAAATAAATCATTTTTTGAAAGTCAGCTCTTTTCCAAAGAGCCCTTACTACTCTAAAAGATTTTTTTGGCAAAAATGTAAAATGAACTGAATCGGAGAAAATTCCAGTTAAAAGACAAGTAGCAAGATCTTTATCAATTTTTACTTTAAGTCTTTTGAAAATTAAATATAAAATTTCCGCTACTCCAGAAGCTTCAGGATCGATAATTTTTAATTTTCCAACAGTTTTGCCCTCAAGATGATGATCTAAAGTAATTATTTGCTCTTCTTTTATTTGAATCCCTGAAGGAAAGGCAATTCTTTCTCTGCTTGCATAGTCTAGGGCAAAAATTATATCAAAATCGCCATCTTTCACTTTTTTATCTTTTCTTTGAATTTCATCAAATCCTGGCAAAAACTTTAAATATTTTGGAACTTGGGGAATAAAAATAACACTTTTTTTCTTTTGATTTTTTAAAAAAAGATTTAAAGCAAGCGAGGAAGCCACTGCATCGCCATCGGGACCCCTATGAGTGACGATTAAAAATTTTCTTCCTTTCTCTACTTCTTTTTTAAAAAGCCCAATCTCTTTTTCAAATTTCATGCTTTATTTTATCAATTTTATATAAATTTTTCATTCCTTGATCAATTTCAAAAGAAATCTTTGGAACTTTTTTCATTTTGAGTTTTTTATTTAAAATTTTTTGCAAGTGATAAATATTTTTTTGAAGCTCAAAAAGGGCATTTTTTTCTTCGCTTTCTGGAAAAACAGTAATTAAAATTTTCGCTTCTGATAAATCGTTTGAAACTTTAGCTTGAGTAACTGTGACCAAGGTTTTGCCAAAATCCATTTCCTTCATCATTATTTTGCTTACTTCTTTTCTTAAAAGGCTATTTAATATTTCTTTTCGAAAGCTCATTTATTTTTAAACCCATAAATTAAAAGAATATCACCTTCTTTAATTTTCCCTTTGCCTTCATATAAGATTCCAACCTCCTCTCCCGCTTTTGCTTCTTCAATATCCTTTTTATCTTTTTGTAAGTTCAAAATTTTTCCAGCGCCTACCATCTCCCCTTTTCTTAAAATTTCAACTTCTCCATCTTTTTTAATTTCCCCCTCAATTATTCTTCCTCCGACAATCTGCCAATATTTTTTGCCCTTTTGACTTTTTGTTTTAAATCCAACCAAAACTTCCATTTTTCCTATTAAAACTCTTTCTTTTGGAAGTTCCTCCTTTTTCTCTTCAAGAAGTTTTTGGACTCTATCCAAAATTTCATAAATTACTTCCGCTTTATAAATTTCAATCTTTTTTTGCGAAGCCAAATTTTGAATTGCTGGTGGAACTTTGGCTCGAAAAACAAAAATTTTTGCATTTACTTCTTCTGCCAATTTTATGTCATCAAAATCTACTTCGCCAACATCACCTTTGGCAATGGCAATTTTTTCTTTTCCTATCTTTTTTAAAATTTCCAAAAGGGCTTGCAAGGTTCCGGCAACATCACATTTTAAAATGATTTTCAAAACTGGAGCAGTCACGTCAACTTTTTCAAATGAAATTTCTTTCTTTGATAAAAGAAATTCTTCTGCCTCTTTTTCATTTTTGAATTTTTTAAAAATTTCTCCCAAAACTGGAACATCTCTAATCCCAATTACTAGGGCAACTTCGCCAGCCAGGGCAACTTTTTTTGGCTTTCCTTGAAAATCCTCCAAAATTCTTACCTTCCCAAAAGTAGTTTTTGATCCAATTACGTCTCCAACTTGAAGCTTTCCACTTTCAATTATTAAACTCACAGTGACCCCTCTTTTTGGATCAACAAATCCCTCAATTGCAAAAGCCAAAAATTCTTCCCCAGCCTCCTTTTTTTCTTGCATTTCCCACAAAAGAGATATTGTTTCCAAAAGTTCCTCTATTCCCTGCCCTGTTTTTGCTGAAATCTCTTGGCACGGTACATCTCCTCCATACTCCTCAATAAAAACTTGAGCTTCCTGAAGCTCTTTTTTCACTTTAAACAAATTTACATTTGGTTTATCAACTTTATTTATTGCCACAACAAATGGAAGCTTTTCTTTCTTTAAAATTTGAATCGCTTCTTTTGTTTGTGGCATTACTCCTTCATCTGCAGCCACTACCAAAATTGCCAAATCTGCCACTTTTGCTCCTCTTTCTCTCATTTGCGAGAAAGCTTCATGCCCTGGAGTATCAATAAAGGTCATCTTTTGACCTTTAAAATCGACTTCATAAGCTCCGATATGCTGAGTAATTCCACCAGCCTCTTTTTTTGTTAAAGTAAAATCTTTCCTTATTGCTTCGAGTAATGAGGTTTTACCATGGTCGATATGACCCAAAACGACAACTACGGGTATTTTTTTCATAAATCATTTTTCAAAAATTGCCTTCTCTATTGCTTCTTTTTCTTCGTCAGTTAAAGTAAAACTTGACTTCCCCTCCTTTATTGGCTTAGCATAAATTCGTGTTCCTTCTTTAGCATGATAGGAAGTAACTACCACACCATTGTTTTTTTGATCCAAAAGGGCAATTGAAAAACTTTGATTTCCTCCCATGTCTGAGAAGGGATTGAATCTTACCATCCCTATTTTTTGAATTGAGCGCAAAGATATAAGCTCTAAATTTTTTATTGATTCTTTTATCTTTTCAATTTCTTTTTCATCTATTTTTTGTTTTTTTAAAATTTCAAAAATTACTCCTTCCAAATCTTGAGCTTTTTTTCCCGAAAAAAGAACCTTTTGTCGCTGGTTCATTTTTTGAAAAAAGATACTCAAAATTAAATTCCACAAAAAAAGAAGCCCAAGGACTCCAAAAATTATTATTTCAAACTCAAAATTTGCCATAGCTTTTAAAACTTAAATTTTACCTTACTTTTCTTTATTTTTCAAGAAATTTTCCCTTGCTAAATTATTGTTTTTGTTCTAAAATATTTTTGTCAAAAAAGGCCCTATCGTCTAGAGGACAAGGACGCCAGCTTCTCAAGCTGGAAACTCGGGTTCAAATCCCGATAGGGCCAATTCAAAATGCAAAATTCAAAATTCAAATCTCAAAATGGCAACAAAGTTAAAAATTTTTTATTGAGAAAGATTATTAATTTTGCATTTTGAGATTTGCATTTTGGATTTTACATCAATTATTTTGCATTTTGAATTTTGCATTTTGAATTTTTATTTGGAGGGGTGCCTGAGTGGTTAAAAGGAACCGCCTCGAAAGCGGTTGCCACATTTTCGTGGCTCGTGGGTTCGAATCCCACCCCCTCCGCTGTCGCCTCGCTCGCTTACGCTCGCTCGGCTCCCCATGAGGGAGACACCTAAGGTTTCTCCCCTCTGGCGTGAGCTTCGCTCACTGTCACCCCTTTTCTTTAGATGATAGTTCAATTTCTTTTTTATCCACTTCCCTGTCCCCTCACGCCTTTGGCGTTCGGCTCCCAATGGGGAAAACCGAGGTTTTCCCTCTTGGCTCCGCTCACCCCTTCGCTAATCGCTTCGGGGATTCGCTCCACGGTCACCCCTTTCCTAAAGGAACTTTTCACCGGTCTGACCCGTGTCAGCTTTACACCGGTCTGACCCGTGTTGAGCTTTTTAAAAAGAAAAAGGCCCCGAAAAGGGGGCCACCCGTGCCCTGGCCAAGAAACTTCTTCTCAGAAACCCAGGTAGATTGGCTTTCGGTTAAGAGAGAGTGGAGCGATCTTTAACTTGCAGGTTTGTTGATCTTTAAAAATAACAACCCATCCGGTAGTAGTTAGCACTGCGACCCTGAAACCGTCTTCATCTAGGTAGAAAACTAGGGATGCTTCTTTCCAAGCGGTATTTGCTAAGAGCCCGAGAAGTCCCAGAATTTTATCCCCTGGGTAGATCTCGCAAAGGAAACTTTCTACAAAGCTTATCATTTTTTGGAGGTCCTGTAGAGTAGGTATCTGCCGTGTGATTGTCTGGCAACTACCTCCTAGAAAAATTTCCCTAAGTTTAGTATGGAATTCGGGCCATGTGATACTTTTACCGGATGTGATCGGGGGCATCTTTGCAAGATCAAGTACCGGTGGTTTCTCCTGGGCCAAAACACTTAAACCCAGCGTTACTGCTATTAACGTTGTTAAAAGAACCTTCACTCTTCACCTCCTTGGAGGTTTTTAACCTCCAAGAGTGTTTTAACAAAATTTATTATTAATGCCAAGGGTATATAGTAGTTAATATATAGCTCGGTGCTTTAAAAAAACATTTGATATTACAAAAAATTGGTAGAGTATAAAAACTTCTCAAAATAAAACAGCTTTCTTTTGCCTTGGAGATAATGCCGGAGAAAATTGAGTAATACTTTTTGCAGTAAATTTGTTGCGTGTTAATTGACCATTACTTAGAAGGTAAATTGGGTCTTCATATGTATTTACCTTCACATAATCGCCTTCGCCGAGATTTTCAAAAGAGATAGCTTGTCCGTTAATGTCTGTGATTTGCGTATTGGCGGACAAATAAAGTTCCACTTCCTGAGGTTGGGCCTTGGGATCTATCATTTGAAGTTGGGCATTAATTATTATCCTTTTCGGTTCCTCATCTTTATAAATTTTCAGAATTGGCCCCTCAAGCAGAAATCTTAAATAACCTGTAGGCAAAGTATCTCTTTGGGGAATATTTTGAGAAAAAGTTTCTGATTGAGTTTTACCAATTCCTGAGCGAACTAAAAAAGCAATTAATCCAATATTAATTCCAATAGAAACCGCAAATAGTGTGGTTAGCAAAAGAGTTTTTTTGTCCATATAGTTTTTAAAAAATACAACCTTTTAATGCAAGTCCTATTATTTATTTTAGCTTATAGTTTTATATTTTTGCAAGAGTCTCTAAAATTTTTATAATAATGCAACTAAATGAATTTTTGGTCAAGATAGTAATGAGTGATGAGAGCAGAAAAAATGGAATAAGAGGGAAGGTTTGAGAAATATAAATTTCTTCTTCTGTGTTTTTTTCAAAAAGTCTTTTAATCAGCTTTACTTCCTCTCTTGAAAGAGGACTGCTAGAAATAATAATATTTTGGAACTTTAGTTTATTATTTATTCTTTTTAAGTCCCCATTGGATAGAATTGCACCCTCCTTAAGATCGGTTAATTTAATTTTTTTTATTTCTTTTTCTTCAAAATAAAAATTTAAAAGAAAACGTAAAAAAAAGAAAAGAATCATGAAAAATATTGCCCTTTTAAAAAAATTCCAAACGATATTTGTCCCGCCTCTTAAAATCAGATAAATAGTTATTCCTATTCCAAAAAGCAAGATTAAAAATACAGTTTTCTTTTTTTGGGAAAAAAAATTAAAGGAATATATTAGAATAAAGAGGCAGGCCAATGAAATTAATCTTTGATAAGGAAAATTTTTTAAAAACGGCTGAAAATTTCTTATTAAAAATTGAAAAATTATTGCAATGAAAATGATACAAAAATAGCGAAGGGCATTTGTTTGGTTTTCTTTCAACCATTTCTGAAGACTTTCAAAAATATTTTTTATTTTGAGGGTTTTGCTTTTTCTTTGAAAAAAATAGGATAAAGTCCAAATAGCTCCTTTAATTAAGAAAAAGAAAAAGAAAGGAACGAAAAAAGTTATTAAAAGGCCGACAGAAGGGAAATATGGAAAATAACAATTAGAATAAAATTCCAAAGGTA
>Ga0207433_10010867_pt1 | contig 14033 bp, 14 predicted proteins | sample YelNatPaOPGAMG01_FD_187559 | JGI IMG/M metagenome (GOLD analysis project Ga0207433, IMG submission 187559) | Hot spring thermophilic microbial communities from Obsidian Pool, Yellowstone National Park, USA - OP-RAMG-01 (SPAdes) (version 3) | ecosystem: Environmental > Aquatic > Thermal springs... | reverse complement strand
TTTAAAGGGCTCTCCTCAATCATATTCTAAATTTCCTCTTTTAAAATGAATCTGCCTCACCAAGCCCTCCAAACCTCCTTTCCCTTCTCTGGTAATCTTTTATCGCCATTAAAAAATCTTTTCTCGAAAAATCGGGCCAGAGGACAGGAGTTATCCATAGCTCTGTGTAAGCTATCTGCCAGAGTAAGAAATTTGATACCCTTTGTTCTCCAGAGGTTCTTATAAGAAGGTCAGGATCAGGTATTCCTGAGGTATAAAGGAAATTTTCAAGGGTTTTCTCCTCTATCCTCTTTATCCTTGGATTTTCCGTGAGAATTCTATTTACCGCATCAACAATCTCAGTTCTTCCTCCATAGTTCAAGGCTATTATAAGGGTCATTCTCCTCTTTTCTTTTGTGAGTTCCTCCAATCTTCTAAGTTTAATATTTATATGGGTTGGAAGCTCTTCAATCCTTCCAATGGCTTTAAACCTAATATCCTCCTTCAAGAATCTTTCCTCCTCCTTCTCAAGGTACTCCTCGAGAAGGGACATCAAAGCATCAACCTCTGATTTAGGTCTCTTCCAATTTTCCTTTGAAAAGGCGTAAAGGGTCAAATATTTAATTCCCACTTTGTACGCTGTCTCCACAACAATTCTAACACTTTTAATTCCAGCTCTGTGCCCTTCAATCCTTGGAAGCTTTCTAATTTTAGCCCATCTTCCGTTACCATCCATTATTATCGCAACATGGGCAGGTAGCTTTGAAAAATCTATACTTTCAATTATTTTCTCCTCTTCTGAACCCTTTTCCACCAATTCCAATATTTCTTCTTTCATGACAATCTTTATTATAATTTATTTTTTAGGGAGTATCCAAGATTTTATGAGAGTGCTTGCAATAAGAGGAGGAGGGCTTGGGGATATTATTCTTACTGTTCCATCCTTCCTCGCCTTAAAGGAAATCTCAAAAGAGCTCTTTTTATCTGTTCCATCCCAGTGGCTCCCCCTTTTTGAAGGTTTCTCTCAACTTATACCCCTTGAAGGAAAACTCATATCTTCAATCTGGCAGGGAGGGGATGAATTTGAAAAGGCTATGGGGAATTTCGACATAGTAATAACATGGCACTATGATAAGGAGGGAGTTTTTGTAAAAAATTTGGAAAAGATAGCAGGAAAGGTTATAGTGGGCGATATAAGACCAAAGAAGGGTGTTCACCAATCATTAAATCTTTTCTACCCCATTCTTGAAATAAATAAGGGAATTCAATTTCCAAAAATTTTGAGACTTCCGAATCTTCCTTACTGGAAGCCTGAAGGGAAGTCAGAAATAACAATTCATCCTGGTTCTGGTAGCATGAAAAAGGTTTGGGGAATTGAAAATTTTCTATTTCTTGCAAGAAAATTTCTTTCAGAGAACAAAAAAGTAAAAGTAATTCTTGGTGAGGCAGAATTGAGAAAGGAATTTTCGGTTTTCAAGGAACTGAAGGGAGCTCATATAAAGGAAAATCTCTCCATCAAAGAATTGGTAAGGGAGCTTTTAGATGGAATTGTTTACATAGGAAATGACTCAGGAGTATCCCATCTTTCTGCTCTTCTTGGAATCCCTACAGTTGTGATATTCAAGGAAACAGATCCGGAAATCTGGGCCCCAAGAGGAGAAAGAGTACATATCATTTCTACTTATCCAGGGAAGGAATGGATAAAAAAGGAAAAAGTAATGGAATTCGTTCTATCTACCCTTGGGTCTTATATCTAAATTTGCTTTGAGTAGAGCTTCCACTAAAGTTAAAAGTAGCCATCATCTTCCAGTTCTTCCAGTTCTCTTCTTAATTTTTTATAGAATTTTTTAACTGCCTTTAGTTGTTCATCCCTTGTCTTTGCATTTTTAGGAATAACATCTAAAATATCACACCAAGAGTTACCAGAATCTCAATAAATAACATCTATTTCTTCTCCCTCTGCAAGCCACGCTCTCTCCCCTATTGCTGGAAAATGTTTGTGGTAGGTCTTACATTTTATAATTTCGTTAAGAATATCGCTTTCAACTTCCATTTTTAATTTCACCTTCTTTGAAGTCTATATCAGACTTATAGTTTTTAGTCTCATTTTGAGGTAATCTTTCATTCACTCTTTGACATGTTACCCACACCTAATATTTTCTTCTCTGTTAGCATCAGTTCATAGGTTTTTGCGTGCCACTGGGATATTTCTTCGTAGCTTATGAACTTGGTCTTTTCTTTTATAGGCTTAAAACCTGAAAACTCAAACTTAGATAGAAATTCTCTTTGTCTCTCCTTGGGTGAAACAATACACATCTGCACATTAAAATCCTGAAGTTCCAAAAACTTTAATAAAGCATTTTTAAAATCAGTCGAGTGTTCTATTTCAAAAATATAAGAAGGAAATTTTCTCTCATTGAACCAGAACACATCAATAGATTGAACTTTTTGTATGATATCTTCATAAGTGAATTGGAAAATACTACTCAAACTTACTAATTCACCTAAACGCCTGTTCAAAAATCTCTTATTTTTATCTTGAGGAGGAACATAAGTTTTGTATCCCTTAATATTGCCTATTTCCACAATCATTCCTTGATAATAGGAATGGGTGAACTTCCCTTCTTTTCCTATTTCTTTATCCTCCTCAATCAATGAAATTATTTCAGTTGGAAGTTTATCCTTATAAGTTTTCAATGCCCATAATCCAGGTTTTATTTTAAAAAAAGTACCGATTGTCCTGAACAATTCTACGAATGGAAGCAAAGGGGGTCTTGGTTTTCCATATCACATCTGGCACCTTTAAAACTTCCTCATACAAATAGCTTAGAGTAGCATATCCTCCATTCTCTTCCATAACTTTTATAACTGCTTCATATTGCTTCATAAAAAGACTCTCTGCCCCCATCAAAATAATTTAATTTTGAATTCCTTTTCATATTTAAACCCCCTCCTTCAAAAGGGAGAAGGGGTCGGGAATTAAAATTTTTATGTAACTTTTCGCCTTCAATTCCTCAAAGAATTTTTTCAAAAGGGGTTCCCTCTTTTTCTCAATTATTTTATCAAAAATTTCATCCCTTGCCTCATCAAAACTTTTAAGTTTTGCCTCCTTTTTCTCCTCTAATTTTAAGATGTAATAGCCTCTGGATGTCTTAATCCATTGGGTCAGTTCCCCAACCTTCAATGAAAAAACATGATTTTCAAGGTTTTTGTCCATTTCCCCCTTTTTAAAATGCCCTAAATCTCCATTCTTCTCTTTTTCAGGACCCTCAGAGTAAAGGGAGGCAACCTCTTCAAAGCTCTTGTTTTTAAGCTCCTCCTCTATCTTTTTCATTTTTTCCTCAACCCCTTCCTTATCTTCAAGGAATATCCCCTTAATTTTGACCTCCTCTGGCTCTGTAAACTCTTCTGGGTGCTTTCTGTAATAGTCCAGCATTTCAGCATTGTCAACGGATATATTGGAATCTACATATTTCCTTATAACCTTCTGCTGGAGTAGATTGTTCTTTAGCTCTTCCTTCCAAGCATTGTAATTTATTCCCTCATTTCTCATTACCTCCTCAAGCTCCTTCTCCGATGATAGATTGTTCTCTTTCAATATATTCTCTATGACCATTTTTGTCTCGCTTTCAACATCCATCCCATCTTCCTTAGCCTTTGCAAGGAGCAACTTTCTCTCAATCAAGTCTTCAAGGAGGGTCTTTCTTGCCTCTTCAACCTTTTCCTCCAGTTCCTTCCCCTGATACCTTGATGAGAGGGCAATCCTCAAGTTTAAATCAACTTTTTTAATATCCGATAAAGTTATTATATCCTCATTCACAATAGCAACTATTCTTTCGACAATCTCAGAGCCGAAAAGGGTGAGGGAGATTGAAAATAGAAAGATAAAAATTTTTTTATTCATTCTCTTCTCCTTTTATGTAGTTAAAAGGAAGATTCTCAAAATAAATCTTCCATTTCAGATTATTCTTTGCGTTATTTATCAGCTCCTTTTCCAAAGTATCCCTCTTTTGATAGAGAAGATTCTCAGCAATACTCTTTTCAACCTCTTTAAGAGGGAGAAGCCTTGCTCCTTTTTTCTCAACCACTTTAAATATGTGATAACCAAAAGACGATTTTACAACAGGGCTTAGCTCCCCAACTTTTAATGAAAAGACAACATCTTCTATCTCTAAGGGTAACTCACCCCTCTGAAAGTATCCCATATCCCCTCCCTTTGAACCTTCAGGGCTTATAGACCTTTCCTTAGCAATTTGCTCAAATTGGTTGGGAGGAGATTTTTTCAAAAGGGAAAGAATTTCAAGAGCTTCAGACTCTGAAGGGACAAGAATCTGATAAACCCTAACACTTTCGCCTCTTTTAAACTCTTCCTCGTGGGTTTTATAATATTCTTCTATCTCTTCCTTTGATATGGAAACTTTGCTCTTTGTCATTTCCATTAAAAAATTCTCATAAAGAATATCCATCTCCTTAATTCTTCTTATTTTTTCATTCTTTTCCCCTTCAAGTTCTTTCAAACTTTCCTCTGAAATATTATACCCTTGAGACAAGGCATACTTACAAACAATTGCGGTATCAAAGAATCTATCAAAAATCCTGCTCAAAATAATAGGTTTTTGCTCGCTGAGTTCATATTTCATCATATCAATATAAGCTCTAAAATCCGACTGTCTGAAAATCTCATTCTCTATCTCAAAAATAACTTTATCCTCTATCTTTTTTTGGGGCTCAGTTTTTGAACATTGAAGGAATATGAAGAGAGTCAAAATTGGCAATAAAATCTTTTTCATAGAAAGATTATATAGGAATGTTAGATTGCATTCAATAAATCCACAATCTCTTGAAGGATAGATTTCTCATCCCTACCCTCAAGGGAAACAAAAATTGAATTACCCTTAAGATTTCCTTTGTATCTTTTGAAAAGGGAAACTATATTTTCTGGATTCACAGGTGGATTTTCTCCAAAGGTTATTGTTAATGAAGAGTCCTCCCTTTTTATAAAGATTATGCTTTTCTGCTTTGCAAGGAATTTTATCTTTCCATATTGAAGAATGTTCTGGAATTGTTTTGGCGGAGAACCAAATCTATCCCTTGCATCGGATTCTATAATTTCTATTTCTTTAAGGTCATTTATTGAAGATATTCTTTTATAAAAGGAAAGCCTTTCACTGAAATCAGATATGTAGTCCTCAGGAATAACAATATCAAAACCAAGTTGAATTTCTATAGGTTTTTCCTCCACATACTCTCCCTTCAACTCCCTAACAGTCTCCTCAAGAAGTTTTATGTAATAGTCGAAACCAACAGCCTGTATATGTCCATGTTGCTGAGGTCCAAGAAGATTTCCAGCACCTCTTATCTCAAGATCCATCGCAGCAAGCCTGAAGGAAGAGCCGAGATCTGCAAACTCCCTCAATGCTTTTAATCTCTTTATTGCGTCCTCAGAAAGGGATTTTTCTGGAGGAATGAGAAAATAGGCAAAGGCTTGTCGGTTTGACCTCCCAACTCTACCCTTCAGCTGATAAAGCTGAGCGAGCCCAAAGGTATCAGCCCTGTTGACTATCAATGTATTCACAAGGGGGATATCTATACCATTTTCAATTATTGTTGTTGTAACAAGAACATCAAATTCTTTATTTATAAATTTTATCATTTTCTTTTCCATTTCTTCCCCTTTCATTCTTCCATGGATAACATCAACTCTCGCCTCTGGAACAATTTTCTTTACAAAATCTGCTAATTTATATATATTTTCTATTCTGTTATGGACAAAATAAACCTGCCCTCCCCTCTCAAGTTCTCTCCTTATAGCATCCCTTATAAGATCCTTCGAAAATTGTACAACAAAACATTGAACTGCAAGTCTGTCCTTAGGAGGGGTTTTTATAATGCTTAGATCCCTTATCCCGGAAAGGGACATGTAAAGGGTTCTTGGTATTGGAGTTGCAGTCATTGTAAGAACATCAACTGATGTTTTTAGCTTTTTCAATTTCTCCTTTTGAGCAACTCCAAACCTTTGTTCCTCGTCGATTATTAGAAGCCCTAAATCTCTAAAACCTATATCTGAAGAAAGTAATCTATGAGTTCCAATAATTATATCTATCAATCCTCTTTTCAAATCATCTATTATCCTTTTCGCTTCCTTTTTTGGAGTAAGCCTCGTCAACCCTTCAATCCTGACAGGATACCCTGAAAATCTTTTCCTGAAAGTGTTGAGATGCTGAATTGCAAGAATCGTTGTTGGACATAGAACAGCCACCTGTTTACCATCAATAACTGCCTTGAAAGAAGCCCTCATGGCAACTTCTGTCTTTCCATAACCAACATCTCCGCAAAGGAGACGATCCATTGGAGATTCTGACTCCATATCCCTTTTAACCTCTTCTGTAACCCTTCTCTGATCCTCTGTCTCTTCAAAAGGGAAGGCTTCTTCAAATTCCTTCTGCCATTCTGTATCAGGAGAAAAGGCATATCCTTTTACACTTTTTCGAAGAGCATAAAGGTTAAGAAGTTCCATAGCCATTTCCCTTAGGGCTTTCTTTATCCTTTTCTTGGTTTTTTCCCAGGTTACACCACCAAGCTTGTCAAGATCTGGTTTCCCACCACCCGAATATTTGTGAATTTCATTCATTCTTTCAGGAGTTATGTAGAGCCTGTCTCCATCTCTATATTCAATCTCTAAAAGCTCAAGAATTTGATTTTGAACTTCCAGTTTCTTTAATCCTCTGAAGATCCCGATTCCATGAGTATCATGGACAATGTAATCTCCATCTTTTAAATCTCTGAATGTCGATGTAAAGGGCTGATATAATCTTCTTTTTTCAATTTTTCCCCTTTCACCGATAATTTCCTTCTCAGTATAAAGGTAAAGATTTTGCTGTGGTAGATAGAACCCTTCCTGTAAATCTCCCTTTAAAATATTCAAAGATTTTTTCCTCATCTGGGAGAAATCAGAAATTAAGAAGAATGGTATTTTTTGCTCCTCTAACTCCTCTGAAATTCTTTTTATTAAATAATCTGATCTTAAAACTATAAAAACTGTTCCTCTTTTTCCAAGGATATCTTTTAGATCTTCAAAGAATTGAAAGGCTCTGGAAATATAAGAAACATTTTTCCTTGCATCTATGAAAATTGATGATCTGCTTCCTTCAAATTCACTTAAGTTTATTCCTTTTTCGAGAGAATTTTTGAGCTTATCGAAGGAGAAGATATAAAGGGGTGGAGGATTCTTACCTTTTTTCAGTTCTCTTTCGTAAATCTCCTTCCATTCGTCTTCTATCTTTTCAATTTCATCCTTAATCTTTTTCCTTTCATTTAAGACTATAACAAAGTCTTTAAAGAATTCATCAAAGGTATCGAAATATTCATTTGATAAAGGAGGAAGAAAATTCAAATTTTCTAAAGACTCTTCAGCTTCATGATAATCAAAATAATCCTTAAATCGATCTTGCTTCTTATCATGCCAGTATTCTATAAATTCTGGAGATGATGGATATTCAATCAGGGATATGACTTCAGCTTCTTCAATCTGTCTAATTGATCTCTGGGTAGATGGATCAAAATATCTTAAAGATCCAATTCTATCATCAATTATTTCAACCCTCACTGGATTTTCCTCTTTAGGGGAGAAAAAATCAATTATTCCGCCCCTTATAGCCATTTCCCCTTTGAAGCTCACATAGTCAACATTTTTATAACCAAAAAGAACCAACTTTTTTTGAAGCTCTTCCTTTTCCAACTCCCCTTCAACCCTTAAAATCAGGAACAAATCCTTAACATATTTCTTTGAAATCATAGGCTTGAGAAGAGCCTTAGGGGATGTCAAAACAAGGGGTTTTTCCAGCTCAATAAATGCTTTATAAAATTCAATTCTTTTAATTATATTTTCTCGATAGATAGAATCAGGTGTAAAAGGGTCATGAAATGGTTCAGGAAATAGCAAAACAGACCTTTTGCCATTAAAGAAATTCAGGAAAAACTCGACATTCTTTTTTATGCTTTCGAGATCCGAATGAAAAGGAGTTATGAAAAGGATTCCTGAATCTAATTTCTTACAAAGATGAACTAAAAAGGCTCCTTTGGCTGATTCTGTAAGTCCATTTATATCAATTCTTTCCCTTTGAAGTTTATCAATTAACAATGATATTTCCGGAAAGAACTCCATATATTTTTTATCCCCTCAAACTAATCCATTGTCAAGATGGCGGATGGAGCCAGTTCTTGCAAGATCTGGCTGGAGGAATGTTGGGATGGATAGAGCTGTTTCAGAAAGACCATTACCAATAAATGGGTAAAGATTTGAAAAGGGGATCGGAACTCCATTTCGCTGAAAATTAAAAGCTCTGGGAAATCATTCGATTTTTTCCTTTCCATCCTCCTTCCTTTAAGTTCAAAGGTAAAGGGTGTTGAAAGGAATGGGAAAGGGATTCCCTTTAAAATAGAAAATATTTATGGAAGTGAGATTATTGAGATAAGATTGAATGTAAAAGGAGAGACTGATTTGAAAATAAGGCTGAATGAGGGTGTTTCCTTTTATTCAAAAGAAAGAATAAATGTCATAGGGGATTCAGACGATACCCTAAAAACAATTAGTATTTACTGGAAAGGGGATAAGATAGAACTTCCATACTAAAGGAGAAATTTGGTTTAAATTGTGATAAACTGAATTCTGTACAGGAAAGAAAGTTGAGAGAGAGGAAAAAAACAAAAATCGTAAAGATCGGGGATGTTCTTATTGGGGGGGATAACCCTATAAGAATTCAGTCCATGACAAAAACCTCAACAGAAGATATCGAAGGAACATTGAATCAGATTAGGAGATTAAAAGATTTGGGTTGTGAAATTGTAAGGGTTGCTATTCCATCAGAAGAGGCTGTTTTAGCCTTTAAGGAAATAAAAAGAAATTCACCTCTTCCAATTGTTGCTGATATTCATTTCAACTACAGACTTGCCCTTAAAGCAATTGAATATGGAGCTGATGGAATAAGGATAAATCCAGGAAATATTGGAAGTAAGGAGAGGGTTAGTGAGATTGTAAGACTTGCTAAGGAGAGGGGAATTCCCATAAGGATTGGTGTTAACTCGGGATCCCTTGAAAAGGAACTTTTAAAAAAATATGGCTCAGCAACAACATCAGCCCTCGTCGAGTCTGTTATGAATAGTGTAAAGCTTCTTGAGGATTTCGATTTCTACGATATTAAAATTTCAGTTAAAGCCTCTGATATAGAAAGGACTGTAGAAGCATACAGGAGAATTTCTGAGCTTACCGATTACCCCCTTCACATCGGCATCACAGAGGCAGGGACTCTATTCTCAGGAACAATCAAATCATCAGTTGGGATTGGAATACTTCTTTACGAAGGGATAGGGGATACAATAAGAGTTTCCCTTTCAGCACCTCCTGAAGAGGAGGTAAGGGTTGGATGGGAAATTCTAAAAGTTCTTGGATTGAGAAAGAAAGGGATTGAAATCATATCCTGCCCAACATGCTGAAGGCTGGAGGTAGATCTTCTCCCAATTGTATCAGAAATTGAAAGAAGGACTTTATCCATTGAAAAAAATATAAAGATTGCAATAATGGGTTGTGTTGTGAATGGTCCTGGTGAAGCTGGGGAGTCTGACCTTGCCCTTGTCTGCGGAAAGGGGGTTGGTCTTATTTACAAAAAAGGGAAACTTTTGAGAAAGGTGAAAGAGGAGGAGATGGTAGAGGAGTTTTTAAGAGAGATTCAATCTTATTGAGCTTTTATTGCGAAAAGATGGGGAATTTTTGAAAACAAACAGTAAACTAAAGGGTAAGTTTTTCCAAAATATACCCAGAGAGTCTAAAACAGTAAGAATGATTTCTGGAACTTGTTAGTTTGAGGCAGTTTTGCAACTAAAGGAGTCCCTTATTCCTTAGATAATTTTTTGTCTCTTTCAGAAATTCCTTAGCCTCTTTCAATGCTTTTTCTGCGGTTTCGGAATCAATGAACGAAAAAACCTCATAATCACTGGCTTCTCTATCATCCTTCAGGTTAGCTAAATATTTGCCAAGATCCTTGCTGAATTTACCTGTTTTTACAAAAAGTAAGCCAAAAAGAGTAACCAAACCTTTGTGAGTTTCTGCTTTTTGACCCTCTGAAAGAAGAGGAGCTTGAGCTGCATGATAAACAGCATAGTAAGCCCTTGAAATTGCATCTTCATAGTCATTAGATTTCAAAAGTTTTTCTGCCACTTCAACTTTCCTATCAGCCTTTTCAATATAACCTTTTATCAACTCTTTAGTCGCCAAATCCAATTCTTTTCCCCTCCTTAAGAACATTTGTGATAAATGGAGTTTTTAAAGATTTTAGTCGATAAAACTCGGACAAAGGAAATACTTTCAATGAAATAAGAGCTCCTGTGTTGAGAAGAACCTCCATAACCGCATCGTAAAATCTATCCACAATTTCCCTGTCTTTTCTGTCAACAACAATGAGAATGTCATAGTCTGAGTCTGGCTTCCAGTCATCCCGAGCCCGAGAGCCAAAGAGATAAATGAACTTTATCCTATCTTTAAAGGGAGCAATTAGATTCAAAAATTTCTCCACTACTTCTTTTCCCATTACTTTTTTAATTGTATAAAATTAAGAAAACAAAATCAAAAATTAAAATCTAAACTCCAAAGAAACCTTCACGCTTCTTCCAGGATTTGGGACTGTATTGAAAGGCTCAGTATAATATCGATTTGCCAAATTCTCAATCCCTGCATTTAATCTTAAACCTTCAATTTTTAAAATCCTTAGATCTAATCTTGAAAGGTCAATGGAGCATCTAAGATTGAAAACGGAGAATCCCTCAATTTTTATCTCCTCATATCCTGCTCCTGGTTGTGAAGGTGCAACAACATACCTATCTCCAAAAACAGTTCTACCTGAAGCTTCAATCCAGAAGAATCCTTTCTGAAATCTTAAACCATAAGAAAGAGTATAGGGGAGAATGTTGGGAAGGGATGTATTTGCAATAAGATTTTTCCCATCCTGCCATGATCCTGAGATGAATGGATTTAAAGAGCCTTTCCAGATATCGAAATTACCCTCACCTTCCATCTCAACTCCCTGAATCCTCCCCTTTTCAATATTTGCCCAGTGGTATACAGGTATTGTTCCAATCTTAGAACTTCCATTGTAGGTTGTTGGTTCCCAGGCAAGAAGGTTGGAAAGCCTGTTGTAAAAGTAGGTAATGTTTCCATTGAATAACTTGCTTTTAAGTCTTAGCCCAATATCCAGTCCATGAGAAATTTCTGGCTTTAAATCAGGATTTGGAACAAAATATGCATAAGGGACAGGAGCACCAAAATAGTATCTCTCTGAAAGACCTGGCATTCTAAAACCTCTTGTTAGCCTTCCGAAGATTTTTAAATTCTCATTGAAATCTATTTTTAAACCTAAATTTCCACTTATACTTGATGCCCTTGACTTCTCCAATGAAGGACCTTTGTAAAATTCTGTAGGAGAAGGTTTTAGATAGAACTGATCGAATCTTACTGTTCCTTTAATTTCAGCCCTTCCTGCCATTATCTCGTCCTGTAAAAATAGACCAAAATTTAAAAATTTTCCATCAGGAACAGATGTCGTTCTATCTATTTTCTCCTTTGGTGTTCCAAAAAATGTTTTCTGGATTCTCTCGTCGTGGCTCCTATCTTCAATAAAGTTTATACCATAAGTCAAAAGATGTTTACCTCCTGGATAGGCAGTGACCTGAAGGTCAAAGCCTCTATTTTTCATGAAATATCCAGTCTTGCTCTGAACAGGGAAGGGCATGGCTGGAGGAGTCATTGTCAGTAAAAATTCCCTCTCCCAGTTTTGCTGGTATATATCAAGGCTTACTCTCCTCATAAGAGCTAAGTTAAAATCTCCCTGATAACTAAAGCTCAAACTTCCTCTTTTGTTGTAAGGGAAGGATGCATCAAAACCAGGAGCCTTCTCCCTCTGGGCAAAACCAATATTTTCAGCTCTTTTAAAAAGGTATCCTAAGGACAATGAGTGTCCGTCTGCCAGCTTAATTCCCAATTTTAAATCCCCATTGTAACTTTCTGCCTGAGAGTTTGGAACTATCCCCTTAGAAGATTTGTATTCATCAAATTTGTCGAAGCCTGCTGATGCTCTCAGGGATAAATTCCTTGTTCCCATGTTAAGGGAAAGATCAGCATTCCTTCCATTGTTTATTGTTTCGTATCCTGAAAAGAATGAGCCATTTAGGTTAAAGCCTTCTTTGAATTCTGGCTTTTTTGTTATTATGTTAATTATTCCACCTATTGCATCTGAACCGTAAAGCATTGAACCTGCGCCTCTTACAACCTCAATTCTTTCAACATTCTGGGGATCAACCAATCCAAGCTCCGCTCCCATAGCACCTGTTGACATCCTGAATGTATTGAATCTTTTCCCATCAACAAGAACAAGGATTCTTGTTGTATCTAAGCCTCTTATAATTGGACGAGGTCTTAGGGGACCCACATCAGAAATCTGAATGCCGGGGACATTTAAAAGAGCTTCGGTCAGAACCCTTGGCTGGATTTTCGATATCTCTTCCTTTGAAAGGGAAGAACTTGAGATTGGAGCAAGTTCTGTGTAATCATCCCTTCTTGTTGCTGTAACTGTTATCCCTTCTGAAAGGGTTGCCTTTGAAACCTTGAAAATTATTTCTTTATCAATATCCTCTGGCACATTTACAAATCTTTTTTCAGCACTCATAAATGGAATTTCAACAATGAATTCGTAAATACCTGCTTTTAAAGATATAGAAAACTTCCCTTCAGAATCAGTAAAGAGGAGGTATTCTTTTAACTTGCCTATCTCCCTTACTTTTATCTTTGCTCCGGAAATTGGATGAAGAGAAAGATCAAGAACACTCCCTTTTACATTGTATTGATCCTGAGGGAAAAGAAAATTATAGAATATAAATGAAATTAACAAGCTTAAAATCAACCTTTTCATCCTTTCCTCCTTTTCTTAACATTTTTTATTTTATTTCAAAATTTCAATAAATAAGTTTAACCAAAAAAGTTCTTGAAGTCAAGCAACAAAAAATTTGGTGAATGTATTTTAAAACTTCCCTTTTATTCCTGTTAAGGATACTTGATTTATACTGATTTATTATGTTATATTCTCATATCATGTCAAAGTTAAAAGTTTATATTGAGCTGGCAAGGCCATTTACTTTGATTGCTCCCTTTCTTGGGTTTCTATCTGGTGGAATTTGTTCATGGGGTGCCTACCCCAAAACACCTTTTGAATTGAAATATTTATTTTACATATTAACTGGCTCTATAATGGCTGCAACTCTCAATTCAGCCTCCAACACCTTGAATCAGATATTTGACCTTGAAATTGACAGGGTAAATAAACCGAAAAGACCCCTCCCCTCTGGCAGAATTTCCTTAAAAGAAGCTTCCTTATTCAGTCTCGTGCTTTATTTAATTTCTCTTTCCCTTGCGTGGTTTGTTTCTCCCGAGGGAAGAAAGGAGTGCTTTGTTCTTGTCCTTTTAGCTGCTATTATGACCCTTATTTACTCATGTCCTCCTTTCAGGACAAAAAGATGGGGCATAGGAGCCAATATAACCATTGCAATTCCAAGAGGTATCCTTCTAAAGGTTGCTGGATGGTCTGCGGTAAAGTCCATTATGAGATTGGAGCCATGGTATATAGGCTTAATATTTGGGCTCTTCCTTCTTGGTGCCACCTCCACAAAAGACTTTTCCGATATGGAGGGGGATAAAAGGGGGAACTGTATAACACTGCCCATAAAGTATGGAGTTAAAAAGGCTGCCTATATTATCTCTCCTTTCTTCATATTCCCCTTCTTCCTGATCCCCATTGGCGTGAAATTTAAGATTTTAACAGGTAATCCCCTTTTACTCACTATTTTGGGAATAACTCTTTCCCTCTGGGGAATTTATGTGGTTTACCTAATTTTAAAAAAACCTGAGGAACTTGCTGTGGATGAAAATCATGTATCCTGGAAGCACATGTATATGATGATGTTTTATGCCCAAATTGGCTTTGCTCTTTCTTATATTTTCTGACTATTTTTTC
>Ga0207433_10010859_pt1 | contig 14046 bp, 9 predicted proteins | sample YelNatPaOPGAMG01_FD_187559 | JGI IMG/M metagenome (GOLD analysis project Ga0207433, IMG submission 187559) | Hot spring thermophilic microbial communities from Obsidian Pool, Yellowstone National Park, USA - OP-RAMG-01 (SPAdes) (version 3) | ecosystem: Environmental > Aquatic > Thermal springs >... | reverse complement strand
CAAGCTCAACGAAATCCTGGAATCGCGGCCCGAGGATCGTCGGGCGTTCATCGAGGAAGCCGCCGGCGTACTCAAGCACCGCAAGCGCAAGGAAAAGGCGGTCCGCAAGCTGGAGGCGATGTCGGCGAACCTGGCCCGGCTCACCGACTTGACCAGCGAGCTGCGTCGCCAGCTCAAACCGCTGGGCCGCCAGGCCGAGGTGGCCCGGCGCGCCCAGACCATCCAGGCAGACTTGCGGGATGCCCGGCTGCGGTTGGCCGCCGACGACGTGGTCACTCGGCGGGCCGAGCTGCACGGCACCGCCGAGGCCGAGGCGGCGTTGCGCCGCGACCATGACGAGGCCGCCGCCCGGCTCGCGGCGGCCTCCGACGAGATGGCCACCCACGAGGCCGCGTTGGCCCGGCTGTCTGAGCGGGCCGAATCGGCGCAGCAGAGCTGGTTCCGATTGTCGGCGCTGGCCGAACGGGTCGCCGCCACGGTGCGTATCGCGCGCGAGCGGGCTCAGCACCTCGAGGTCGAGCCGGCCACGACCAGCGGACCCGACCCCGACGCGCTGGAGGCCGAAGCCCGGGAGGTCGAGGCCGCCGAGCAGCGGCTGCTGGCCGAGCTGGCCGCCGCCCGAGTCCGGCTGGACGCCGCCCGCGCCGAGCTGGCCGACCGTGAGCGTAGCGCCGCCGAAGCCGAGCAGGCGCACCTGGCCGCGGTGCGCGCGGAGGCCGACCGGCGCGAGGGCCTGGCCCGGCTGGCCGGTCAGGTGGAGACCATGCGTGCGCGGGTCGAGTCGACCGACGACAGTGTGGCCGAGCTGTCCGAGCGCATCGAACAAGCCGCTGTCCGCGCCCAGCAGGCGCGAGCCGAATTCGAAACCGTGCAGGGTCGCGTCGGTGAACTCGATCAGGGCGAGGTCGGCCTCGACGAGCACCACGACCGGATGGTGGCGGCGTTGCGATTGGCCGACGAGCGGGTCGCCGAATTACAGTCCGCCGAGCGAGCTGCCGAACGCGAGGTGGCGTCGCTGCGAGCCCGGATCGAAGCCCTGTCGACGGCGCTCGAACGCAAGGACGGTGCCGCATGGCTCACCGAAAATCGGAGTGGCGAGGGGATTTTCGGAACTGTCGCAAAGTTGATCAAGGTGCGCTCCGGCTACGAGAGCGCGCTGGCTGCGGTGCTGGGCGCGGCTGCCGACGCGGTCGCTGCCGAGAGCTTCGGCGCTGCCCGCTCCGCGGTGAGCGCACTCAAGCAGGCCGACGGGGGCCGCGCGGCCATCGTGCTCGGCGACTGGCCGGCCGCCGCGGACCCCGATCGGCCGCCGTCCGGCGGGTTGCCGGACGGCGCCCGGTGGGCTCTCGACGTGGTGGAGGCGCCGCCGCGGCTGCGCGGCGCGATGACCGCGATGCTCTCCGGAGTCGTGGTGGTCGCCGACTTGGCGGTCGCGCTAGACCTGGTGGCCGCCAACCCGCGGCTGCGCGCGGTCACCCTCGACGGCGATCTGGTGGGTGCTGGCTGGGTGAGCGGCGGCTCCGACCGCAAACCCTCAACGCTGGAAATCACCAGCGCGATCGACAAGGCTCGCGCCGAACTCGCCGACGCCGAGGCGGCGGCCGCTGCGCTTGGCGCGGCCCTGTCGGGCGCGCTGACCGAGCAGGTCGCCCGGCAAAACGCTGCCGAGCAGGCGCTGGCCGCGCTCAACGAATCCGACGCCGCGATCTCGGCGATCTATGAGCAGCTGGGGCGGCTGGCACAGGACGCCCGTGCTGCCGAGGAGGAGTGGCACCGGCTGCTGCGTCAGCGCGACGAGTTGGAAACCAGCCGCGTGCAGACCCTCGACGAGCTCAGCGCCCTGGAGACCCGATTGCGCAACGCCGAGCAGACCCAGCCCGCCGAGGCTCAACCCGGTCATGCACAGGCCCGGCAGCAGATCGCGGCCGCCGCCGCGGCAGCCCGCAGCGCCGAGGTCGAAGCGCGGCTGGCGGTACGCACCGCCGAGGAGCGCGCCAACGCGGTGCGCGGGCGGGCCGATTCGCTGCGCCGCGCGGCCGCCGCGGAACGCACGGCGCGGATGCATGCCCAGCAGGCCCGAGTCGCACGGGAGCGGGCGGCCGCGGTCGCTGCCGCGGTGGCCGACGCGGGCCGGTTGCTGGCCCAGCGACTGGATCAGGTGGTCGACGCCGCGTCGCGCCACCGCGACGCCCTGGCCGCCGAACGTCAGCAACGGTCGGTGGCGATGATCACGGTGCGCGACGAAGTGAACGCGCTGAACGCGCGGGTCGCGGCGCTCACCGAGGCGATGCACCGCGACGAAGTGGCCAAGGCGCAGGCCGCGCTGCGCATTGAGCAGCTCGAACAGTTGGTGCTCGAGCAATTCGGGATGGCGCCCGACGATCTGGTCGCCGAATACGGCCCGCAGGTCCCGCTCCCGCCGACCGAGCTCGAGCTTGCCGAATACCAGCAGGCGAGGGAGCGGGGCGAGCAGGTGCGGCCGCCGGCCCCGATGCCATTCGACCGGGCTACCCAGGAGCGCCGGGCCAAACGGGCGGAACGCGAACTCGCCGAGCTGGGCCGGGTCAACCCCTTGGCGCTCGAAGAGTTCGCTGCGCTCGAGGAGCGCTACAACTTCCTGTCCACTCAGCTGCAGGACGTCAAGGCTGCCCGCAAGGACCTGCTCGACGTCGTCGCCGACGTCGACGCCCGCATTCTTCAGGTGTTCTCCGACGCCTACATCGACGTGGAACGCGAGTTTCGCGAGGTGTTCGCGGCGCTGTTCCCGGGTGGGGAGGGCCGGCTGCGGCTGACCGATCCCGACGACATGCTCAGCACCGGAGTCGAGGTGGAGGCGCGACCGCCGGGCAAGAAGGTCAAGCGGTTGTCGCTGCTGTCCGGTGGGGAAAAGTCGTTGACCGCGGTGGCGATGCTGGTGGCGATCTTCCGGGCCCGTCCGTCGCCGTTCTACGTCATGGACGAGGTCGAGGCGGCACTCGACGACATCAACCTGCGCCGGTTGCTCAGCCTGTTCGATCAGCTGCGCGCCCGGTCGCAGCTGATCATCATTACCCATCAGAAGCCGACGATGGAAGTCGCCGACGCGCTTTACGGCGTGACCATGCGCGACGACGGCGTTACCGCAGTAATTTCCCAGCGGATGCGCGGTCAGGAGTTGGCCAGCGCGGGATAGCCGTGGGCCCCTGGGACAATAGCCGGGTGTCTGAAGGTCTCTGGATTGCTATAGCGGTCACCGCCGCGCTGGCCATCATCGCCGCTCTGATCCTGGGGCTGGTGCGCTACCGGCGGCGCAGGATCAGCCTGTCGGCCCGCGCGCAGACGTCGCATCGGTCGGCGGGCTACACCGCGGCGTCGGGAATCACGCTCAGCCGGTCAGCCCCGCCCGTCGAGCCGGCCGCACCGATCGGTGAGCACACCATCGCCGAGGTTGTGCTTCCCGAGCCGGACCAGCGGGCCGCGGAGCCCGCCCAACAGATCGAGGCCATCGCAGAGCCGGCCGGTCGGCTGGAACGCCTGCGCGGGCGGCTGGCCACGTCGCAGCATGCGTTCGGCCGCAGCCTACTGGGCTTGCTCGGCGGCGGGGATCTCGACGAGGACTCCTGGGAGCAGGTCGAGGAGACTCTGCTGGTCGCCGACCTGGGTCCGGTGGCGACCGCCTCGGTGGTGTCAGCGCTGCGCAGCGCGCTGGCCGGCAAGAACGTGCGGACCGAGGCCGATGCTCGTGCTGTGCTGCGCGAGGTGTTGATCAACGAGCTGCAACCCGGCCTGGATCGCTCCATCCGGGCGCTGCCGCATGCCGACCACCCGGCGGTGCTGTTGGTCGTGGGCGTCAACGGCACCGGCAAAACCACCACGGTCGCCAAACTGGCGCGCGTGTTGGTGGCCGACGGCCGGCGTGTGGTGCTCGGCGCCGCCGACACGTTTCGGGCCGCCGCCGCCGACCAACTGCAGACCTGGGCTGCCCGGGTGGGCGCCGAGGTGGTGCGCGGAGCCGACGGGGCCGACCCGGCCGCGGTCGCGTTCGACGCCGTCGACAAAGGTATCGCCACCGGTGCCGATGTCGTCGTCATCGACACTGCCGGCCGACTGCACACCAAAACTGGGCTGATGGACGAACTCGGCAAGATCAAGCGGGTGGTGTCCAGGCGCGCAGCGATTGACGAGGTGCTGCTGGTGCTCGACGCCACCATCGGGCAGAACGGGCTGGCGCAGGCGCGGGTGTTCGCCGAGGTGGTCGACATCACCGGCGCGGTGCTGACCAAGTTGGACGGGACGGCCAAAGGCGGCATCGTTTTTCGGGTGCAACAAGAATTGGGGGTGCCGGTCAAGCTGGTCGGGCTCGGAGAGGGACCCGACGACCTGGCAGCGTTCGAGCCCGCCGCATTCGTCGACGCACTGCTGGGCTGACTGCCCCGATCTGCAGCCGTGAGCACGATGTAACGCTCACGAAATCGCTCTGCGTTGGAGCCGAAACAACGTCTGCGCATTGTCTCCAGCAGGTCATCGGCCACACCTTTGTGGGCCGCGGCTTCGGCGAAGGAGGTTGGGGGCGCGTGGACCGTTTCCCCACGATGGGCGTGCCGAACACCGGTGACACTGCCTGGATGCTGGCCAGCTCGGCGCTGGTGCTGTTGATGACACCGGGCCTGGCGTTTTTCTACGGTGGGATGGTCCGCGTCAAAAGCGTGCTCAACATGATCATGATGAGCATCAGCGCGATGGGCGTGGTGACCGTGCTGTGGGTGCTCTACGGCTACTCGCTGGCCTTCGGCGACGACGTCGGCAACATCGCCGGGAAACCCACCGAATACTTTGGCCTCAAGGGCCTCATCGGCGTCAATGCCGTCGCGGCCGATCCCACCACGTCGACCCCGGCGGTCGAGATCCCGTTGGCGGGCAGCGTGCCCCAAAGCGTCTTCGTGGCATTTCAGCTGATGTTCGCGATCATCACGGTGGCGCTGATCTCCGGTGCGGTGGCCGACCGGTTGAAGTTCGGCAGCTGGATGCTCTTCGCCGGAGCCTGGGCCACGTTCGTCTATTTCCCGGTCGCGCACTGGGTCTTCGCCTTTGACGGGGTCGTCGCGGCCCACGGCGGGTGGATCGCCAACAAGTTGCATGCCATCGACTTCGCCGGCGGTACCGCGGTGCACATCGACGCCGGCATCGCCGGCCTGATCCTCGCGGTCATCCTCGGCAGGCGTCAGGGCTGGCCCAGGAACCCGATGCGCCCGCATAATCTGCCGCTGGTGATGCTCGGCGCCGGATTGCTGTGGTTCGGCTGGTACGGATTCAACGCTGGTTCGGCCGTCAGCGCCAACGGTGCCGCCGGGTCGACGTTCATCACCACCACGGTGGCGACGGCGGCCGCCATGCTCGGCTGGTTGCTCACCGAGCGCCTGCGCGACGGCCATGCCACCTCGCTGGGGGCGGCGTCGGGAATCGTGGCCGGACTGGTCGCGATCACCCCGTCGTGCTCGTCGGTCAACGTGTTGGGAGCGCTGGTGGTCGGTGTGGTCGCCGGGGTCGTCTGTGCATTGGCGGTCGGTCTGAAATACCGATTCGGCTTCGATGATTCCCTCGACGTGGTCGGAGTGCATCTGTTCGGGGGGCTGGCCGGCACACTGCTGGTGGGTCTGCTCGCGGCGCCCGAGACTGTCGCCATCGACGGTGTGGCCGGCGTGTCGCCCGGGCTCTTCTACGGCGGTGGCTTCGCCCAACTGGAACGGCAAACGATCGGCGCCTTCAGCGTTCTCGCCTATTCGGCTGTGGTCACGGCTATCTTGGCTCTGGCCATCAAGTACACGATCGGGTTGCGCCTGGGCGCCGATGACGAAGCCGCGGGCATCGATGAAGCTCAACACGCTGAGAGCGGATACGACTTCGCGGTTGTCGACACTTCGGTTCTCGCGCACCCGGCTGAAGGGGAATACGGAAATGAAGCTGATCACCGCGATCGTCAAGCCGTTCACGCTCGAGGACATCAAGACCAGCCTGGAGGAGGCCGGAGTGCTGGGGATGACAGTCAGCGAAGTCCGGGGCTACGGGCGGCAAAAGGGTCATACTGAGGTCTACCGAGGTGCGGAATACTCGGTTGACTTTGTCCCGAAGGTACGGGTCGAGGTCTTGGTCGACGATTTTGCCGCGGACAAGGTCCTCGACAGCATCGTGCGGGCGGCGCGCACCGGAAAGATCGGTGACGGCAAAGTGTGGGTCAGCCCGGTGGAAACCGTCGTGCGGGTGCGCACCGCGGAGCGCGGTGCCGACGCGATTTGAGACTCGATTTGGCAGATAGGTTAGAGCAATTACCCCGTTCGGCAACGGATTTAGCCGCTGCCCGGGAAATACTGTTGTCCGGCGCATCGGGTCAGCGGGATGCGGCTGCTCTGCGCGAGGAATGCCGTGAGCTTTGTGAATCCTGGTTGATTTCCAAGGCGGCCGAGATCGGTCTGACGGCTGGGTGTGGCTTCGCCCTCGTCGCAACCGGTTCGCTGGGTCGTCGCGAACTGTTGCCGTACTCCGACTTGGACCTGCTGCTGCTGCACGACAACCTGCCGGCCGACATCGTCGGCCAAGTCGCTGATTTGCTGTGGTACCCATTGTGGGACAACAACATCCGTCTCGACCACAGCGTGCGCACCGTCGCGGAAACACTGCGGGTCGCCGGTGCCGACATCTCGGCCGGCTTGGCGATACTGGACGCTCGTCACATCGCCGGCGACGAGCAGCTGTCGGCGGCGCTCATTGCCGGTGTACGTCTGCAGTGGCGAGGCGAGATCGCCTCCCGATTCGACGACCTTCTCGAGGCAACTCACTCACGTTGGACGCGCAATGGCGAGATCGCTCGCTGCGCCGAACCCGACTTGAAATGCGGCCGGGGCGGTCTGCGCGACGTCCGGTTGCTCGACGCGCTGGCCGTTGCTCAGCTGGCCGATCCCCTGACCGTCTGGCGTCCGGAACACTCGACGCTGGTATCGCTGAGCGGCGCTTATCGCACTCTGCTCGACGTCTGCACCGAATTGCACCACGTCTCCGGGCGCGGTCGCGACCTGTTGTTGGCCCAATATGCGGACGAGATCAGCGCCGCCCTGCACATCGGTGACCGCTACGACCTGACCCGAGTGGTCTCGAGTGCGGCCCGCACCATCAGCTTCTCCGTCGACGCTGGGCTGCGGACGGCCGCCAACGCACTGCCACGGCGTGGCATCTTCGCCGTGCGGCGGCGACTGCGTCGGCCGCTGGACGAGGGCGTGGTGGAGCATGAAGGGGAGATCGTGCTGGCCCGTGACGCCCGACCGGAACGCGATCCCGGTCTGGTGCTGCGGGTGGCCGCCACCGCGGCGGTCACCGGGTTGCCGATGGCGGCCGGCACGCTGATCCGGCTTGCCGAAACGGCGTCCGAGCTGCCCACACCGTGGCCGCGCGAGGCGCTGCACGACCTCTTGGTGGTGCTGGCCGCGGGCCCGGCCGCGGTAGGGACGATCGAAGCGCTCGACCGCACCGGGCTGTGGCGTCGGCTGTTCCCGGAATGGGATGCCGTTCGCGATCTTCCGCCGCGCGATGGTGTCCACGTCTGGACCGTCGACCGTCACCTGGTTGAAACCGTTTCCCGAGCAAGTGCATTCACAACTCGCGTCGCACGTCCAGACGTGCTTTTGGTTGCCGCGCTGCTGCATGACATCGGCAAGGGCAGCGGTGGCGATCACAGCGCCGTCGGTGCGGCCTTGGCCGCCCGTATCGGTGCCCGACTCGGCATGTGGCCGTCCGACGTCGCGATGCTGTCTACGTTGGTAACCCACCACCTGTTGTTGTCTAAAGTTGCCACTCGTCAGGATCTGACCGACCCGCGGACCGTTACGGCCGTTTCGGCGGCTCTGGGCGGGGACCCGGCGGTTCTCGACGTGCTACATGCGCTGACCGAGGCCGACGCGCTGGCGACCGGACCTACGGTCTGGAACGAGTGGAAGGCCACATTGGTGGGCGACTTGGTGCGGCGCTGCCGGATGGTGATGGTCGGCGAGCCGTTGCCCCAGGCCGAACCGATTGAGCCCCGTTATATTTCGCTGGCAGAAACCCACTGTGTACATGTAGAGCTCAACCCTGGCAGCAGTCTGCGCATCCATCACGCCGTGATGATCGCCCCCGATCAGCGCGGACTGCTGTCGAAAGCCGCTGCGGTGCTGGCGCTCAACTCGCTGAGGGTGCATTCGGCATCGGTGAATGTTCACGACGGCGTGGCGATCGACGAATTCGTGGTCTCGCCGCATTTCGGCTCGCCCCCGTCCGCTGAACTGCTGCGCCAGCAGTTCGTCGGAGCGCTGAAAGGCGAGCTCGACGTCCTGGCAAAGCTGGAGCAACAAGATCGGGAAGGCCCTCCTGCACCGGTTGGCGAAGTGACTACTGCAGTACCCGTCCATTGTTCGACCGCCCCGCCGCGAATTGTTTGGTTCGACAGCGCATCTGACAAACTACTCGTTGAAATCCGCGCGACCGACCGCCCCGGTTTGCTCGCGCGGCTCACCGGTGCCCTCGAGCGCGCCGGAGTTGACATCGTGTGGGCGAAAGTCACCACGCGAGGGTCGATGGTCGATGATGTGTTCTGCCTTGTGCCCCCGCCGGGGGCGGTCGAGGCTACCTCAGGTGCGCGAGCGGTGATCGAGCGCGAGCTGTTCGCCGTGCTGGGCGCGACCACACCGGTATGACACCGGCTATCTCGCGCGGGCGGACCGACTGACGACGGCTACAGCCGGTGGATCTACGGCACGACCCGTTGATAGCAGTGAGCCCCCCACTTCGGCCCGGCTGAGTAGCAGAAAACCTTGACGTGGGGCGCCGGCGTTGGGCCCACGTCGGGCGCATCTGCCTGGAGCGGGCAAGGGTCTATCGCGTTGGCGAGGCACTGCGGTGTGTCTGCGTGGGCCAGTCCCAGGCCCAGCAAGTCGGTACCGCCCGCGCTACTGAGAATCGCCAGCATGCCGGCGCCTGCGATGATTGCCCGTTGGGCTGGTTTCGCCCCGCGGGCGATGTGACGGTCCCGGTTTGAGTTCCTCGAGCTGCGCGGTGGGCGTTGCCCCCGTGGGATGTAGACGGTGTGTAGCGATCGCAATGCCTCCATACCCGGACCATAGTCCATCAAAGTGGACTATGGTCTTTTTCACGGAAGATATGTCTGTGTTTTTGGACTTGGGCGTCAGGACTCTCCGGGCCGACGTCTCGGGCTCGGCAGGCGATGACCCGCCGTCGTGGCGGTAAGCGGGCCCGCACGGCCGCCGGCCGGTGAGGTCGGCACGCTGGTTGCCCCGGCGCTCGCAGCACGCGCCCGCGTTGTCGTCATCTGGGGAGCCTCTTTATCCCCCGCGGGTCACTGATCGCCGGTAGGCAAAGACCTCGGGTGAACGTGACTGAGAGCGTGGGCCCGCCGTTACTCCTTCGCAACCGTTGCCGACCCATTGTGAAACCAGCGTAACACGTTTGGCATCAACCACTTCTAGACTGCATTGTCATAGCAGAACGGTCGTCGTCGCCTTCGGCTATGGTCGGCTGCGGGAACTCAATTGATCCTGTCACGTGGAGACATTGGGTTCGCGTGCAGCCGCACAGGTTTTCGGTCGTCAAGCCAGTCATTGGAGACAACACATGGGCTTAGGTCAATGGTGCCATTGTGCAATGCCCGGTCCGTGCTGCCGCGACCATGGGCGGCAGGGTTATGCTGGCATCTTTCTCGATCGTCCTAAAACGACCTGCGAGATAAGGGGCGTAGATGTTCGCCAAGATTAAACACGCAGCGACTGTCGGGGCCGCCGTCGTCGTCGGTTGGGTCGGCATGGTGAGTTACGGTGCGGCGCAGGCGCAGCCGCCGCGCATTCCCGCGGGCAATGACATCATCTGCCCTGACGCCGCTGGGGTGCAATATCTTGCGGACCCCGAAAATTCCAATGCGTACTACGTCTGCCAGGACGGATCAGAGCAGCAGCACGAGCAATGCCCAGCGGTGACGAAATTAGACATGGCGACGACGCCACCCAAGTGTTTTCCCAATCAGGATATGTATCGTCCGTGAGGCCGCTGTTGGCGGCTGACGCGGGTTAGGGGCTCGCACATGGTCGAACCCGCAGCGCACCCCGGGCAGGCTTGTGAACCGCGCTTGTGAACTTCGTCAGACCAGCAGTCGTTGGGGCATCACTTTGGGCTTGGCGCCGTAGCGCGGCCCGCCGAAGCCGTAGCCGCGACGGCCGGTGGCCGACGCCATCCCCGGCATGACGCCCGGCATCCCTGCCATGTCGGCGCCCGCGCCAACGGCGCCGCCGTTAGCCGCCCATGCAGCACTGGTCTCCACCGGCGGGGCGGCCGCGGACCACGCGGCCGGCACCGACATCCCGCCGACCGAGGACGCCGAGCCCATACCCGCCAGCACCGCGCCACCGCCGGCCGGGGTGGTCGAGCTGACCAGCGTCATTCCCATGCCCACACCGTCACCGACGGGAGTGATGTCACCGACGGTGACACCTAACGGGGCGCTGGCCAGAAAGTGGCCGAGCATCGGGAACGTCGCGGTGATCATGGCGACGTGCCACGCGATGGTGACCCCGACGTTGCTGATGACGTCTTGGACAATGGGTACGTTGAAGAAGTTGTTGACAGCCGACACGAGCGCTGCGCCGTTGCTTTGCGCCGTGCTGGCGGCCGGAGTGGTCGCCGAACTCAGTGCGTTCTGCAGGTCGCCGAGCAGCCCGTTGAGGCCCGACGTCGCCGCGTTGCCGCTGACGGCGTTGCTGACCGCGGCGGCTTGTGCGCCCTGCCCGCTCGGGTTGGTGTTCTGGGCCGGCGGGGTCAACGGCGACAGCTTCGCGGCGGCTGCCGAGTTGGCGGCGTAGCCGTACATCGCCGCGGCGTCTTGCTCCCAAAACTCGGCGTAGGTGGCTTCGTTGGCCGCGATCGCCGCCGCGTTTCGGTCCAGGATGTTGGTAGCCACGAGGTTGGCCAGCTGCGCCCGGTTGGCGGCGATCACCGCCGGCGGGACCGTGGCTGCGAACGCCGCCTCGTAGGCCGCCGCCGACGCGGCGGCCTGGATGGCCGCTTCCCGCAGTTGCCCGGAGGTGGTGGTCAGCCAGCTGATAAAGGGTTGGGCCGCAGCGGCCATCGCCTGTGCCGACGGCCCCCGCCACTCCGTGTCGGTGAGCTGGGAGATCACCGTCTGGTAGGAGGCCGCGTTGGAACTCAACTCCGCGCTTAGGCTGTTGAACGCCGAGGACGCGGCCATCAGCGGTCCCGCACCGGCGCCGGAGTACATGAGCGCGGAGTTGATCTCCGGGGGTCGTGCCGCGAAATCGAAAACCATGTCTCTTCAATCCCGTCCTTGAGTGGTCGGATTGCGGTTGGGGTTTAACCGGCCACCGTTGGCCGCCAGGGTTTCTAGGTGATCGTCGGCTTGGGAACCGCCGGCACGACCTTGGGTTTGATGCCGTAGCGCGGGGCGCCGAAGGCGGAGCCGCCGCGACCGGCCGAGGCGACCGCGGGCATACCGGCGGGCATGCTCGGCATCGCGCCGGTGGCCGGTGCGGGAGTGGCCCAGCTTTGCGCCGCCAAGGTCACCGGCGTGCTGGTCACCGGAACTCCGGCGGCCCAGCTGGGCGGCACCGACAGAGCGCCGATCGCCGACGCCTGGCCCACTCCGGCCAGCACCGGAGCTGCGCCCACGGTGGCGGCCCCGGCAGCCGCCGCGGGGTTGACCGAACTGATCAACCCAGCTGACAAACCGCCGAAGTCGGCGGCAGCGGGTTCGGCCAACGCGGTGAGCAGGCCCCCGCCGCCCATGCCGATCACGTCGGAGTAGGCGGAGGCAAAGTTGCCCATCTCGGCCAGGGGCACGGTGACGAAGCCGCTCGACATGCCCGTTGGCCCGGTGCCACTGAGGAAGTCGGAGATGTTGTTGATGAGATTGGCGAGCCCGCCACCCGATTGAGCGGTGGTCGACCCGCTCGACGCCGCCGCATTCGACAGCGACGTCGACGCGGCTGCGACCTGGTTAGCCGACTCGGTAGCTCCGTACGAGTTGGAGGAGGCCCTCAGCAGGTTCACAAACTGCTGGTGAATCGCCTGGGCTTGGGCGCTGACGGTTTGGTAGAGCTGGCCGTAGGTAGAGAACACGCCGGCCTGCAGCGTCGACACCTCGTCGGCAGCCGCGGGGGCTACCGATGTGGTCGGCGCTGCGGCTGCCGAGCTCTCAGTGGCAAACGAGGTGCCGATGGCCTCGAGCTGGCTCGCGGCCGCGGCGATCGCCTCGGGCGCTGATGTCACGAACATACACTGCTCCTGTACGTAAAACGGCTTTTAGAGAGTCGGCTGCGGGTCTGTCTGCTACACCATGACGCAAAGAGCCGGGGAGTGCCCAGCTGGTTAATGGCTTTTTAACGTCCGCAGACGAACTCTTAACACGCCGTCTTCAGCGCCGTCTGAATGTAACCGAACAGTTAAGGAAAACTCACGACCAATGAGTCATTCATGTTACTGAATACTCACTGCTGGCCGGGTTCACGGTAAATTCGGATCACGGGTGTTAAAAAATATTTACGACCAAGTATCACGCTCAGTGATCCGCTGGTCAGCGCAGAGCCAGCCACGGACGCGGCGGTGGCCGGGAAGCCGAGCACTGACGAAGACGGGCAGCTCAGCGCGGTGTAGTGGGACCGGCTGAAGTCGTTCTAGCCCGAGCGCGAACCCGCCGCGGTGGACCCACTGAAGCGTTTTGCATTGCACTTGCATATCGGTCGGTCAAGAACTTAGTTTTCAAGTTCAGCCAGCGAGACCGTGTGGTGATCTACATCCTCATACCCAGTGTCTGTGATATACCACTGCTGCCAGACTATAGGTTGGAAGAGATGAACGATGACGACGCGTCGGGTACGCGCGGGTTGGAAATCACGATAACCGCCGAGGGCCACAGGAGGCTCTGCGAGCTTTACAAAAACCTTCCCAAAACGTCGGACATTACCCATTGCATCGGCTGTTCGGCACCGCCAGTAAGTGGAGGCGATCCCCCGTGGAGAGCCGACGGATTCGACAACTGGTTGACCGGCCACGCCATGCTGCACGAGCACCACTTGGTGCTGTCCGGGTTTGCGGGGCGGCGTCTCGCGGATAGACAGCGGGGCCATCGCGGTGACGACGAAGCGAACGACCACCTCTGCAAGGTCTGCAGGCTTCGCGGCGGCCACAGCAGCGCCTGCACCGTGCACGGCGCAGCGTGCAGCCGGCCGCCGTCCCGGGGGGCCGCGTGAGCCCATCGCCGTTGCACCATAAGGAGAGTCCGGTCTTCGCAGCAGACCGCGGCGCCTATTGGCGTCATCTGCGCGGGCTGGGTCCGGTGGTGGAAATCACCGCCGGCGATCCCCTGCTGCACGGCTACTATCTCACTCGGCGAGACGACGTCCGCGCGGCGCTGCTCGATCCGGAAACGTTTTCCTCGCCGCCGAAAACCTTCGCGGTCGCCTTGTTCGGCGCACCGCTTCCTCAGGTGCCGCTCTCCTGCGGTACGCGATCCGAGCATGCTCGGTTCGGCCGGGTCCTGCATCCTCTCTTCAGCCTCAAAGGCTTGGCGCCCTTTGTTCCGGTCTTGCGCGACCGGGCCGCGACGCTGATCGACACAGTCGCCGCTCAACGGCAATGTGATGCAACCGCCGTCGCCGACACGTATGCACGGCAAGCGCTGTTCACGGTGTGTGGGCTGCCGGCAGACGACGCCAGGGCGGTGTGGCTGACCGAGGCCGCAGTAGTCGGCGACTCCACCGGTGCAGCCCAACTTGAACTCGTCAGGTGGCTGAATTCCTCGCTAGACGCCGGGATGACAAATCCCCGCCGGCCCCCCGGCGTTCTGTGGCCGCTACTGGAAGGATTGGCCGCCGATAGCAATTTTCCGCTCAGCAAGGTCGAAGTGGTCGCGGTGATCCTGTTGTTGTTCTCCGTTGCGGGCATTGAAATGGTCGCCGCAGCAATTTGTTTCGCGCTTCTGCGGCTCGCGTGCGATCCGCAGCTGCAGGTTCGGCTGCGCGA
>Ga0207433_10010855_pt1 | contig 14049 bp, 15 predicted proteins | sample YelNatPaOPGAMG01_FD_187559 | JGI IMG/M metagenome (GOLD analysis project Ga0207433, IMG submission 187559) | Hot spring thermophilic microbial communities from Obsidian Pool, Yellowstone National Park, USA - OP-RAMG-01 (SPAdes) (version 3) | ecosystem: Environmental > Aquatic > Thermal springs... | reverse complement strand
TGCCATCTGTTTACTTGCAGAAGCCGTTGCTGCCAGTACCAGTGATGTGTTAAATGTTCCGATTTATGAAACTGGCGAATTTGCGGAAACATCTGTTGTTTTTGGCGGAAGTGATACAGCAACCACTCATCGGGATTCATTGAGAAGTCGTTCAATCTTTCTTGTAACAGTCTCAAGTCAGACCTGAGAGTTTCGCTTAACATACGAACTTGACAATAACAAATTTTTAAAATTTAATCGGGGGATACCTCATGGATATGTTTTCAATTCGTAGTCTGCTCGCCGCAGTGTACTACATGAAAAAACCGACAACATTTCTCTTGGAACTGTTTTTCAAGGTTGTTGAACCGGTTGAAAGCGATACAATCGATGTCGACATCGTGCGCAACGGTGAACAGATGGCAGTATTTAGTAGTCCTCTTGTAGAGGGACGTGTAGTTAAAAAAGAAGGTTTTGTAACCAGCACATTCAAACCGCCGTACCTAAAAGAAAAAATAGCGCTATTACCACAAGACCTTCTTATAAGAGATCCTGGACAAATGATCTACACAATCGGATCAAACCGGGAAGCAAGAATAATGAAAACGCTTGGCGAAAACCTTAACACCCTTATGCAAAGGTTTACCAGAAGGGAAGAGTGGATGGCGGCACAAGCGCTTACGGTCGGCAGCATGAATATTATAGGTGAAGGAGTAAACCGAAACATCGATTTTAACATGCTAAACACTCATAAAGTTGTTCTTACACTTACGGATTTGTGGTCTGATATAGTCAATTCAAATCCAATAAAGGATATCAAGGATTGGGTACAATTGATCCTTGATGATTCCGGGTTGGTTGCCGATAAGGTAGTAATGGGTAAAACTGCATTGGCTGCATTTCTCAGCCACCCTCTCGTTTTAAAGGCTCTTGACAATAGAAGACTGAATGTGGGCACAATAGCACCCGACCTTATGAATAACGGTGCGCAGAAAATCGCCGATTGGTTTGATCCTAATGTTGAAATATGGACATATGTCGGTAAATACATTGATCCAGCCGATGGAGTTAAAAAACCGTTATTACCCGACAATGCTGTCCTCATTGGAGCATCGGCTGCACGTTGTGAACGTCACTTTGCAATGATCCAGGATCTTGATCTCGGTGTAAATGCGGCTGTTCAGTATTTCCCCAAATCTTGGAAAACTGACGATCCATCAGCGCAGTGGGTCATGTTGCAATCTGCACCTCTTCCAATACCACATCAGATCGATGGCTTTGTAATCGCCAAAGTTCTGGCTGACTAAGAAGGGAAATACCAAGTATGAAGCTCACTGCTGACCATACAATTAAGCTCTCTGGCCGGTATATACAACCCGGTCAACAGTTCGATGTAAACGAGGCCGAAGCTAAGCGCCTTATTGCAATGAAGGCTGCTACTTCAGGGGAGAATATTGTAATTGTATCCTCTCAAAAGTCCTCGGAAATTCAAAGCCTCATCAAAGACATTCTTTCTGAAGTAGATGAGAATAGCTCAATTCCATCAGAGGAAGAGATTATCAAATCCGCTCTAATGTGTCTTTTACTTCAAATCAGAAAAGAAAAGGCAGACAGAAAGAATTCCGATCTCGATTTAGACGAGGATAATTCGTCGCTTCCCGGATCTTCGGAAGAGGAATCTGCCTCCATTGATTCTTCAGAAAATCTCGATGAAGAAGTTGATGCCACCGGTGAAAACCTGCCCACTGATGGCAATCTGGAAGCGGTCGAGATTGATGCCGGGGATTCGGGGGAAAGCGACTCTTTCATCGCTGGTATCAGTAAGTCTACAATGGATCTGCTGTCAAAGAATGGCTATGATTCAATCGAAAAGCTTCGCACTGCAACCACTAAGGATCTTATTAAGATCCCGAAACTGGGTTATACAAATGCGAAGAAAATAGTTGAAGCTGTAAAGGCAAAGGCGTAGTCGTGATTCTAAAGGACCAAATGGAAACCGATCTGAAAGAACTCTTCTTCAATGAGGAAGAGTTCGCGGAGTCGGTTACCATTGTCCCTCAAACCGGTGAGCCTTATGATATTTCAGCCATCTTTGATGATGAATACCAGGAGCTCGATGCTGGCTCATCATCAATACAATCCAGTTCTCCTCAGGTAAGCTGTGCCGAAAGTTCTCTTAAAACACCCATAGGGCCTAAATTCAGACTGATTCGTAAAAAGACGAATACTACTTATTCTATTATTCCAGCCAAACCAGACGGTACCGGCGAAATCAAACTGTTTCTCAAAAAGGTTTAACCATGGCGAGTAAAAGAAAACTTCTTAGACAAACCATTGTTAAACTATTAAAAGGTAATACCGACGTTGGAGACAATGTATTTGCCAATAGACCGACACCACTGTGGGAATGCGAGCTGCCTGCAATTTGTGTTTATATAAAAACCGAACCTACAGAAGAAAAGGTTACAGCTCCAAAAGTTTACAGCCGTAACGCTTCGGTTGTCGTAGATATTTTAGCGCTGGCTAATGATAACTGTGATGACATCCTTGATGATATACAGGAACAGGTCGAAGAGATACTGTTTTCCAATAGGTATCTCCTGGATCCCGATGACAAAGTGGAACGCCTCGATGCTGAAATCAAACTTGTAAGCACAGACATGGATCTTTATGCAGAGGGTGACAAAATAGCCGGTTCAAACAGAATTACATTTACAGCCTCATACGATACCGAAGCCCCGGAACAAAAAGACAGCGGTCTTGACGAATTTAAAACAGGTGACGCACAGTATGAAATCAACGAGTCGGCGGAAGCCGAAGATCGATTCACAATTCCCCAATAAGGAATTTAAAATGGAACAAAAAATTTTCGTAACCCCAGCGGAAGGTAAACTGGTGAAATTTCCAGAACTGCCAACCCGCATATTGTCATCAACAGGTGAGTATGTTCCAGCTAGTTCATACTGGATTCGTCGCCTGAATGATGGTGATGTTATCATTCCCAAGCAAGAGAAAGGGGATAACTAATGATCCCGAACACTTTACGTGTACCATTCATGTACATAGAGTTTGATCCCAGCAACGCATCGCAGGGCACTGCAGTGTTGAAATACAAAGCCCTGCTTATCGGCCAGCGCCTGGCTACCGGTACAGTGTCAACAACCAGAATCGATCGCCTTCTTAACAAAGATGAGGCTGTCAAATTTTATGGGATCGGATCAATGCTGGCACGAATGGCTGACAAATGGTTTTCCTCTAACACATCTACTGAGGTGTATTCAGTATCTCTTCCCGATGCCGATGAGTCAGTGGCGGCAACCGGTACATTTACATTTACCGGACCAGCTTCTGCAGCTGGAACAATTTGTGTATATATCAATGGTAAAAAAATTGTCACTGCAGTTGCCAGTGCAGATGCTGCAAATGCCATTGCCACCGCAGTCGCTGCTGCAATCAATGCTGCTACCTATTTACCTGTAACAGCAGGAGCAAACAATGGTGTTGTTACTGTTACCGCTCGTAATAAGGGCACAATAGGAAACACCATAGATCTCAGGCTTAATTACAATGTGGGCGAAACGCTACCCGCAGGTGTAGGCTGCACAATCAGTGCAATGGCAAACGGAGCAACAGACCCAGCCTTGGCAGATGTAATTGCACTACTCGGCGATGAATGGTATCAGGTTATTGGATGTCCCTATACTGATGCGACTAATATGGTTGCTATTGAAAACGAACTAGCATCCAGGTATGCATATAACCGGATGATCGATGGCCTGTATATAACAGCCAAAAAGGGATCTCTTGGTACACTTTCATCCTTTGGAAATGGAAGGAATTCGCCACACGTTACATGTATGAACGCTCAAAACGTTCCGGCAGATACAGCCGAAATCGCTTCCTCTTACTCTTCGGTATTGGCTTATGAAGGTGAAAATGATCCCAATAAAAATTTGTGGACCGTTGAGTTGAAAAACATTCTTCCTCCTTCTGCAAGCGAACGATTCACAAGTGATGAAAACAATACTCTTCTTTTTGATGGTATCAGTACATTCTATGTTGATTCCTCTTCACGGGTCAGAATTCAGAGATCCATTACCATGTATCAGAAAAATGATGCAGGTGCGGATGATGACGCTTATCTTGACACAACCACAATGCTCTTGGATATGTTCCTGCGATATGATTTTCGCTCCACAATCATAAGAAAATACGCCAGAGCCCGTCTGGCAAACGATGGAACAAACATTCGAGCCGGTATTCAGGTGATAACTCCAAAAATTGGACTATCCGAGGCCATATCAAAATTCGGGGAGTGGGAAGAATTGGGATATGTCGAGGATTCAGATCAATTTAAACGCGATCTTGTGTGTCAAAGAGATCCCAATGATCCAAACAGGCTGAATTGGCTCTTGCCACCTAACCTGGTCAATCAGTTCTATATTGGGGCAGCAACCATTCAGTTCAGACTGTAATCATAAACGTAAATAAGCGCCTGAAATACCGGCGCTTTTATCTGTAAAAAGGAGGGTTTTTAATGTCAACCACTAACCGCAGAGCCGGTATAGTATATCTACGCCGTAATGGTAGTCTGCTCGAAGCAAAAGGCAATTTTTCTTATGGTATGGGAACCCCAAAGCGCGAAGCAATGACCGATGAGTCCGGGCATGTCATTGGTTACAAGGAAACGCCAACCGTACCTTTTATCGAAGGAACAATTATTGATAGTCGTATCCTCGATGTTAAAGAACTCTACAAAGCCGATGATGATACTTACACACTCGAACTTGCAAATGGCAAGGTGGAAGTATTGCGTAATGCCTGGTATGCCGGAGATGGTACCGGAGAAACTGAAGAAGCAACTCTACAGGTACGTTGGGAAGGCAAAAGTATGGAGGAGGTTCGTTAATCATGTTTCCAATAAAAATTAAGTTGCAATACCCGATTCAGAATGGTAGCGAGACTATTGAAAGCATAGAGATCTCAAGACGTTTAAAAGTAAAAGATCTGATGTCTACCGATAATCTTGAACCAACGGCACACAATGCAAAATTGATAGGCAATTTGACAGGATTACCTCCAAATATCATCGAAGAGATGGACGCTTCAGACTATAAAGATGTTGCAAAGGTACTAGACAGTTTTTTATCGCCCTCCCCGGAGAGTGGAAAAGAAGTATAGGGCTGTTCGCCAAATACTTTCATTTTCAACCTTCGGAACTGTTAATGTTTGATTATGATGACATCTTATTCTGGACTGAAAGATTAAAGGAATAAAATGACAATTAAACCCATAAGAGTTCCAATTATTGCAACTAATAATTATTCTGTTGCAATAGGTAGATTCAGCAGGGAAATTGATAGACTCGCATCTCCGATAAAACGTATCGGAGATGTAGGTTCCGGTGTTACAAAAAAAATAGGAGAACTCTTTTCAACGACCGCTAAAATTGGCATAGCAGGTGTAGGTGCGAGCATAGGTTTGTTTGCAATTGCCAAGTCCAGCAATGAAATGGCTGATGATTTATACAATTTATCAGGAAGAATCGGAATAAATATTGAGGCACTACAAGAACTCCGATGGGCAGCCCGGCAGACCGATATGGATTTGGAAACGTTTGATAAATCCATGATCGTACTAGGGCGCAATTCCGCAAACGCTGCAGCCGGTGTAAATATGAATAAGGATGTTTTTAATGCACTTGGCGTGAAAGTTACTGATACTGCCGGCCGAATGCGTCCTCTTGAAGAAATATTTTCCGATGTAGTTGACCAGGTCGAAAAACTTCCAGATCCTCTCACAAAGAGCAGAGTGGTTTTCGCATTGTTTGGCAAACAGGGTGGGCAGATGATGCAGATGATGCGCGGAGGTAACAAGGAAATTCAGAAATTCCGTGAACAGGCCCGAAAATTTGGATTGATAAACGAAAAAGACATTGAGGCATCAGGAAAATTCATTGAATCATATCGTTCAATGACTCAGGCCTTCAATATGAGTAAATTTCGAATTGGGGCAAATCTTTTTCCTGTTCTCGAAAAATTGAGTAAAAGTTTGACAGATAAAATTATTGAAAAAAGACCCCAGATTGAGGCTTTTGCAAGTTCGTTAGCTGATAAATTACCCGGTGCAATAGCTACAGTAACAGCTGTAGCGTCAGAGCTGTATGATAAGTTATCACCCATTGCAGGGCTTTTTGTTGATATTACAAAAGCTATAGGTCCAACAAATACCATATTGGGCATTGCAGCCTTTAAAATAGGTGGACCTCTTGTTGGAGCAATCGGCGCTCTTTCAAAAGCATTGGCAGCATTAAACATCAGTATTGGCACATCTCCTCTAGCGATCGCAATAGGCGGTCTAGCTGCTTTTGGGGCAGCGGTTATGGCTACTTACAATCACTTTAAAGATTTAAATAAAGAGTATGAAGATTTAAATCGTATGCGTGTTAAATTTGGAGATGGTAAAGCTACAATCAAAACAATTGAAGATGTAAACAATGAAAAAATCAATAGACTTAAATCATTATACGACAAAGCACTTATCAATCCGAACGGTTGGACTAAAGAAGATGATAGTGCTATAAAGGACATCGAGAGAGAATTAACAAAGCAAGGATTTGATTTTTCCGGTGATTATAAGGAAAAACAACAGAGAATTAATGAATATTGGGAAAAAGTTCCAGGCAATGTCAATTTTGGCAACTTAAATCTTAATCCCAAACCTCAAAAATTAGATCTAAATATAAACTTCTCGAATCTTCCCCCAGGCACCCGGGCAAATGTAAAAAACCCTAGTAAAATTCCACTTAACTTGAATATGGGTTATTCAAACCCAGATTCATTGGTCTATTAATAATATGGGCTGGAAAGAAAAACTACAACCTGCATCCTTCAGAGGAGTTCCCTTTTCTGTTGAATACGCACCTGTTATCGGCGGACGTAATATTGTAATTCATCAATTTCCAGGACAAGACAATCCCCACAATGAAGATCTAAGCAAAAAGCCTCGAGAATTTCCAATTGATGGATTCATTGTTGGTGAAAATTTCGTCGAGCAAAGTGAAAAATTAATCAGTGCCTTTGAAGAAGCAGGGCCCGGTATACTAGTTCATCCCTGGCATGGCAGAGTACTTGTCAGTGTGCCGGATTATCACATTGGTTTTGGTGCTAAAGACGGCAGGATGTGTACTGTATCATTCCAATGTATACGAGCAACAGAAACTACAACTGCCATATCTAAGGAAGATCCTTTTTCCCGTCTCGTAAATGCCTCACAGAATGCCAACGCCGTATCTAAAGAATCTTTTACAAATAAATTTGTAGTATCCGGATACCCGGCTCATGTTTCATCTTCAGCCATAAACACGATTAACACAATTCAAAAGATAATCAAAACCGTAAAAGTTCAAGCTTTAAAAAGCGCAGAATATAACCAGCTATTTACAAACTTCTCAGGAAATGTTAATAACCTTCTATTATCGCCAGGAGGCCTGGTTGATACACTATCAAATCTCATTGTATATAATTTTGGTCTTGATCCTTATTCGTATACTGCAACAATCAATGATTTGTGGGAAATTGTAGCATTATTTAATATTGGAAATGATTGGCAGATAATTTCCAGCGATACACCATCAATGATTCAAGCTGCAACAAATCAAATAGCGCTTCGAGATCTTTTACAAAACACCGCTATTATTTCAGCAGCCAGAATATCTGTTGACCTATCATATTCAAGTTATAATGAAGCGATTTTAATTCGCAACAAAATAACCGATGCAATTGATAGTAAACTTGAAACAATTTCAGAGGATAAGCTGTTTGTACAATTTCTCGAATTGAAAGCCAGCGTTGTAAAAAATATTGAATTCAAAGCAGGAAATCTTTCCAGGCTGCAAAATTACATACCAAGACAAACGATGTCTTCATTGGTGCTATCGCATGAGCTATATGGAAACATAGACATGGAAAGCGATATCATAAATAGGAACAATATCCGAAACCCGATGTTTATTGGTGGCGAATCCACTCTGGAGGTATTGTCCTATGAATAATGATGTCACTCTTCTTGTAAACGGAATACTATACGGTGGCTGGAAATCTGTTAATATCACTCGGGCTTTAGATGCGATCGCAGGCCAGTTTAATATAGAGTTAACAGATAAATGGTCTCCCGACCGTAAACCATGGCCGATCTTTTCCGATGATGAATGTACGCTATACATCGGAGAGAATACTGTAATTACAGGTTCTGTCGATGCTGTAGATATGAGCATATCCAATGAAGATCATACAATCTCAATAACCGGACGTGACAAAACAAAAGATCTGATAGATTGCTCAATTATCGAGTGCCCGTATGAATTTACAAAGCAATCAGTTTTGTTAATTACAAGTAAAATTGCCGGCCCGTATGGAATTACAGTCAGTATTGATAATGGAATTGATCAGAAGGTTAACAAGTTTGCCATTCAACCAGGTGAAAAAGCCTTTGATGCTATTGAAAGAGTAACACGAATGGTTGGATTGCTTCCAACATCTACTTCTGATGGTAATATCCTTCTGACTCGTACCGGTAAAGACTTTGCAGATACAAACCTAACTTATAATGAAAACATTTTATCAGCTGCTGCACAGTACCGTTCAAATGATAGATATCGTGATTATAAGATTATCGGCGCCAGGCCTGGATCTGATAATTCAGATCCTCAACAGGATTCAAGAGTTTCTGCGACTGCAACAGATCCTGCAATGCGTAGAAAACGTGCGCTAACCATAGTTGCTGATAGCATAACAGACAACGCAAATGCGAAGGTGCGGGCCAATTGGGAATGCGCTATAAGAGCCGGTCGGTCATCGGGTGTTAACGTAATAGTAGAAGGCTGGCGACAGAATAGCGGCCGTATTTGGTGGCCTAACATGCTGACCACTGTCCGGATCGAGCCGCTGCTTGTCGATAATCAAATTATGCTTATCAATGAAGTACAGTTCACAAAGGATTTAAGCGGAGGAACAACAACACGAATTGGTTTAATGAGACCAGATGCCTTCTTACCTGAACCATTGGTAATTAAAAATAAAATCAAAACAGATCCCTGGGCCTCTGTACGAGCAGCAACCGGGAGCAAGTTGAGATGATTGCAACCATACGAAAAATGATCGAGGGGGTATCCAGACGGATCGCGCTTATGGTGGCGAAGGGAATAATCAATACTATTTCAGATAGAAATGGTATTCAGACTTTACAAGTAGGATTTTTTGAAGATGAAATCCGTAACAATGTAAACAGGTATCAGGAATACGGATTTACGAGCGTTCCCAAAAAAGGCGCAGAGGCAATAGGAGTGTTTGTAGGTGGTAATAGAGATCACGGGATTATTATAGCAGTCGATGATAAACGGTACCGCTTGAGGGGGCTTGAGGGTGGCGAGGTTGCTCTCTATACGGATGAGGGCGACAACATTCATTTGAAACGCAATCACAAAATTGAAATAAACGCGACCGGTTTAAATTCACAGGTTATTGTAAATGCAAAAAGTGTTCAACTTGGTGGACCGTCAGTAAATCCGCTTGACGGAGTTGTAACAGGTGCTTGTTCATGTATGGCTTACGGCGTTGGCCATTCTCTTCATTCGACTACCGTAAAGGCAATAATGTGAGTTCACCGGAAGAAATAAAGGCCCTCATTCGAGCCAGTCTTGCCACTTACATTGCTGCTCATCCAGGTGAACCTGGTATTGCACTTATACATATGGATATTGCAGTAGACGCTCTTTACAATGGTTTCACAAAAGAATCAAATGCGATCGATCTCTGGAATCCATCATCAGGATTACCGACAAATCCGCAAAATCTGGACACATATATCGCGAGCGGTACCGGGAACGGTTGGACAGACAAAAACACCTATACTCGTTTAAACGGGCAATGGGTAGAGACTCTTTTTAGTCCAGGTAAATTAATATTTGTAATTAATAAGAATAACTTTTACGGTTCGTACAATGAGGGCTGGAAGGTACTGGGAGGATCCGGCGCTACTACCAATCCCCTTATGCTTTCTAATTCAGTAAGGTTGCAGGCTGTAATGGTAAATAACCTTCCTGAATTCTGGGTCGAACTTTCACGAAATGGCGGAGTAACATGGGAAAAACAGCAGAGATTGTATTTAAAACCAGTTTGATTTTGTTCTTGATCGCTAATGTTTGGGCGGACCAGGACGTCGAGGGAGACCTGAATGTTACTGGCTCTATTACTACTCAAAACACTCCAAAGGTGGAGAGTGCTGATTCTGTTGCAGTAATATCCGGCAAAAAGATCTGTGTATTGCCAAAAGACTCCTTAAAAGGATTAAAAGGAGATAAGGGAGATCCCGGCACAAGTGTTAAAATATTAGGCTCTTTTTCCGACAGTACGCAATTACCGACAAGTGGAAATACTGCAGGAGACGGATATCTGATCAACGGCCATTTGTGGGTTTGGAGAGGCACTTTTTGGGCAAATGTTGGTAATATTCAGGGCCCACAGGGTGAGACTGGACCAAACCAGGTAACATCTTCTACAACAACAAATATAACCGGTATTTTAAAAGGAAATGGTTCCACGGTATCAAGTGCAGTTGCGGGGACTGATTATCAGGAGCCGATTACCGGTGCCGCTACAACAATTACTAATTCCAACTTAACTGGGTCTAGAGCCATAGTTTCAAATAGTTCCGGGAAAATTGCTGTTTCAACTGTTACCAGTACAGAATTGGGGTATTTATCCGGTGTAACATCTGGTCTACAGAATCAAATTGACGGAAAAGAGCCGTCAATTACAGGTTCTACAGCAGATAAAGTCTTGAATGGAGCTAAAGAATTTGTTTCGCTTTCTACCAGCATGATTTCTGACTTTTTATCAGTAGTTAAAAATGCAATATCAGCAACCGGTGCGATTATCTACAATTCAGCTACCGGTGTAATTTCACACCAAACCGGTGATGGTTACCACCATGTACAAGCAACCGGAACAAATCACAACGGTATGTTTTATCATGCCGGAGCTACTGCGGGAAGTGATGCCTGGTATCAGCCAACTACATCCGATATTCCTGAGGGTTCATACCTATATTTTACAAATACAAGAGCGCAATCAGCAATAACCGGTGGTGCAAGTTCTGTAGTTACTAGTAATCTTTCAACGAACAAGGCCCTCATTTCTGATGCCTCGGGTAAAATTGCCGCATCTTCGACAAGCAATACTGAACTTGGTTATTTATCGGGTGTAACAAGTTCTATTCAATCACAATTTTCGACAAAAGAGCCAGTTATCTCTATAGGTACTACAAATCAGTTTTACTCATGGAATAAAACATGGCAGTTGATTGCCTGGGCAATGATTACAGGAAAGCCTGACTTATACATAAAGTCTGAAATAGATGCTTTGCTTTCTGGAAAACAGCCCTTAAATTCTCAACTTACAGCTATATCAAACCTAGGATCACTATCCTATAAATGTACATATTTTGGTAAATCAGACGGTTCTTTAGAGGGACGTAGGATAGTTAACGACGATGTTCTGGGATTGACGGATTCATTGAATAAAAAATTAAATATTGTTGATACAAATAAACTGGCGCAGAAAACGCATGACCATGGTATCGGTACAATCAATAAGTTGACTAAATTTGTTAACAGTACTGGAGTAATTGGCAATTCCATTATTTCGGATAATGGTAGTGTCATTTCATTTGGCGGGACACTACAATTACCAAACACAAGTGACACTGCTAAAAATGTTCAATCTCTTAATAGTGTGCCGGGTAGGGCCGTTCCTCAATATATAGGCAACTGGAGATCAAGTAACTACTGGGGAATAGGCCAAACCGGGGCGGACGATCATATTATACAGTTGGGAGAAGCTAACCCCAGCGGATCGTTTGTTTTGGGATCAACTACTCATTTAAAAGTGGGGACTAATACTGTTTGGGATTTAAACAATGATGGTTCTAATAGTGGCTTGGACGCGGATTTGCTGGACGGCTTGCATGCGAGTAATTTTGCATTGGCTACATCCCTAAGCAATTATTTTACAAAAACGGAAATCGGAACCTCAGTAAATACATCCACACTGTATACGAATAACATTGCCAAAAAGACGAACGGGTCTGCGATAGAAATAAATTCCGGTCACGATGGGACTTTGGGCTTAAAAGTGTATAACGATATGAAACTGTATAACACCCTGGAGTTTACCGATCAAAATTGGGTTAAAATGCAACGTATGTATGGTTCTGCAACTGGTATTCATTTTCAAACAGGCGCGGAGGATGAGTACTTGTTAGTTAGTCCAACTGTTTTTAAATATAATGATAATGAGGTTTGGACTGCTGAAAATCTTCCAATAACAGTTAATGATAATGGTGGTTATCCAATTATAGTTAGTCCCTATGGGTTCATGACCGCTGGTGGTGGTGCCGAAATAGACGGTAATGGTGATGTCAGAGGCGGTCACTTTAGTTGCAGTTCGATATCAATATTGGGTAATGATTTTGACCCATCAACAAAAGCTGACGCGAGCAGTGTTTACACAAAAACAGAGCTTACAAATGGAAATACCAACTTAACACTTGCCCAGATAGTTGCTAACAGCCTTTGGCTTAATAATGGGGACCTGACATTAGCAAGCAGCAGCTCTGGTCATTCAATAAAGGGAGCCAATTCTACGTACGGAATAAGCCTGAAAGAGTATAGTGGGTCATCATGTTCTATTGATTTGTATGAGGGGGCTATTCATCTTAACGGTCCGTTACAGGGAAATGTTGAATACGGAAGTGGTGCTAAACCGATTCTAAAATCCGGGGCAACCATTGAATTAAATTCTGCAACCACTTACTACCTTAATGTCACGGCTCCAAGATATAAAGTTGTAGCCGGAAACGCTAACTGCAAAATAACAATGGGAGCTGGAACTGATGGACAAAGAGTAACAATCACAAGGGTTAACACTTCGGGACCCGGCATATCGTTTGGAGTGTGGTGGGGTGTATCTAATGCAACTGGAAGTGATTCAGGAACAATTTCAGTAAGAGCTGGGCGCTCTCAAGACTTTATATATGATGCCTCACTTGGTGGCTGGACATTAGTAGGTGTTAATTAAACTTCAGGACTATCATGTCAAACATAAAACTTATATACAACAACACTTCAGGCGAATTCGACATTGATATCGTCAATGGTGATCTCGTTATTGACGAATCCCTGGAGACAGCAATCATTATATCTCTCTTCTCCGATCGTTACGCCACCAACAAAGAGGAGCTTCCCAAAGGTGAAAAAGATCTACATGGTTGGTGGGGAGACAGCACATTGCCAGATGGAGATAAGATAGGTTCTCTTCTTTGGACCATAAGACGCAATGGCATAACTCCCGACAATATCATTAAAGCCAAAGAATATGCAATTGACGCACTAAAATGGATGATAACCGATGGTGTTGCAAAAAGTGTTGATGTCTCTGTTGCAAGGACAAGTTTAAACCAACTGGCGTTTAATATAACAATATCAAAGCCAGACAATACTTTAAATAAATATGAATATTTGTGGAACTCAATTTCGGGGTAATTATGGCATTTTTAAGACCAACACTAAATGAGATTGTTTCCCGTATGGAGGCAGATGCCTCTTCTCGGTTACTATCCGAATCTCCAGTTTTGCGAAGATCTTTTATAGGTGTTCTGATTCGAGTATTTGCCGGAGCCATTCATATGACATACGGATCTCTTGTTTGGTTAATAAAACAGATATCTCCTCAAACAGCAGAATCTGAAATTCTCGAAATGCATGCCGCTTCGAGAGGCGTCACCCGTTTACCGGGATCGTTTGCAACCGGCTCTATTGATTTTACCGGAGATAGTGGAAGTACAATACCGGCAGGAACAATACTACAAAGATCTGATGGTGCCCAGTATAAAACTGATGAGGAGACCGAAATAGTTGGCGGAAGCATTTCTGTATCAGTTACAGCTGTAGAAGTTGGCACAGCATCAAATGCAACATCAGGCGAAATGGTTTTTCTAACTAGCCCCTTAGAT
>Ga0207433_10010847_pt1 | contig 14057 bp, 13 predicted proteins | sample YelNatPaOPGAMG01_FD_187559 | JGI IMG/M metagenome (GOLD analysis project Ga0207433, IMG submission 187559) | Hot spring thermophilic microbial communities from Obsidian Pool, Yellowstone National Park, USA - OP-RAMG-01 (SPAdes) (version 3) | ecosystem: Environmental > Aquatic > Thermal springs... | reverse complement strand
CAAACACACGGAAAAAGAGATTTGGCAATCAACTATCTCAACATTTCTCTCGAAGCTTATTTTCGCTTCGACTTTCATAATCCCGATTTTGCTTTTTGAGCTCTCTACAGCAATTATTGCAAGCGTTGTATGGGGCTTATTTTTATTAAGCTTATTTAGTTTTCGTATTGCTAAACAACAGAAGAAAAAAGCTTGGAAGGTAGTTTTTGAGCATTTAATTATTGCTTTGGTTGTTGTAGCCATAACACACTATGTTGGGGATTGGGTCAGCGCAACTTTCGGTTAGTTTTCATAAAGCTTAATACTTCTGAGACAAATTTCAAGAATATGTGGCTGATCAAGGCAGAAGAAGAAACAGACCCAAACTATGGCAAGCCGCCTGAAGCAAGGAGCATGGAAGAGCTGATAAACACTGCAGTAATAATTCTAGACAAGCATGTAGGTCCTACAAGCCATCAAATAACCAAATGGGTTAAGGAAATTTTTCAAGTAGCTAAAGCAGGTCATGCAGGTACTCTAGATCCAGCTGTTACTGGCGTTCTGCCTGTAGCTTTGGGCAATGCAGTAAAAGCAATGCCAGTGCTTGGCGGGCTGGACAAAGAATACGTTGGTGTAATGCACTTGCACCATAACGTTGACATCGAAACACTGAGAAAAGTTATTGTAGAAAAGTTTGTCGGGAAGATAGTTCAAGTACCACCAGTAAAATCTGCTGTTGCTAGAAGGCCGAGGGAGCGTTCAGTCTACTTTTTTGACGTTCTAGAAAAAGAAGGACAGGACGTGCTGTTTAAAGTCGGATGTCAAGCAGGAGTCTACATAAGGAAGCTTTGTAGCGACCTTGGAAAAGCTTTAGGGGTCGGAGCACACATGAAGGAGTTAAGAAGAACTAAAGCTGGTAACTTTACAGAGGATCAGGCGCACAGCTTGCTCGAAGTGAAAGATGCTTACGAGTTCTGGAAAGAAGGTGAGGAAAAGCTGTTGAGGAAGATCCTTTTGCCAGTAGAATATGCTATACAGCACGTGAAGAAAGTTTTTGTTAAAGACTCAGCTATATACAGCATATGCAATGGTGCACCTGTATATCCGAAAGGTTTGGTAAGAGTGCAAGAAGGTATTGTTAGAGGAGAGACAGTAGCGATATTCAGCTTGAAGGAAGAGTTAGTCGCTTTAGGAATAGCAAAGTTTACAAGCGAAGAAATGGTTAAGGCTAAGCGTGGTGTTGCTATTCGTACAGATAGGGTATTCATGGAGAAAGGGGTATATCCGGAAATTAAATGATTTAATGTCAATTTTAAATTATGGAGTTTATGTCGGTTGTTATGGTTTTCCTATAAGGATGGAAAAATACTTCCAGAAATTTTCTGTAGTTGAGATTCAACTTCCAGCGAGCTTTAAGGAAAATGAAGAAAACATTAAAAATGCAGAGAAATTTTTCTCAAAAATAGAAAGAGATGAGATTTCAGTTTCTTTAGAGCTAAGAGGTTGGGGTAAGGAAGGGTTTAAAAGTTTATGCAAAAAGTTTGACTTGATTTCATGCGTAGACCCTTTTGCTTCTGAACCAGTTTATTTTTCTTCTAGAAAGATTGCTTATTTCAGGTTGCACGGAAGCTACGAGAAAGGGAGAATAAACTACAAGTACAAGTTTACTGATAAGGATCTTCAAGAACTTAAAAAATTGTTGAAGGATTAAAAGTGAAGAAAGTTTTCGTTCTTTTTAACAACATTTTTATGCGTGAGGATGCTTTGAAATTTAGAAAAAATGTTTAAAAGTCAACTAATTCGTTTAAAATCAAAAAGATTAACCTCGATAGGCTGGAGTAATTAATTCAGCATCGATCATGTCTGCTACATACTTATAGTACAGTCTTTGACCCTCCTTGTTTAGGTAAGACTTAAGGTTTAATAGGTTTGTCGGTCCTATTTTTTCTAAAATGCTTAAAACTTTGGCTTGAACATCCTCTTTTCTTGCTATGTGCGCTCTTCTCCTACCAAACAAAGAACGGTCATAATAATTAAGCATAAGCGATAGATAATTTAGACGTTCTCTACCTTTTTCTGTAATCCTGTACTCTATATTCGGGTTTAACCCAAGTTTTTTCAAAGTTTTCATTAACCTTTCGTACTCATTTCTGCTAAGTTTTATGCTTTCAATGGTTTCCATATTTTAAAGTAAGCTCAAAAAATTTAAAAATTTTTTCAATAGAAGTTATAGCTATTCAAATCACTTCATCCTTTCCGAAAACTCTTTCGCAATAGTAGCATCTAAGCCTTATAGGATTTTTCTTCTCTGCCCAAAACTTTGCAGGAATTTCTTCAGAATTGCTTATACAATTTTTGTTTGGACATCTAACTACACCTTCAAGAAATTCTGGCAAAGAAACTTTTTTCTTTTCAACAACTTCCCAGTCTTTGACTATGTTTAGGGTTGCGTCAGGAGCTATTAATGCAATTTTGTTCGCTTCTTTTTCGTCTAAGATTTTATTCTCTATTTTCACCACATCCTTCTTTCCTAACTTTTTACTGTCCACGTTGATAAGAATTACTGAAGTTGAACTGTTCTTTTCTATTCCTAAAATGTTAGCAACTTTTAAACCAAGTCCTGCTGGGATGTGGTCTATTACTGTTCCATTTTCTATCTTCCTTACCAACAATTCTTTTTCGCTCATAGGCAGACCATCCTTAAAACAGCCATCCTAACTGGTATTCCATAATAAGCCTGCTCAAAATATTTTGCTTTTTGAGTTTTGTCTATACTTTTGTCAATTTCTACTGTCCTTGGCAAGGCATGCAATACTATTGCATCTTCTTTTGTCTTTTCTAAAGTTTTAGCGTCTAACATAAAACTTTTCTGTATCTTCTCTGCTTCATAAGCATCTTCAAACCTTTCCTTCTGTATCCTACATACATAAATCACATCAGCATTCTTAATTCCGGATGCTATGTTATCAGTTTGGATTATTTCACAGCCAAACTTTTCAACTATTTCTCGAGTAAAATCTTCTGGAAACTCTAAGCCCACAGGAGAGACAAGTCTCAAGCTTGCATTGAACATTGCCAGGCCATAAGCAAGGCCCCTCATCACTCTCCCATGTCTTAAATCTCCGACTAAAGCAACTCTTAAACCCTCTATCCTCCCTTTCAATTTTTTTATCGTATAAAGGTCGAGCAATGTTTGAGTCGGGTGTTGGTTTGCACCATCTCCAGCATTGATAACAGGCTTTTCAGAAACTTCGGCCACAAACCTTGCAGAACCTTCTTTTGGATGGCGTATAACAATTACGTCAGAGTACTTCTCAACTACTTTTATAGTATCTTCTAGGCTTTCACCTCTAGCAAGAGAAGTTGTACCTATTTCATCAAACCCTATCACTCCACCACCTAATTTTTGCATGGCAGTAGCAAAAGAAAGTTTTGTTCTTGTGCTTGGTTCAAAGAAAAGGTTTGCTAGAATTTTCCCGCTTAATAAATCCAATTTTTCTTTTTCCTTCAAAAGCTTTTCCATCTTTTCAGCTTCTTTTAATATTTCTTCTATTTCTTGTTTGCTCAAGTCTGCTATCGAGATTATATCTTTTCCAGTAAAACTCATTTAATCACTTCTAAAACTCTTTTCATGAGCTCAAAGTTTGTGATCACAGGAATTCCGAACTCAACAGCTTTTCTTCTCAAGAAATACTCGAAGCTATCTTGTTTTGGTGGAATGTTTATCATTAACCTTACCTCCTTTTTCGCCAAATATTCTACTATATCTTCTTTGATAAAATTTACATTTAAAGAGTTTTTAAGAGTTTTGTAAACATACTCAGTAGTGAATATATTGAAGCCTTTGTTGGCAAGTATTCTTGCTATGTCTAGCATAAAACTATCTGAAGACAATAACAAGATCTTATCTCCAGGTTTTGGTATGCTTGAACCACTCGCAATTAAAGAGTTTATAAAAGCATTTTCAAAGCTAGAATCAAAGCAAGCAACTTCACCAGTTGAAACCATTTCAACACCAGTTAAAGGATCTGCACCATCCAGACGCATAAAAGAAAATTGGGGCGACTTAACGCAGTACAATTTAACTATTTTTTCACCATCAGGAATTTCTTCTCCCATTATCGCTCTTGCAGCAAGCTCCATCAAGTTTACTCCTATACTTTTAGAAACGAATGGCATGCTTCTGCTTGCTCTTAGATTGCATTCTATGACAAAAACTTCTCCATCCTTAACTAAAAATTGAACGTTGAAAGGACCTACTATTCTAAGCCCCCTTGCTATATTTTTTGCATAAATTCTAACTTTTCTTTTGATATCTTCACTCAAGGTCAATGCTGGTATGCTCATGGTAGCATCACCAGAATGAACGCCAGCAGACTCGATGTGCTCTATTATCGCTCCGATGAAAACATTGTTTCCATCACAAACTCCATCAACCTCAACCTCTTTTGCTCCTCTTATGAATTTTGAAACGACAACAGGATTTTCTTTTGAAACCTTAGTTGCAATTTTCAGATAATTCTCCAATTCTTTTTCGTCGAAAGCAACTTTCATGGCTGAACCTGATAATACATAAGACGGTCTGATTAAAACTGGATAACCTACATCTCTTGCAAATTCTTTTGCCTTTTCAGTGCTTTCAGCTTTGCACCATTCTGGTTGTGGTATTCTTAGCTTACTTAGCAAAGAGCTGAACTTTGCTCTATCTTCGGCCTTATCGATGCTTTCAGCGTCTGTTCCAAGTATTCTCACGTTTTCCCTTCTAAGTTTTAGAGCAAGGTTGTTTGGTATTTGTCCTCCCACAGAAAGAACAACACCAAGAGGTTTTTCCTTTTCAACTATATCTAAAACTCTTTCTAGAGTTAGCTCTTCAAAATAAAGCTTGTCTAGAACGTCGAAATCTGTTGAAACAGTTTCTGGATTATAGTTTATCATTATCACTTCTTCTGCATAATTTTTCAGGGCCCATGCCATGTTCACGCAACACCAATCAAACTCTACGCTTGAACCAATTCTATAGCAGCCTGAGCCAAGAACCACAATTTTTTTCTTTTCAGAAAATTCTATATCATCTTCTTCTCCATTGTAAGTTAAATAAAGATAGTTTGTTTTTGCAGGCCATTCTGCTGCAAGCGTGTCTATTTGTTTGATGGAAGGAAAGATTTTGAAAGATTTTCTTACTTCTCTAACTTCTGATTCTTCTATTCCAAGGATTGCTCCTATTCTCTTGTCAGAAAAGCCTAGCATCTTCATTCTTCTTAGGCTTTCTTCGTCCAAGGTCTTTAAACTCTTCTCAGCTTCAACTATGCCCTTAATCTTGTACAAAAACCATTTGTCTATACCTGTTAGCCTGTTTATTTCTTCTACTTCAATTCCCTTTTCTAAAGCTTTGACTATGTAGAAAAGTCTTTGGTCTGTCGGCTTTTCTAATTCTTCCTTAATTCTTTCTAGATCATCGCTCAACTCTTCAGTATCGGTAAGCTCTCTTCCTATGTCTAGCATTCTAACAGCCTTTTGCAACGCCTCTTCAAACTTTCTTCCTATTGCCATAACTTCTCCTACAGATTTCATCTGAGTTCCTATTCTTCTGCTCACCATAGAAAACTTCTGGAAGTCCCACCTCGGGATTTTTACAACAACATAATCTAGAGACGGCTCAAAACATGCTGTAGTTATCCCAGTAACTTTGTTTACCAATTCTGGTAGAGTATAACCTAAGGCAAGCTTTGCAGCTATGTAAGCAATTGGGTAGCCAGTAGCTTTCGATGCAAGTGCAGAGCTTCTTGACAGCCTTGGATTAACTTCTATTACCCTAAATTCTTCACTTTTCGGGTCTAAAGCATACTGAATGTTGCATTCTCCTACTATCCCCAAAGCTCTTACAACTTTAAAGCCAGTAATTCTCAAGAGATGGTATTCTCTATTTGTGAGAGTCTGAGAAGGAGCAACGACTATGCTATCTCCGGTGTGAATTCCCATAGGATCAAAGTTTTCCATGTTACAAACTATTACACAGTTATCTTCACAATCTCTCATCACCTCATACTCAACCTCTTTCCATTTTCCCAAATACTCTTCTATCAGAACTTGTTTTATTCTGCTGTGGGCCAAGCCTCTGCTTACAATTTCTTTCAGCTCTTTCTGGTTATAAGCTACCCCACTCCCTTGACCACCAAGAGTGTATGCAACTCTAATCATGACTGGGTAGCCTATTTCACCGGCAACTTTAATCGCTTCTTCCATACTATTTGCTTTTCCACTTTTTGGAACAGGTATTCCATTCTTTATCATAATTTCTCTAAACTTTTCTCTGTTGCTTGCCTTTTCTATTGCCTCAACATTAGTTCCCAAAACTTTTACCCCATACCTTTCAAGAATACCAGCTTCATAAAGCTCAACTCCACAGTTAAGAGCAGTTTGGCCGCCAAAAGTTAATAAGATGCCGTCAGGCCTTTCTTCTTCTATAACTTTTTTCACAAACTCAGGAGTTATTGGCAGAAAGTAGACTTTATCCACAAACTTTTCATCTGTTTGAATAGTTGCTATGTTTGGATTAACAAGAATTACTTTTATTCCTTCTTCCCTCAAGGCTTTAATTGCTTGAGCTCCTGAATAATCAAACTCGCCAGCTTCCCCAATTTTTATTGCACCTGAACCCAGAATTAAAACCTTTTTTATTCCTTCTAGTTTTGGCATTTTGTCACCTTTTCTAAGAACATGTCAAAAATGAAGTTTGTTTCGAGTGGTCCAGGGGAAGCTTCTGGATGAAACTGAACTCCAAATATGTTTTTGGTCTTGTGTTTAATTCCTTCGATTGTTTTATCGTTAGCGTTTAAGAACCATGCTTTAAATTCTGTATCTTTTAAAGAAGCTGGCTCTACAGCATAGCCATGGTTTTGACTTGTTATGTAGCACTTTTTAGTTTCCAAGTCTATCACAGGATGGTTTTGCCCTCTATGCCCAAACTTAAGTTTGTAGGTGTTTGCACCTGAAGCTAAGGCAAGGGTTTGGTTTCCAAGGCATATACCGAGAATAGGGATCTCTGTTTCTAGAAGCTCTCTCACATTTTCTACAGTTTTTTCACATTTTTTTGGGTCTCCTGGACCGTTTGAAACTACTATTCCCTCAGGCTGATAATCAAGAATTTTATCAGTTGGATAATCGTAAGGAACTCTTATTAAGTTAATCTTTCTTTCAAGAAGGCTTCTTACAATCCCAAGCTTGACGCCACAGTCTATCAAAACAATTCTTCTTTCTCCAGTTTTGTATTCTATCGGTTTTTTAATGCTAACTTCTTCTACCAGGTTCAACTTGTTAGGGTCTTGAACTTTTTTAACTTCCTCTTCTATTTCTTCTGTGCTAAAGTCTCCAACTTTAATCATTCCAAGCATAGTTCCTTTTATTCTAAGCTTTTTTGTAAGCTTTCTTGTGTCTATGCCAGAAATTCCAGGAATTTTTTGCTCATAGAGCCATTCGTCCAAGCTCTTTTCACAGGCCCAATGGCTAGGTATTTTTTGAAGTTCAGAAACAACATAACCCTTAACCTTAATGCTCTCGGATTCAAAGTGCAGCGGAATTTTGTTTTCGTCAGTTAGAGAAAAAGGAGGCACGCCATAGCAGCCAACGAGAACATAAGTTTGAACTAGAATTTGACCGAAGTAAGAAGGGTCTGTTAAGCTTTCTGTATATCCGACCATTCCTGTGTTAAAAACAACCTCGCCAGAAGTTTCAGAAGGATAGCCGAAACTTTCTCCTGTAAAAATCGTCCCGTCTTCCAATGCCAAGACTGCTTTCACTAAAGCCCACTTTTATTTTCAACTTCCAAGTATTTATTTTTTTTCTTCAGACGTTTAGGTTAATATTTTTAAAAACCAATTAATTTTCATGATTTCCAGAGAGCTTTTAAAGATACTAGCTTGTCCTAAGTGCAAGGGTGACGTGAAAGAGCAAGGTATGTTTATCGTTTGCAATAACTGCAAGCTAGCTTATCCAGTGTTAGACGGTGACGTGCCAGACATGCTTATAGAAGATGCTTGGTCGTTAGAGAGAGCAAGAAAAGCAAGCTTCAAGCACAAGCTAAAGCTCTAAATTCCTATCCTGCTTTTAACTTTATTAAACTGCCTCTCAAAAATTTTCCTCTCGTATTCTTCTAGAAAATCTTTCACGTAGCTAGGATTGTTATACTTTATTTCAATGTCTAAAAGCTCTTTTTCATGCTTTAGTATTTCTGAAGGATTGTAAGATATATCTTTCATTTTTTTGAGCAAACTTTTATCTAGCTTAATGCCGTTCTTACATATCGGCAAACAGGCTGTTGCTTTCTCAGTCAAGCTATAATAAACTCTATGGTATCCTCTTCTCTTCACGCTTGAAGCGTCTATTTTTATGTACTCAATACCATCAAAAGTAGAAAAATCGTGAACTAGGAAGTCAAGGTTTTCAGAAATTTTCCATTGCTCTGTTTTACATCTTATGAAATCCCTAACAACCTCGAAAGGATCTTCAGAAATTTTTTCTATAGCTTGTTTTAGCTGCTTTGTAGACATTTCTTCTGCATGCCTTAACAACCTTAACGGGATGTAATTCTGCTCCGGTAGCTTTAGGCTATCAAAGTAGGCAGTTACATGAAATCCTCTTTTACCAGTGAACTTGGTTATGTATTTTGCACCTTCCTCTTCCAGATTGTTATGAATCGTGTTTAAAGCAGTAAAGAGTTTTTCTTCTGAAACTTTTAGGCCAGGGTCTATATCTATGGTAATGTTTGGGAAACAACTTTTGTCACAGGCCTTACAGTTTGTTTGCTCTAGGAAGCATTTGTTGTTTTCAAGGAAAAATTCGAAAGCTCCCCATGAAACTAAATCTAGCAATTCAGAAGGAGAATTCACGCGTATATCCTTCCCGCCTTTTGTTCTTCTCGTCCAAACCAAACCTTCAGAAATTCTTGAGAGGGCAAGGTTTGTGTTTTCATAAAGTTCTTTCTTATACATTTTTCCCATCGCATCGATAACATTCAAGTAGTACGGAAGAAAGTCGTAGTAGCTTTTGAAGGGCGGTTTAAATCTCTCCTTATTAATTTTTTTTTCTTTATGTAGGGGTGACCAACGAATGTTACCTTCGCCTGTTTTAAAATTTCTTGAAAAATATAAGATACCATCTTCTTCCCAAATAGAAGGTAATTGGTGTATTCTTTCATGTGCTAACAAAAGCTCTAATGTAGTTAGAATATCTTCCTTACAGTAAGGATTTGCATAGAATGTAAAGTAGTTTATCGAACAATCTTTTCCATAATCTTTTTTCTCTCTTTTTGGTCTTAATGATGTAACCTGAACAGTTTTTGGAGGAACTTCATAAACTTTTAATGGCAAGTCTCCAAGAATTTTTGGATCTTCTTTTGGTACTGAAAAGCCAATTGTGCAGTAAACGTTTGGTATTTCTCCCTTTTTTGCTTGAGCCAAAGCTATTCTTGAAGATTCTTCTAAGTTGGCAGCGATTTCTTTCAGAATCTTTTCTGGGTTATACCTATCTTTTAGCTTAGGAAGTGGTATTCTTTCAGGACCTAAATCTCCACGCATAAGAACTAATGAAAAGGTTCGCTTAAAAGAATAAATCTTTTACTCTTGAATTAAAAAGAATATGACCAGCATAGCATTTTATGGTGGAGTGAACGAGATAGGAGGAAACATAATCCTTTTAGAGGATAGGGGCACTTCTTTGCTGGTAGAGTTTGGGAAGTCCTTTAATCAGTACAGGAAATTTTTTAATGAATTTCACAGGCCAAATTCCTTTAGAGATTATTGGGAGCTAGGATTAGTGCCAAGATTAAACGTCTATCGTGAAGATTTGGTAAAAAGCCAGAGCGGAGAAAGGCCTACAGCAGCTATAGTTTCTCATTCTCACATAGACCATTGTGGCTATCTTCCGTTTTTACACCCTGACATAAGGATCTTCTGCTCTGCTCCAACTTACAAAGGAATAAAAGCTTTTGAGATGGTTAGCAAAAAGTCGTTCGACACTGAAATGACATCCTACACAGAAAACTACGATCCTGAGAGGAAAATAATTTTCAGGAACATGAAGTTCCCTAAGCCTACGAAGAAAGACCCGAACAGAAAGCCTGTGTACTACAGAACAATGCTTCAGGAAAAAATTCCTCCAAAGCCTGTAGAGAGAAAGTTCGAAAGAAGGACAAACTTTTCTGTAGACGGTATCGATTGCGAGCTTTACAGCGTTGATCACAGCATACCAGATGCTTGCGGTTGTATACTTTACACGTCTGATGCTACCATAGGATATACTGGTGACATAAGGTTTCACGGACCTAGTGCGGAAAAAAGCTTTTACTTTGTCAAAAGGTTGAAAGAAGAAAGACCTGACATACTGGCTGTAGAAGGAACTAGGTTGGACGAAGAAGCTACACTGACAGAAGAGGATGTTAGATGGCAAAGCGAGCAGATAGTAAGATCAGCAAAGGGTTTTGTTTTTGTTGACTTTCAGCACAGAGACATTTATAGGTTGAACACTTTCAAGAAAGTTGCAGAAGCAACAGGAAGAACTTTACTAACTTCTAAAAAACATGCGACTTATTGGAAGTACTTCGAAGACTATTATCCGCATATACTCGACAACATTGCACTTTTTCATAGAAGAGCAAGGACAAGGATGAGAGGAAGACCGCCAGAGCTAGAGCATGTGTCAGACGAGGAAATTCGTTCTCATCCTGAAAGGTACTTGATTCATCTGACCTACAACGATTTTGGAAAGCTCATAGACCTTTCACCTTTAAAAGAAGCAGTCATGATCTCTTCAGTCTCAGAGCCGTACAACGAGGAAGAAGAGATAGAAGCTCAGAGGGTAGAGAATTGGCTGAAGTACTTCAACATAGAAAAGCATCACTTTCATTCTTCAGGCCATCTGAGCGGTCCTGACTTTGAGTGGATGGTGAGAGAGGTAAAGCCTAAGGTAATTCTACCTTTGCATACAACTCCAGAGAACTGCATAAGGATGAAAGAAATGTTTCCAAGTCAGGTAAAAAGCTTGAAGCTGGGAGAAAAGCTTGACTTCAGACAAGGACTTTTGAACTACATGTAAAGAATAAATTTAAGTATTACCTTAAACTATTGGTGAGAAAATGAAGATAAGCGATATAACTGCTGGCATGAGCAACGTTTCTGTTGAGGCAAAGGTAGTCGATGTATCAGAGAGCAGGGACGTGCAGACGAGGTATGGGCCGAGGACAGTGGCTGATGCTACTCTGGAAGATGAGACTGGGCAGATAAGCGTTTCCTTGTGGGAGAAGCAGATAAACTCAGTAACAGTAGGTGACAGGGTAAGGGTAGTAGGTGCTTATGTTACCAAGTTTAGAGACAAGCTGCAGCTGAACATACCTAAGTCAGGAAGGCTGGAAGTTTTAAAGTAATATAGCTTTTCAATTTTAAAAGTTCTGTTTGGTAGTGTGAAGTAGGTTGCTATTTATTTGTCGTACGTACGACAAAGCTAAAAATTCTTTTTGGTAAATAGAGATGTCAGAATATTGGGAGTTTTAATAAAGTAGAAGCTAAGTTTTTTTGTTTGTACTTTTCAGCCATAGCTTCTAGCATTTTTATATCTTCTTTTCTAAACTTCCATCCTACTGCACCTATGTTATCCTCTACATGCTCAGGTTTACTGGCTTTAGGAATCGCAACTACTTGTTTCTTCTGTATAAGCCAGTTAAGAGCAACTTGTGAGATTGTCTTGTTATACTTCCTACAAACATCATCAAAAACTTTTGAAAACTTGAAAATTTTTCCACGTGTTAATGGTCTGTAAGCTATCAAGGTAATCTTCTCCTTCTGACAGAAGGGTAATACATCTTTCTCTACATCCCTGCACAGCAGGCTATACTCAACTTGGTTAGAAACTATTTCATACTTCGATAAAGCCTCCTGAGCTTTCTTCATCTCTTCCACAGAGAAGTTACTAACTCCTATATATCTTATCTTACCCTCCTCTACCAATTTTTCCATTGCCTTCATAGTTTCTTCTACTGGTACATTAGGGTTAGGCCAATGAAGCTGGTACAAGTCTATCTGCTTTACTTTTAGTCTTTTCAAGCTAGCTTCGCAAGATTTAATTACATCCTCATACTTAAAGTGCTCTGGTGAGACTTTTGTTGCTATAAAAACATCTTTTTCGTTCTTAACAGCTTCTCCAACAAGTTCTTCAGCATGTCCCTTTCCATATCCTTCAGCTGTATCTATAAACTTCATTCCAAGTTTGAGGCCAAGTCTAAGAGCTTCTACAGCTTCTCTATCTTTCGAATAATCTGTAGAATACCATCCTCCCCCAATCTTCCAAGTTCCCATCCCTATTACAGGAATCTTTTCCCCTGTTTTACCCAAGTACTTAAACTCCATAAAACCATTAGATCTTTACTTTCTTAAAAAGTACCTCAGGCTTTTTTATCTTGTGCCCAGGCTCTATTTCTAGCTTGCTTGCAGAAGACCATTCTTTTGTTTCTATACCAAGCTGCTGGTATATCCTTGCTACAGAAAATGGTATGAAAGGTTCGAGCAAAACTGCTAAAGTCCTGACAGCGTTTACTGCCAAGTACAGGCAGGTAGCATCCTTCGTCTTCCAAGGTTCTTTCTTCTGGAAGTACTGGTTGCAGAAAGCAGAAAAATCTGCAACTGCTTTCAAAGCTTTGCTTAATTCATTCGCTTCTATAAGCTTACCTACTTCTTCTGGTATGTTTTTAATTCTCTCTTCCATCTCTTTGTCTGCACTACTGTAGTCGGCAGGCTCAGGCACAAATCCCTCAAAGTTGTTCCAGACAAAGCTTAGAGCCCGATGGATGAAATTGCCTATATTATCGACAAGCTCACCGTTTATCTTTGCTTCAAACTCCTTCCAGCTGAAGTTTACATCTGCTTGGCTGTAAGTAGTAATAGAACTCAGGTAATATCTAAGATAGTCTGCAGGATACTGCTGGAGAAAATCTCTCAAGCTTACGTAGTGCTTCCTGCTCTTGGAAAACTTTTCACCCTCTAAGAGCAAGTGTCCACGTGTAGGAATAAAGTCAGGCAGCTTAAAGCTTCCTTCAGCTAATCTCATAGCGGGCAAGAAAAGATAGTGGTGATAGACTATGTCTTTGCCGATGAAATGGTATATCCTTGCTGAATTCCAGAATTGTTTGCCGTCTATGCCTTTCTCCTGCAAGTATTTAAGCGTAAAAGTGATGTAGCCTAGATGGTTGTCGAACCAGCCGTAGAAGACTTTACCTTCCTCACCAGGCACAGGCACCCCCCAGAGTATATCTCTAGTAATGTCCCAATCTTTCAACCCATCTTTAATCCACTGCAGCACATAATTCTTAACTTCTGGCTGCAAGTTTGCGTTAGACTCCAACCATTCTTTCAGCTTATCAGAAAGTTGAGACAGCTTGAAAAAGTAGTGTTTGCTCTGCTTGACTACAGGCTTGCTTCCGCATATAGCACACACAGCATCCTTCAGGTCTGTTGGTGAATAGGTCCTGCCACACTTTTCACAGCCATCGCCATACTGTTCTTCAGCACCGCAAAAAGGACATGTACCTTTCACGTACCTGTCTGGCAAGAACTTCTTATCCTTCTCGCAGTAATATTGCTCTACGTCCTGCTGGAATATGTAGCCTTTTTCTTTCAGGTTCAGGAAGAACTGTTGAACGAACTGCCTCTGCTCTGGCGAGTGTGTGTGATAGTAAAAGTCGAATGAAATTCCTGTGTCAGCAAAATCCTTAGCATGCTTTTCATGCCATTCTTTCACATAGGCTTCAGGACTTTTGCCAGCCTTTTCGGCAGCTACTAGTATAGGAGTTCCATAGTCGTCGCTACCACAGATGAAAGCTACATGCTTGCCTGCTAGCCTGCAGTACCTGACAAAAATGTCAGCAGGAAGATAGGTTGATGTAATGTGGCCTAGATGAAGTTCGCCATTAGCATTTTCCCCACTTGACTTTACCAGTCAGAAGTGTATGGGAGTGCACATGTTACCAGAATTTTTTGATTTTCTAAGTTTATCACCTCTCTCTTATCGGAAGTAAACTCCCGTAAAATTACCTT
>Ga0207433_10010844_pt1 | contig 14061 bp, 11 predicted proteins | sample YelNatPaOPGAMG01_FD_187559 | JGI IMG/M metagenome (GOLD analysis project Ga0207433, IMG submission 187559) | Hot spring thermophilic microbial communities from Obsidian Pool, Yellowstone National Park, USA - OP-RAMG-01 (SPAdes) (version 3) | ecosystem: Environmental > Aquatic > Thermal springs... | reverse complement strand
CTCTCCCCATGCTCTGCACCCTCGACGTCACGAGGTGCCGGCTTCGCCCTCCTGGCGACTGACTTCCTCCGAGGGGGCTCAGCTGCGCCCTCGTCGACATGAAGCTCCGGGAGACCTTGGCCCAAGTGAGAAGAAGGCGCTTCATCCGGATCGACGTGGAGGCGTCGCACGTCGTTCAAGCCGCATTGGATCTGTTCGAACCCGTCCGCCGGTACCACCGGAACACGGGCGACGTGATCCGATCCTGCCTTCACCGCGGCGAGGAGGACCTCTACGGCTCGACCAGAGGGCGCGAACGTCAGAATTGTGAAGGGCGCCTGCCATCCCCGCCCACGACGAACGCCTCATCGGCTTTACCCGGGCTTTCGCCTCCGAACAAGGATCTCGAACGATCACTTTGAACTCCAGATGCTGTAAGGGATCCAGAACCGGCGCCTCGCCGAGCTCGTCGGGGAGGGCGGCTGGGGACGGACCTACCTGCCCTTCCGGGCAGACTGATATCCTTTTTTCGTGCGCCGCTCAGCCGAGCGCCTGCCAAATGCGGGCCCTTTCCTGAAAAGCTTCGGTCGGCATTGAGGGCGTCCCGAGACGGAGGGTCCGAGTTTTGCGGTGGTTCGATCGAGCCGAACTGGAGACATCGTTCACCCCGAAGAGAGCCCTCGAGGCCGTTGAGGAGGCCCTTCGGGCGATCGCCCTCGGCGAGGCGACGATCGCCCAGCGGGTGGTCGCCGATGTCCCAGAGGGGGCATCGCTCTTGATGACGGCTCGTCTTCCTGGGGCGCTGACCGTCAAGATTGTACAGGTCCGGCCTGAGAACGCTGGGCGGCGACTTCCTCGGCACCCGGGCATCGTCCTCCTCTTCGATCCTGACACCGGCCTGCCCAGGGCGGGCTTCGACGCGGAGGTCATCACCGGAAGGCGCACGGCGGCCATCTCGGCCTTTGCGGCGAGGGCCTTCGCTCCGCACCGCCCGGTCGTGGCGGTGCTGGGGGCGGGATCCCAGGGATTCTACCAAGCCGAAGGTCTCCTGGCCCTCGGAGGTGTGGAGGAGATACGGCTCTGGAACCGGACTGAGGCAAAGGCCCGGGCTCTCTCGGAGCGCCTTCGAGAAATCTTCCCCGAGATTTCGTTCCGCGTGGCGGAGAGTGTCTGCGAGGCTGCCCGAGACGCCGATGTGGTGACCGCGGCGACCGCCTCACCGGAGCCGCTCCTGGCCCTCACCGACGTGAAACCCGGTGCCCTCGTGAATGCGGTCGGGGCCTACCGGCCCGAGACGCGAGAACTTTCAACCGATCTGGTGGCCTCCGCGACGCTCTTCGCGGACACGCTTGAGGGCTGTCTGGCGGAGGCCGGAGACTTCTTGGTCCCAGCTCGGGAGGGCGCCTTGGACCTGGGTCGCGTGCGCCCGCTCGCCGAGGCCCTCAACAGGGAGCGGCCCCATGGGACCGTGGTCATGAAGAGCGTGGGGTCCGCAGCCTTCGACGCCGCCAGCGCCAAGGCCCTCTGTGCGCCGTGACAGCCGCGTCGGAAGGCGGGGAAGGGAAGGCTGAGGGACCGGGCGCGGGCGGGCCGGGCAACGAGCCGACCGGGGAAGAGGTCAGTCCTCGAGGGATGCGAGCCACGGGCGGAGGATGCTGTCGAACCGCTCCGGCCGCTCGAGGCTGACGAGATGCGCAGCGTCCGGAACGATTTCAAGCGTCGCGTCAGGCACCGTGGCGACGATGTGCCGGCCGGACTCGAGAACGTGGGGCAGATCCTCCGCACCGACCACCACGAGGGTCGGGAGGGCGAGATCTCCGAGGCTGTGCTCGCCATGGAAGTCGTCCGTGAAGGTTGGGTGGACGTCGGCGTAGCGAAGCCGCGTACGGCTCATCTTGCGGCAAAAGGCTAGAAAAGCCTGGTCCACTTGGCCGGCCTGCCGGCCGACCCCCACGATCCAGACCTTCTCGTCGAGGGCAAGGGCCCGCTCGTAGTCGCCGCGTCTCCAGGCCCGATCCCGCTCATCCAGCTCGACCGGGCCCTCGAGGCGTGCGGTGTAGCCCCATAGGCCCGTCCCGATGAGCACGAGGGCGCGGACGCGGGTCGGGTGGGCGAGGGCAAGGCGGACGGCCGTCTCTCCCCCGATGGCGCAGCCCATGACGATGGCCCTCTCCATGCCAGCCCCGTCCATGACGGTGAGGGCGTCACGCACCGGACTGACGGGACCGTTCCCCGGGGGGCTCTCGCCATAGCCCTGCTGATCGTAGCGGACCACCCTGTACGACTTCGTGAGCCACGGCCACTGCGGATCCCACATGCGACGGTCCGCGACGCCGGAGTGGATGAGCAGCATGTCGGGGCCGGATCCTTCGATGTCGCAGGCGAGCGTGGTGCCCGGAGCGTGGACTTCGGTCAAGTTGTCGGCCCCCTCCCGATATCCGTCCCACCCGCATCAGCGACGGGTGTCACCCCCCAAAGATATGAAGGGGGACGCCCTCTCCTTGCCATGTCGCCTCTCGAATCGCCTCGGCATAGGTCGGATGGGCGTGGATGGTCCCGCTCAAGTCCTCAAGGAGAGCCGCCGTCTCCACGGCGAGGGCGACCTCGCCGATGAGGTCCGTCGCCCGGGGGCCCACGATCTCACCTCCGAGCACGATGTGATTTTCAGGATCGAAGACGATCTTCACGAACCCCTCGTCCAGGCCTTCGAGGGCAGCCCGTCCGAGGGCGCGGACGGGGAAGCAGGCGACGCCCGCGGGAAAGCCGTCCGCCTGCGCCTGGTCCTCCCCGAGCCCCACGGTGGCGATCTCAGGATCGGTGAAGACGGTCATCGGGAGGGCCCGATGATCGTAGGCCGCCGGGCGCCCCGCCGCCACATCGCCCGCCACCAACCCCTGGGCGATCGCCCGATCCGCCAGGGGAGGCGCCCCGGTGGCGTCCCCCACGGCCAAAATCTTCTTGAAACGGGTCTCCTGTCTCTCGTTGACGACGAGAAAACCGTCGTCATCCAGGGCGGGAGTGCCAGGGAGAGCATCCAGAGCGATGTCGGAGAGATTCGGAAGCCTTCCGGCGGAGACCACGGCGTAGGTGCCCGACGCCTTCGCCTCGGTGTCCCCGATGCGGAAGGCGACGTCGACCCGGTTCCGCCTCACCTCCGTGCCCAGGATCTCGGTCCCGAAGTGGATCTCTGCACCCCGAGCCTCGAGATGTCGGGTGAGGACGGCCACGAGATCGTGGTCGAAACCCGGGAGCGCTCTCTCCTCCGTGACAAGCCAGCGAACCCTGCTTCCGAGGGAGCAGAGGGCGGAGACGAGCTCCGCTGCCCACATGTCCCTTCCGACCACCACCAGCGAGTGGGGCAGGGCGGTGATGTCGAGAGCGTCCTCCACCGTGAGGATGCGGGCGCCATCCGGTGGGATGGCCTCGAGAACGCGCGGGCTCGAACCGGTGGCGATCACTGCGCGACGGAAGAGATAGTTCATCTGCGTGCCGTCCTCGAGCGCCACCTGGGCCCGGCCATCCGGGAGGAAACGTCCGGTGCCGGAGACGACATGGACCCCGCGAAGCGCGAGAAGCTCCCGAACCCCGCCCTCTAGACGGGCCACCACCTGGCCTTTCCACGCCTGCCAGGCCGTCATGTCGAAATCCCCCGAAAGCTCGGGCCCTCCACGCTCGGCCAAGTGTTTTGCCCGGTCCAGGTCCCGGGCTGCCTCGGTGAGGGCCTTCAGGGGGATGCACCCCCTCCCGAGGCATGTCCCACCCAGATGCGCCTTCTCCACGAGGGTGACGTCAAGGCCGCGCTGAGCGGCCCGGACGGCCGTCGTATAGCCACCCAGACCGCCGCCGATGACCAAGAGGTCCGTGGATTCCGTGATGTCGCCGACGATCATGTCGAAGCCTCAGCTCATCCGGGCGAAGAGGAGCTCGGGGTGTGTGAGGAGGCGGGCCATGTCGTTTCCGAGTCGGGCCGCCTCGCCTCCGTCCAGGACCCGGTGGTCGAAGGCGATCGAGTAGTGGAGGATCGTCCGGACCTCGAGCTGGCCTTCCACGACCACGGCCTCGTCCCGTATCCGCCCGATCCCCACCACCGCCACTTCCGGCTTACGGATGATCGGGGAGCCGTAGAGGCCGCCGATGGCGCCGTGGTTGGTGACGGTGATGGTGCCGCCGTCCAAATCCTCCTGGACGATCGTTCTCCGCCGGGCGCCATCCGTGAGACGGCGGATCTCCCTGGCGAGGTCGAGGAGCGTGAGGGACTCGACATGGTGCACGACCGGCACGATGAGGCCGTCGGGGGTGTCCGTGGCGATGCCGATGTTCACATCGGAGAACGCCACAATCTCTCCCGCCGCGTCATCGAAGTGGGCGTTCGCCATGGGGTGGGACCGGAGAGCATGGCCGAGCGCCTTGACGATGTAGGGAAGGAAGGTGAGCCTCGGCACCTCCTCCCCGCCCTCCTCCGCGAGGAGGCGGTTGGTGCGCTCTCTGAGCCGGGCGAGTTCGGTGACGTCGGCGTCGTCGATCGAAAGCGCATGGGGGATTGTGAAGGAGCTCTCCGCCATGTTCTTGGCGATGACGCGCCTTAGGCCCCGGAGTGGGATCCGCTCTGAACCTCCTTCCGGTGGAAGCGGGCCGGGAGCCGGAGGCGACGGGGTCGCCGCCAGCGACGGGGTGGAGATGGGCTTTGGGCCCTTGCTGAAGGCCTCGAGGTCCTCCATGCTGATCCGCCCGCCGGGGCCCGAGCCCGGGACGTCCTGGAGGTTCACCCCGAGCTCGCGCGCTCTCTTTCGAACGGCCGGGGCGGCGAGCGCCTTCCCCGCCCCCCCGGCGGGAGGGGTCGGAGATGGGGGCGGGAGCGTCTTTGAAAACTCGGTGGCCTGGCGGGGAGTCGCCTCGGGTCCCGCCGCGCTCGCTGAGGCGGCCCCTTCCACTTCGATCTCCACAAGCGCCGTCCCCACCGGGACCACCGATCCGGCCTCGGAGAGAATCTTCGCCACCCTCCCGCGCCAAGGCGACGGGAGCTCCGTCGTCACCTTGTCGGTCTGAATCTCGACCAAAGGGTCGTCCTCCCGGACGTCCTGGCCCTCCCGGACGATCCAGCGAAGGATCTCGGCCTCCTGCGTCCCCTCGCCGATATCGGCGAGCACAAACTCCTTTGTCGCCATCCTACACCTCATCCGGCTGGAGGGTCCGCCTGACGGAGCGGACCACCATGTCCTTCGATGGAACGAAGAGATGCTCGACCTCGGCGAACGGGTAGGGCGTGTTCCACCCCGTCACCCGCTCCACCGGGGCCAGGAGGCTGAAGAGAGCGCGCTCGTTGATGAGCGCCACGATCTCCGCCCCGACACCCAGCTGCCCCACGGCCTCGTGCACCACCACGGCCCGCCCGGTCTTCTGGACCGAGGCGACGACCGTGGAGGCGTCAATCGGTGAGACGGTCTGGAGATCCACCACTTCGGCGCTCACCCCCTCCTCCCCCAAGGTCTCGGCGGCCTCGAGGGCGGTTGGGGAGGCGGCTCCGTAGGAGATGACCGTGACGTCGGACCCCTCTCTGGCCACTCGCGCTTCGCCGAGGGGCACCGTGTAGATGCCGTCGGGGACCTCCTCCCGGAAGGTCCGGTAGAGGCGGAGAGGCTCCAGGAAGACGACCGGGTCCGGGTCCTCGATGGCTGCGAGGAGTAGGCCCTTGGCGTTATAGGGTGTGGACGGCATGACCACCTTGAGGCCCGGCGTGTGCGAGAAGAGCGCCTCGAAGCTGTCCGAGTGGAGGTCCGGCGACTTCACGTTCCCTCCGTAGGGAGCCCTAAGGACCATCTGGATGTTCAAGCGGCCCCCTGAGCGCGAGTGAAGCCTCGCCGCCTGGGCCCCGAGCTGGTTCATGGCGAGGTAGAGGAACCCCCCGAACTGGATCTCGGCCACCGGCTTCAGCCCGTAGGCGGCGAGCCCCACAGCGAATCCGGCGATGCCGCTTTCGGCGAGCGGGGTGTCGAAGACCCGATCCGCCCCGAAGCGGTCCTGGAGGGCGTCGGTGGCCCGGAAGACGCCGCCGTTCTTCCCGACGTCCTCGCCGAAGACGACCACGTCGTGATCGCTCTCGAGGGCGCAGGCGAGGGCGTCGTTCACGGCCTCTACGATGTTCCTTTTCACGACGAGGCCCCCCCGGAGAGGCGGCTCAGGGTCACCCTCCGGTCCTCCTCGACCCGGGGGGTGGCCCTGGCGTAGGTGAGGTCGAACATCTCCTCAGGCGTGAAGGCCCCGGCGCTCTCCACCGCCTCCACGGCCTGGGACATGCGCTCCCTCGCCTCCTCCTCGATCTCCTCTTGGAGACCCTCCCGGTAGGCGCCCTCCTTCTCCAGATAGAGACGGAGCCGGAGAATCGGATCCTCCCCCTCGTGCGCCTTCACGGCCTCTTCGTCGCGGTAGCGGCGGGGATCGTCGGAGGTGGTGTGGGGGCCGACCCGGTAGGTCAGAGCCTCGATGAGGACCGGGCCCTCGCCTTCGCGGGCGTGCCGGAGCGCCTCCTTGGCCACCTGGTAGACGGCCAGGGCGTCGTTTCCGTCCACCTGCACCCCTGTGAATCCGTAGGACCAAGCCTTCTGGGCGATCGTCCGACTCTTCGTCTGTCGCTCCCTTGGAACGCTGATGGCCCAGCCGTTGTTCTGGACGAAGAACACAACCGGGGCCTTGTAGACACCTGCGAAGTTGAGCCCCTCGTGGAAGTCCCCCTCCGAGGTGGCGCCGTCTCCGCAGCAGCAGACCGCCACAGCGTCTTCGCCCCGGTACTTCATGGCGAAGCCGATTCCGGCGGCATGCGGCATCTGGGATCCGATCACGATCTGGATCGGCATGGCGCGCACGTCCTCGGGAAACGGACCCGGGACCTTCCCCCGGTAGAGGCTCACGATGCTCTCGACCGGTACGCCGTGCACGATGTAGGCGAGGAGCTCACGGTAGGAGGCCACGAGCCAGTCCCTCTTCTCCATCGCCATAGCGATGCCGGCGGCCGAGGCCTCCTGGCCCCTGATCGAGCCGATGGTCCCGATCCGTCCCTGCCTCTGCAGGGAGATCATCCGCTGGTCGAAGACGCGGCCGAACACGATCCATCTGAAGAGCTGGTGAGCTTCATCCAGAGTGGGCACCTCTCCCTCCGCCCGGCTGCCGTCTGGCTCCACGAGCCGAACGGGGCGAAAGACATCCGGGGGGGCCTCCTTGAAGTGGTCGGCTAAGGACACCATCCAGGGCTCCCTTCATCCAACGACTGCTCATTAATACTTCTGTCTGGGTGAGAGGACTCCTCCGATCTTGGCCGGGAGGGAGCCCCCTGCCACGCCCCCTCCAGCCGTGACGGAGCCAGAGGAGGTGCCCGTCGGGCTGAACTCTGGAGGAAGGGCGCCCAATCTGTCGAACTCCCAAGAACTTTCATCCCATCCAGTTCAGGGGGTCGCCTTCACGTCTGAACCCCTCCCGGATTTCCCGTGGGACCGCTTCGAGGTGGTCTACCAGCCGGTCGTGGACCTCCACGACGGTGAGACGATCGGTTACGAGGCGCTCACCCGGGGGCCGGCGGGCACCGCCTTCGAGACTCCCGACGCCTTCTTCGCCCTGGCCGCCTCGCTTGGCCGCGTCACAGAACTCGACTGGGCCTGCATCAGGGCGGCCGTGAAGGGGTACGCGGCCCCCGAGGAACCGCTCTTCGTCAATGTGCGGCCAGAGACCCTCATGGGACAGGATCCGATGAGCCTCCGCATGTACGGTAAGCTTGTGACCTTCCGCCCCAAGTTTCCGATCGTGGCGGAGGTGTCGGAGCGCGGTTTCGTGGCGGGCTCTCGCCTCGCCGTCGAGCGGCTCCGGGTGATCCAGGAGAAGAAGGTTGCTCTTGCGGTCGACGATTTCGGGACCGGATATTCCGGTCTCCTGGCTTTTGCCTCGGTGAAACCGGATTACATCAAAGTGGATCGAAGCTTCGTCGCCCAGGTGTCGGGAAACGCCAATGTGCGGGCGATCATCCGGGCGCTCGTCCAGATGGCTGACGACGTGGGAGCCCGTTTGGTGGCGGAGGGCGTCGAGACCGAGGAAGAACGGGAGAATCTCACAAGTCTGGGGGTCAGGCTGGCCCAGGGGTTCTTCTTCGGGAGGCCGGGAGGGGTCGCAAAGGCCCCGCGCTGAAGATCCCTCCACCCAAGGGCACCTTCCTCAGGTGAACCAGCCCTTCACCCGCATGTACACGAGACTCCCGATCGACACCACGGCCATCAGAGTGATGGAATAGGCATAGCCGAAGCGCCAGTGAAACTCGGGAATGCGGAAGTTCATCCCATAGACCGAAGCGATGAGGGTTGCCGGCAGGAACACCACCGAGACCACCGTCAGGGTCTTCATCACCCGATTCATGCGGTTCGCCACCACGGAGGCGTAGGACTCCACCACGGCCATCATGCCGTCCCGCACCCCGTCGACCTCCTCTGCGATCCGTTGAAGCCGGTAGAGGAGATCCTGGATGTAGGGGTGGCCTGGGGAATCGCCCTCTGTCCTGGGGTGGTCCTCCAACACGGCCAGGGCGTCCAGCTCCGGCTGGAGGAGGTGCCGGAGGATGAGGGCCTCCTTCCGTACTTGGTGGATGTCGCGATAGAGCCTGGGAGCGCCCTCCAGGACGAGGTCGTCCACCACGTCGGCACGGTGGACGAGGCTGTCCACAACGTGGCTGTAGCGGTCGAGGAGCGGGTCCAGGAGCGAGCCGAGGATCATGTCCGGTCCCTGGCGGACGAGGACGTGGCGCTCTCGCCAGGCGCCGTCGAAGAGGGGGATGTCCCCCCAGAGCACCAGGAGGACCCAGCGCGCCCCCACCACGACCGAGAACGGGGTGGACACCATCGGCGGGAGGTCCTCTCCGATGGAGAAGAGGCTCGTCGCCACCGCTTCCTTCGAAAAGGCGTGGCCCGGATGGAGAGGGCGTTCGGTGACAAACCGGTGAAGACGCGTCGGCAGCCTCAACTGTTCGATGACGTCCTTCTCCACCGGCCCCGTCGTCCAGATCCACAGGTAACCGCCCTCTTCGGGAAGCCTCAGGTCCTTCCGGTCCTCCACCTCGGCGTCCGGGCTTCGGAGGAAGACGGTCTTCATGTCAAACCCCGCAGCCAGGCCCCCTGCCTCGAACGGCGGGGTGGGGCTGCGGTCCACCTCCTTTCGGAAGAACTCCCGGGGCGCCGTCCCTCAGGGCTTCGCCCCGCCGGGAAGGCTTCTGGGTCCCCTGCGCGAGGCGCGGGAGGATCTCGATCAGGCCGTTCCCCCTCTTGGGTCGAGACGGAGAATGCGCTTGGGACCTTTGGCGCGGTGGGTGAGCGGCTCTCGGACGAAGATGGAGAGAAGCGCCTTGCCGTCGAACGGGATGAGCGGCCAGAGGTAGGGCAGGCCGAAGGAGTTCATCGAGAGGAGGAGGGCGAAGAGGCCGGCCGAGCCGAGGATGATTCCCCACCAGCCGATGATGCCTCCCAGGATGATCAGGGCCACCCTGACGAGGCGATGGGCCATGCCGAGTTCCAGGGACGGCACGGCGAAGAGGGCGACGGCGGCGATGGCCGAGTAGACGAGGACTTCGGGCGTGAAGAGGTTGATCTTCGTGGCGAGCTGACCGAGGATCACAGCCGCCAGGATCGACATGGCCTGGGCGATCGTCGAGGGAGCGGCCAGGAGAGCTCGCCTGATGATGTCGATTCCCACCTCCGCCAGGAGGAACTGGGCCACGAGGGAGTAAGACGGTGGCGACGAGGGCCCGATGATCCTGAGAGCGGGGATCGGGTGGAGGGCCTGCACCATCCAGACGGGTGTCAGCCAGGTTCCGACGATGAGGGCCACGAGGGACACCCAGCGAAGGAAGGTGCCGGCCGCGGCGGAGAGGTGGTAGTCCTCGGGGCTGTGGAGGTGCGAGAGATAGGGCATCGGGGCCACGATCGCCATCGGGGAGGTGTCCACCATGACGGCCACCCGCCCCTCCTCGAGACTCTCGGCCACCACATCGGGGCGCTCCGTGGTGCGGGCAACGGGGAACGGGTTCCAGAAGGCCCCTCCCGAGAGGGCCTCCTCCACCGTCTGTTCCGCCATGGCGACCCCGGCGGCGTCGATGTTCTCGAGCTTCTCCCAGACGGCGTCGACCAGCTTCTCGGATGTGTAGCCCTTCACGTAGGCGAGGGCCACGTCGACCTTGGTGTGGATGCCAGCCCGGAGGAGCTTGAACCGGAGGTTGGGGTCCCGCATGCGACGCCGGACCAGCGCCACGTTGAAGAGGATGGTCTCGATGAATCCGTCCCGGGGGCCCGTGAGCACCCTTTCGGTGTCGGGCTCCGAGGGGTCGCGATCCGGGTAGCTCCGGGTATCGAGGACCGCCGCCTCGTCGGTCCCTTCGATGAGGATGCCGAGCTGGCCCGAGAGGACGTCGACGATGAAAGTGTCGACGTCCTTGGTGGTGACCGTCATCGGATAGGAGAGCCTTCCCGAGAGGAGGCTCTCGCCCTTCTTGCGGTCGAGCGCCCCGGAGGTGATCTCTTCGATGATCTCCAGCTGAAGGAGGTCCTGGGCGAAGCCGTTCACGAGGTAGACGGTGTAATGCCACCCGTCAGCCTCGAACTCCTTCGTCACGATGTCGAAGCTGGTGCCGACGCCGATCATGTCGTTCACGAGGGCGACGTTGTCCCTGTAGGACGAGGAGAAGGTCCGGGCCAATGACGTCCCTCCCACTGGGAGATGTGAGATCGCTTGAGCGGGCCGCGTGGCTGAGTTAGGCTCAGATGAGATCGGCAGGATCGCTGACCCGCCGGTGAAAGTTTGCCCTCTGCCGGCTGGCCGATATTCCCGCGGGCGGGGGAGAGGGGACGGATCCACATGGAGAATGTCGTGATCATCGGCTCAGGGTGCGCCGGCTCCGCAGCCGCCGTCTACACCGCACGGGCGGACCTCGCTCCCGTCGTCTTCGAGGGGATGGAGCCGGGGGGCCAGCTCACCACGACTTCCGTCATCGAAAACTACCCGGGATTCATCGACGGGATCGACGGCTTCGAGCTGATGGATCGCATGAAGAAGCAGTCCGAACGATTCGGGGCCCGCTTCAGGATGGAGGCCGTCGAGAAGCTGGAGAGAAAGGACGGCGGCTTCGCCATCACCCTGGTCGGCGGGGAGGAGGTCCTTGCCCGTTCGGTGATCGTCGCTTCCGGGGCACGGGCCCGCTACCTCGGACTTCCCGGCGAGATGGATCTCGTGGGGCACGGACTGTCGGCCTGTGCCACCTGCGACGGGGCCTTCTTTCGTGACCGGCGCGTGGTCGTCGTGGGCGGAGGGGACTCCGCCATGGAGGAGGCGCTCTTCCTCACGCGCTACGCCAGGGAGGTCGTGATCGCCCACCGGAGGGACACCCTCCGGGCCTCGAAGATCATGGCGGATCGGGCGCGGGCCAATCCGAAGATCACCTTCGAGTGGAACACCCGAGTGGCGGAGATCAAATCGGAGGGCGGGACTGTCACAGGCGTGGTGTTCGAGGACACCCGGACCGGAGAGCGAAGGGATCACCCGTGCGAGGGCTTGTTCATGGCCATCGGGCACATTCCCAACACCGCCTTTCTCCCGGAGGGGCTTCTCCCCCTCGACAAGGACGGCTATATCCGGGTGAACGGCGTCGTGACCGATGTCGCAGGGCTCTTCGTCGCCGGTGACGTGGCGGACCGGCATTACCAGCAGGCGGTGACGGCCGCCGGTGAGGGGTGCAAGGCGGCCCTCGAAGTGGAGGCCTACCTCGCCCAGATGGGCCTCTGATCGGCCTTTGCGATAGACTCCCCGACCGGGCCTTCGCCGGGAGCCACCGACGACGCCATATTTGCGCCACGAACAACATACTGCTCACACATTCTCCATCTTCTTGTTGGACGATCGGGGCGTCCCAAGCTCCTTGAGAGGTTTCGGTCGGCGTGCACGTGAAGAAGGCCTGGCCCCTTCTCCTGGGTCTTTCGGTGCTCGTCGTGCCCGCGATCCCCACGGTCCTGCCGGCAGCGGCCGCGTCGGCGACGGGAATGCGCCCGCCTACTTGAACCGAGTCCGATTGCACCGCTCGCCGCCATCCGGCAGCAATTCCTCCTGCGAAGGCCCGGATGCCACTCAGGAAGGCGTTCGAGGGCTCTAAGGCGAAGCCATCCCGCGGAGGGAGGGCATGGGTCTTTGGGAGGAGTTCCCGGTGCGGGGAGACGGCTCATCCGGGCGGCCTCAGGCCTCCTCTTCCTCCTGATCGTTTCAAGCGCCTATTTGCACGCCGTCCTGCACATGCCGTGGGTGAGAGCCGTCTACGACAGTGTGTTCCTCGCCACGACCGTCGGTGTGAACCATCTCGAGCCTCATGGGCCGTCGGGGCAGCTCCTCGTGGCGGCCCTCGTCCTCGCCGAGGTCTCGGTGGGCCTCTACGCCTTTTCGACACTTACTGGCTTCTTTGTCGAACAGGACATCCAGAATGCCTGGGGGCGGAGACGGATGGAGAGGCGGGTGAACTCCATGAGGGACCACATCATCGTGTGCGGCGGGGGACGGGTCGGAAGGCAGGCCGCTCGGGAGGTGGCCGACGCGGGCGGTGACGCGGTGATTGTGGAGGTCGGGGAGGAGATGGAGAAGGAGCTCCGTGCGCTCGGCTTCACGGTCCTACGGGGAGACGCCTCGGACGCCGCCTCCCTCGAGGCGGCGGGGATCCGGCACGCAAGGGGCCTCGTCGCCTCGGCGGATCGGGACGCGGATAACCTCTACATCGTGCTTGCAGCCCGGGATCTCAATCCGGATCTGGTCATCGTGGCCCGCGCTGAAGAGCCGCGGTCGGAGAAGCGACTCCTGCAGGCCGGTGCGGATCGTGTGGTCTTCCCCACCCAGATAGGCGGGCGGCGCCTCGCCCGTCTGGTCCTCCAGCCGTCCTCGGCGGACCTGGTGGACTCGGGGTGGCTCTGGAGGCACGGATTCGATCTCGTTGAGGTCACCATCAAGGGCGGATCGCCTCTCATCGGAAGGACGGTGGCGAATCTGAGAGACGACGTGGAGGTGCTCGTCATCGCTTTGGGGGTGAAGGGCGAGATTCAGGTTCCGCCACCGGTCCAGGAGCCCTTTACGGCAGGTATGCGGTTGGTGGTGGCCGGGGACCGAGGCGAGATCACCCGCTTACGTGAGCTCTTCCGCCTGAGTCAGGAGGAGGCCGACGCCTAGGGCGTGCGCTGTAGGGCCGGATTTACCGGGGCGCCGAGTGCCCGGGTCCTATTCACGTCGGCGATGACCCCCTCTCCTTCGCCCGCACGGGAGACCGGGCGACGTTCATCTCGGACTCCCCGGGCCAAGAAGCCGATCCCCCGATTCGCTCCTGGGTTGCCACCGGCTTCGCGGTGCACGTGACGGCTTTCGACTTTGTCGAGATCGATGCCCGCTTATCTGCCCCTCTCGGGCGTGTAAATGCAAGGTAGGGATGCCGGGGCTCTCGGGCGAAGACCGGGTCCCGGGATCCCCAGGTCGCCTTCGGGAGGGAAACCATGGCCAGTTACATCGGAGCCGCCGTTCCACGCGAGGAGGATCGGTGGTTGACAACCGGCCGGGGCCGCTATGTCTCGGACATCACGTCTCCCGGCATGCTTCATCTGGCTCTCCTGCGATCGCCCCACGCCCATGCCCGCATCAAAGCCGTCCACTTGGATCAGGCCCGAAGACTTCCCGGCGTCGTCGGGGCCTACGCCGCTCTCGATCTTCCGGAAATCCTGAGGCCGCTCCCCGTCGCCGTCCCCGACCCGCGGGTCCGGGAGGGTGCCCTCCCCTATCCGCTTGCGCCGGATGTGGTGCGCTACGTCGGGGAGGGCGTGGCCTGCGTCCTCGCCGAGAGCCGATATGTGGCGGAGGACGCCCTGGACCTCATCCGGGTGGAGTACGAAGCGCTTTCCCCGGCCGTTGATCCGGAGGATGAGGAGGCGCCCATCCTTCACGACGGATGGGACTCGAACCTGGCCGCCGAGGTGGGTTACACGGTCGGGGCTCCCGAGAGAGCCTTCGACGAGGCGCCCAGGGTGGTCACCCTGACCCTTC
>Ga0207433_10010841_pt1 | contig 14064 bp, 12 predicted proteins | sample YelNatPaOPGAMG01_FD_187559 | JGI IMG/M metagenome (GOLD analysis project Ga0207433, IMG submission 187559) | Hot spring thermophilic microbial communities from Obsidian Pool, Yellowstone National Park, USA - OP-RAMG-01 (SPAdes) (version 3) | ecosystem: Environmental > Aquatic > Thermal springs... | reverse complement strand
GAAAACTTATAAATGAAACCCTTGATGTTTTTAGGAGGGCTGGATTTGAAATCCCCTTTAACTTAGATAGAAGGTTGATTTATTCAATTCCTGAGGATTCAATAAAAATAATATTCGCAAAGGATTTTGATGTTCCCCTTTATGTTGAGAATGGAATTGCAGATATTGGAATCTGTGGAAAGGATGTTCTCCTTGAGGAAAAGGATGTTGAAGTATATGAGATTGAGGATCTTGGATTTGGGAAATGCTCTATTGTTCTTGCAGGTTCAAGAGATTTGGAGGAGCTGGAAAGTATCTCTCCCATAACAATTGCTACAAAATATTTTAATGTTGCATCCGATTTTCTAAAATCAATGGGAAGACCATTCAAGATAATAAAATTAAATGGCTCTGTTGAACTTGCATGTGTCTCTGGTCTTTCGGATCTAATCATTGATATTGCAAAAACTGGAAAGACCCTGAGGGAAAACGGGCTTAAGATTTTAAAAATTATTCATGAGTCAACAGCACGTCTTATTGCCAATAAAGTAAGATACAGTCAGAAATACAATGAAATAGAAGAAATTACAAGGAGGCTGAAAAATGTTATCGATAAAAAAATATCCTTTTAAATTAAAAAATAAGAAAGAAGAAAAGAAAGTTAGAGGGATAGTTGAGAGGATAATAAAGGATGTTTCTAAAAGAGGAGATGAGGCAATTGTTTACTGGACAAGGAAATTTGACTACCCTGAATTTAAAAAGGAAGACATAACCGTTGAAAAATTTGACTTTGACATAGAACCAGAGATGGAAACCCTTGTAGATAAATTGAAAAATAGGATAGAAGATTTTGCGAAAGCTCAACTTGATGGAATAAAGAATAAAATAGAATTGAATAAATGCTCTCAGGTTATTGTTCCTGTCAAGAAAACAGGAATATATGTTCCATCAGGGAAAGCTCCTCTTTTCTCTTCCCTTCTTATGAGTGCAATTCCTGCAAAGGTTGCGGGTGTTGAAGAGATATATATAGCCACCCCTCCCAACAGAGAAAACAAGATATCTCCTTACATACTTTTCTGCGCAAAAATCCTTGGAATAAAGAAAATTTTCAAGGTTGGTGGTGCCCAAGGTGTAGCAGGTATGGCATTAGGAACAGAGAGTATTCCAAAGATGGATATAATAGCAGGAGCAGGAAACAAATATGTCCAGGAGGCAAAAAGAATACTCTTTGGAACTGTTGGAATTGATACAATTGCAGGTCCTACTGAAATTGTAATCATTGCGGACGATCATGCAAATCCAGAGTTTGTGGCATGGGATTTACTATCTCAGGCTGAACATGGATTGGATAGCATGGCAATTCTAATTACCCCCTCCTTTAATCTGGCGAGAAAAGTTAAAAATTATGTGAAAGATATAATAAGTGATTTTCCTGAAATCGAATCAATCAAAAGAACTCTTAAGAGAAATGGTGGGATAATCTTGGTGGAAAATTTGGAGGAAGCTTTCTCAATAGCGAATGAAATTGCTCCAGAACATCTATCCCTTCAGATCAAAGAGCCTGAAAATTGGATAAAACTAATAAGAAATGCGGGAGCAGTTTTTGTTGGAGATTATTCTCCTGTTACAATTGGAGACTATTGGGCAGGCCCATCCCACATCCTTCCAACAGGAGGAACATCTCGATTCCTTTCCCTTCTCAGTGTTAGAACATTTCTGAAGGAGATTTCTGTTATTTCTTTTGACAGAGAAGAATTCTTGAAAGCCAAGGAAAATGTCATAGCTCTTTCAGAAAAGGAGGGATTATTTGCCCATGCTGAATCAATAAGAGCGAGGGAAAGATGAGAGGGAAAAAATGATAAAGCTTGACAAAAATGAATCTCCCTTTGAACTTCCAAAAATTCTAAAGAAGGAAATATTAAAATCTTTTTTGAAAATTGAGTGGAGAAGATACCCAAAGGAAGAGGTAGAGGTTAAGGAGTTAATTTCAGATTATTCAAAATCTGAACCTGAAGGGATTGCAGTTGGAAATGGTTCCAATGAGCTTATACAGGCAATATTTTTAGGATTTCTTAAAAAAGGGAAAAAAGTTTTAATTCCTGAACCATGTTTTCCTATCTATCCATGGATTGCTTCCCTTTTAAATTTAAAGATTATCCAAACCCCCCTTGATTCAGAATTTAGATATGACATAGATGATTTAATCAAGAAGGCGAAGAAGGAAAAACCATCCCTTATAGTCCTTTTATCCCCCCACAATCCATGTGGATGTGAAATTCCAGAAGATGCTTTTTTTAAAATTCTTGCACTCAAAGATTCTCATATTCTAATTGACGAGGCTTATTACGAGTTTTCAGGGAAGAGTTTTAAAGATTTTTTAGGAAATCACAAAAAACTCATAATTTTAAGAACTTTTTCCAAAGCATTTTCTATAGCTGGTTTGAGAGCAGGTTACATTCTTGGAAGCCCAGAAATAATAAAAATTGTCGAGAATTCAAAACCTCCCTTTAGTGTGAACTCCTTCACTATCAATGCTCTGAAATTATTACTAAAAAACAGGGATTATGTAAAGAAATTTGTGGAAAAAATAAAAGAAGAGAGGGAGAAACTTTTTACAGATCTAAGAAAAATTGGTTCTATAAAGCCTTTTCCTTCCTCAGGGAATTTCATTCTATTTAAAATCAACAAAGAAGACTCTTCAAAGGTATATGAAGAAATGAAAAAAAGAGGGATTCTGTTGAGAAACTTCGATTCTCCAAGGCTAAGAGATTGCCTTAGAGTGACAGTAGGAAGCGAAAAGGAAAATAAAAAATTTATAAAAGAACTTAAGGAGGTGTTCAATGAGTTCAAAAAACATTAGAAAGGCAGAATACCTTTATGAGACAAAGGAAACAAAGGTCTTTGTTGAAATCAAAATTGATGGAAATGGGGAAGCCAAGGTTGAGACAGGGATCCCTTTTTTCAACCATCTCCTTGAAAATATGGCGATATTTGCCCTTTTTGATCTCAAGATTAACTCCATTGAAAAGAGAGGGATAGATTTTCACCATTTAGTAGAAGACACAGGGATAGCTTTTGGAGAAGCATTAAAAATTGCAATTGGAGAGAGAAAAGGGATTTCAAGGATTGGATTCTGCTATGTTCCTATGGATGAAACCCTTGTGAGAGTTTCTGTGGACATTTCTGGAAGAGCATTTCTCCTTTTTGAATCTCCAATAGATTTGAATTTCGAAACCATTGATTTTTTAAGAGCTTTTACAAGTCACTCATTCATAACTATCCATATTGACTTAATAAGAGGGAAAAATGAACACCACATAAATGAGGCTATTTTCAAAGGTCTTGGATACTCTTTAAGGAAGGGTTTGGAGATTGATAAAAGGATAAAGGAGGTTTTATCTTCAAAATGATAGTGGTTATTGATTATGGTATTGGAAACATTTTCAGTATTCTGAATTCCTTCAGAATGATTGGAGTTGATGTTATTTTGAGCTCGGAAAGGGATAAAATTGAGGAAGCTGATAAAATAATCCTTCCTGGAGTAGGCTTTTTCAGAGAGGCAATGAATAATATTGAGAGATTTGGGTTGAGAGAGCTCCTCGTTGAAAAATCAAGGAAGAAAGTTCCCATTCTTGGAATATGTCTTGGAATGCAGATTCTTTTTGAGGAGAGTGAGGAGAGCCCTGGAGTAAGAGGTCTTGGTTTGTTAAAAGGGAAGGTCAAAAGGCTTCCTCCCTTAGAAAGAATCCCCCACATAGGATGGAATACAGTATCCATGAAAAATCCCTTTTTTGAAAATGAGAGATATTTTTATTTTGCCCATTCCTATTACTGTGCGCCAGAAAAAAAGGAAACAATCCTTGGTGAGACATCCTATGGAATTTTATTCCCTTCAATTGTTAGAGAGGAAAACATATGGGGGGTTCAATTTCATCCAGAAAAAAGCGGGAAAAATGGTATTGAGTTTTTAAAGAGGTGGCTCGATGCTAATAATACCAGCTATTGACATTAAGAATGGAAAGTGTATAAGGCTTGTAAGGGGAGATTTTTCAAAAGAAATTTTATATTCCTTTGATCCCATTCAACTTGCATTGGAATTTGAAAAGAAAGGAGCAGAATGGATTCACATTGTGGACATTGAAGGAGCTTTAAGGGGGGAAATTTGCAACTGGGAAGTTATTAAAGAGATAGCAAAGAATGTAAAATCAAAGATTCAAGTTGGAGGAGGAATAAATTCAGCTTTTAATTTAGAGAAATTGCTAAATATTGGAGTTGAAAGGGTTGTCTTGAGCACTCTCCCCTTCCTCAATAAAGAGTTATTTGAGAAATTGTTAAATGAATTTTTAGGAAGAATAATTGTCTCCTTGGATGTGATGAATCAAAAAGTAAGGATCCGAGGCTGGAAAGAAGAGGTTTTTGAATTAAAATATGCTCTTTCCTATCTATCCTCCCTTGGAATCTCCGAGTTCATTTACACTGACATTGAAAGGGATGGAACTATGGAGGGTGTGAGATTGGAGAAAATAAGAGATATAACATCAAGGGGTTTCAATATCTATTTTGCTGGGGGTGTGGGAAGTGAACAGGACATTGAGATTTTAAGAGAAGAGAAGGGAGTAAAAGGAGTTATTGTTGGAAGGGCTATTCTTGAAGGGAGAATAAAAAAGAAATTCAGGAGGTAGCTAAATGTTAGCAGTAAGGATAATACCTTGTCTGGATATAGAAAATGGAAGGGTTGTTAAAGGGATTAATTTTTCAAAACTGAGGGATGCAGGAGATCCTGTTGAGGCAGCTAAGATTTACAACGAAGAAGGGGCTGATGAAATTGTTCTTCTTGACATTAAAGCAAGTTCAGAGGGAAGGAAGACCCTTTATAAACTTGTGGAAAGGGTGGCGAGGGAAATAAATATACCTCTTACAGTTGGCGGAGGGATTTCCTCCTTAGAGGATGCAAAAAGGATTTTGAATTCAGGAGCAGACAAAATATCTGTTAACACTTCAGCCATAAATAGACCTGAAATAATTAAGGAGCTATCCTCCACCTTTGGCTCTCAATGTGTTGTAGTTTCAATTGATGCAAAGCATAATGGAAAATTCTATGAAGCTTTTATAAAGGGTGGAACTGAAGGGACTGGAAAAGATGCAATTGAATGGGGAATTGAGGCTGTAGAATTGGGAGCAGGGGAGATACTTCTTACGAGCATAGATAGGGATGGAACCTGTGAAGGTTTTGATTTAGAACTAACAAAAACTTTATCTAAAAAAGTTAAAATTCCAATAATTGCTTCAGGAGGAGGTTTTTTACCTGAACACTTCTACGAGATAATAAAAGAGGGTGGAGCCTCGGCTGTTCTTGCAGCAACAGTCTTTCACTACGGTCATCTTAGAATTCCCGATTTAAAGATATATCTAAAAAAAATGGGAATAAATGTTAGAATTTGAAAGGAGAAAGATAATGGAAATTAAATTTGATGAGAAAGGTTTAATACCTGCAATAATTCAGGACTCAAAAACAGGGGAAGTTCTCATGCTCGGATATATGAACAAAGAAGCACTTGAGAAAACAATTGAAGAAGGGAAAGTCTATTTTTACAGCAGATCAAGAAAGAAATTGTGGATGAAAGGGGAAACTTCAAAAAACTATCTTTATGTCACAAAGATATTTATAGATTGCGATAGGGACACCCTTCTAATTCTTGTAAATCCAGAGGGTAATGTCTGCCACACTGGTAATCGCTCATGTTTTTTTGAAGAAATATCTTCAGGCTCTAATCCTCCTTTATACAACTTTATTTATAAACTTTTCTCAATAATTGAAGATAGAAAGAAAAGTTACAACGAGAAATCCTACACATCCTATCTATTTCAGAAGGGGAGAGAGGTTATAGCGAAAAAAGTTGGGGAAGAGGCTATGGAAGTTATAATTGCTTATCTAAATGAAGATTCAGAAGAGATAATCAAAGAAACATCTGATCTTGTGTACCATCTTCTCATACTTTTAAGCTCCTCCTGTATTGAGCCTCAAAAAATTTTTGAAGAGCTAATTAATAGAAACCTTCAGGGAAAGCAAGGTTAATTTAATAAATACTTATTCTGGAGTAGGCGAGAAAATTTAAGCTTTCTTGAACCCTTGACTTTTGAAATTTTTAATTTTAAAATAATGAATGACCAGTCAGTCAGTAGATAAAAGGAATTTGATTCTTGAATCAGCAGAGAAAGTTTTTCTTGAAAAGGGTTATTATAATGCCAAAATTGATGAAATAGCCCAGAATGCAGGAATTGCCAAGGGAACTGTCTATTTATATTTCAAAGATAAAGAAAGTATTTACATTTCTTTAATAGAAAAGAAACTTCGAGAGCTGACAGACTTTATTAATAGCGTTTTAAAGGAAAATACTGGTTCCCCAGAAAAACTGAAAAAAATATATTTCCTATTATGTGAATACATGGACAAGGCTCAGAAGCTTCAAGCCTTTATATCTGTTGAGAACATGAAGACTTTGATGCATATTGTGACCAAAATGAAAAAACGGATTATTCCAAAGGTGAAAAAAGTTATAGAGAGTGTCTCAAAATTGATAGAGGAAGGAATAAAAGAGGGTGCTTTTGAAGATATTGACCCTATCTTAGGTGCCCTATTGTTCATGAGTCACTTAAGGCTTGCAATTTTACTTCCCATGATGGAAGAGCTCTACTCATTGGATTTTAGTATCGATAAAAATTCCGCTAACAAAAAGATTCTTGACTGTTTCTTTCATGGAGTTTGTTCTAAAAATTCAGGAGATAAAAAATGTTCATAATTTTCAAAATAAATAGGAGGAGGATATGAAGTATTTGAAGGCTGTTCTTATTTCCCTTGTTCTTTTTTTCAATATTTCCTTTGCAGAGAAGCTGGAGTTAACCTTAGCAGACAGTGTTAGAATTGCTTTAGAGAAAAATCCAAATATCCTTGCAATGAAGAAAAGAATTGAGTCAGCAAAGAGTCAGGAGCAATCTGCCCTTTCCAATTTTCTTCCAAAACTTGATCTCTCTGCCATGAAGACCGTAGAGGAAAAACTTTTTACAATTGAAATTCCTTCCTTTATACCTGGACAACCTCCAACAGTTGCAAGGTTCGACTTTACAAAGGACTACCAGTACACAATAAGGATGACCCAGACAATTTTTACAGGAGGGAAGCTTATTTCTGCTTACAACCAGGCAAAATTAAATTTAGATCTCACTGAAGAAATAGACAATCAGACAAGACAGGATTTAATCTTTGAGGTAAAGAAGGCATACTACGGGGTTCTTCTTTCAAAGGAGGTTCTTAAAGTATCTGAAGATGCCCTTTCTCTTGCTGAAAAACATCTTGATAGAACAAAAAAACTTGTGGAGGCAGGTGTTGCCTCCCGTCTTGATTTACTAAGGGCTGAAGTTCAGGTTGCCAATTTGAAACCTCAAGTTATAAGAGCAAAGAATATGGTTCAACTTTCTGAAGAGGGGTTAAAAAACCTTCTCGGATTGAAACCTGAAGATGAGATCGTTCTCAAGGAAGGTTTTGGATATAAACCCTTAGAAATTGATGAGGAGAAAATGCTTTCTCTTGCCCTTGAGAAAAGGCCAGAAATAAATCAGCTGAAAATTCAGAGAAAAATGACTAAAGAGATGCTAAAGATGGCATGGGCTTCCTACATCCCTAATTTAGCTATTGCTGGTGATTTCAACTGGAGAGCAGACCGCTTCTCCTTTGCAAAGGGTGCCCTTGAGAATTACTACACTGTTAACTTTGTTTTAACCTTACCTCTATTTGACGGATTCTCAAGGGAAGCGAAAATCTCCCAGAGTAAAGCAGAACTTGAAAGGATTGATTATATTTTGAAAGGTGTTGAGCAGGGGATTTCCCTTGATGTAAAGAATGCAATTTTGAGTTTAAAGGAGGCTGAAGAGTCTTACGAGTCCCAGAAAACCAATGTTGCTCAGGCTGAAGAAACTGTAAGAGTTGCAGAACTTAACTACGAAGAGGGGCTTGCCACATATCTTGATGTGCTTTCTGCTCATATGGCTCTTACTGAAGCAAAAATGAATCTTGCCCAGGCTCTTTACAATTACAATGTTGCCCTTGCTAAGATTGAGAGGGCAGTATCTATTCCTATTGAGGAGTTGATAAAAAATGAAAATAAAAATTTTTGAAAGGAGTTCAAAAATGAAAAATAGAATTTTTATCTTATCGGTTTTAATCGTAATACTTTCCATTTTTATAATTTCCTGCAAAGGAAAATCGAAAAATGAAAACACTTCTGTCGAGACGCTATTCCCGGTTTCTGTAGATAGGGTTGAGAAAAGGACTATTGAAAGAACCCTTTCCTTTGTTGGGAATCTTGAGCCAATTGATAAAGCAACAATTGTTCCTGACATTTCAGGGAAGCTTTGGAAGATATATGTCGATGTAGGGGAGAGGGTCAAGAAAGGGCAGGTTCTTGCTGAGCTTGACCATCGTCACATTGATCTTCAACTTGAACAGGCAAGGGCTGGTTTTGAGGTTGCAAAAGCCAATCTTGAAGATGCAAGGACAAATTATTTGAGAATGGAAAAGCTTTACAAAGAGAACGCAATATCTTCCCAGCAATTTGAAAAAATCAAGCTTGCTTACGAATCTGCTCAATCCCAGTTCCAGCAGGCTCAGGCTGCATTAAATCTTGCTCAGTATCAGAGAGATGTTTCAATTATGAAGGCTCCCTTTGACGGAGTTATTGTTGAAAGGCTTGCTGAGGAAGGAGATGTTATAAATCCAATGATGGGTGGTTTTGGTAGCAGAGGTGGTGTCTTAGTTTTAATGAATTTTTCAAAGATTAAAGTTGATATTGATGTTTCTGAAAAGGACATTTTACAAATAAAAAAAGGACAGAGAGCTTACCTTGAAGTCTCTTCAATTCCTGACAGAAGGTTTATTGGAGAAGTCACAATTGTCAATCTTGCAGCAGATTCAATGACAAAAACCTTCAAAGTAAGGACAGAGTTTGAAAATCCAGATTTACTTTTAAAACCAGGAACTTTTGGAACTGTTACAGTGGTTACAGAGGTTAAAAAGGATGTTCTTGCCATAAAGAAAGAGGGGCTTCTCGAAAACTCTGTTTTTGTTGTGGAAAACGGTATAGCTCAGAAAAGGAATGTTAAGACAGGAATAGAAAATAAAACCCATGTTGAGATAATAGAGGGGCTTAGAGAAGGAGAGCTTTATGTTGTTGAAGGAGTCATTGGTCTTAAGGATAGAGCAAAGGTAAAGATAATTGAAGGAGGGGGAAAATGAGCATTCCAAAATTTTCAGTAACCCACAAAGTAACAACCACAATGTTGATTTTGATAATTGTGGTTGTTGGTATAATTGCTTACTATCAGTTAGGGCTTGAACTTTTCCCTGATATTGAATATCCCCAGCTAACAGTTGTCACAGCATACAGAGGTGCTTCCTCAGAAGATATTGAATCAATGATAACAAAGCCCATTGAAAGCTGGGTAAGCACTGTAAATAAAGTAAAGAAGGTTAGATCCTTCAGTCAGGAAGGACTTTCTTTGATCACTATTGAATTTGAATGGGGAACAAATCTTGATTTTGCTGCTCAGGATGTTAGAGACAGAATAGCCCTTTACAAAGCAATGCTTCCTGAAGGAGCAACCGACCCTTTGATCTACAAATTCAGCCTTACTGATTTTCCAATTTTATTTTATGGAGTTACAAATCCATCCATAGATGAAAGGGCTTTGAAAACCCTTGTTGAAAAAAATGTGGCAGATAGGCTTGAAAGGATTGATGGGGTTGCCTCAGCAATGGTTTTAGCAACAAAGGAGAGGGAAATTGAGGTATATCTGAGAAAATCTGCCCTTGAGTCAAGGGGGCTGACAATTGACTCTGTAATAAATGCTTTGAGGCTTGAAAATATTAATTTACCTGCAGGATATATAACAAAGGGACATAAAGAATACATAATAAGAACTGTTGGAGAGTTTAAGAGTCTTGATGATATAGCAAACATTGTAATAGGAGTTTCTCAAACGGGGAAGCCAATATATTTGAGAGATGTTGGAGAGGTTGTTGATGGATACAAAGACATAAGGAATCTTTCAAGAATTCAGCAGGGAGAGGGGGTTCTTCTCTGGGTTCAGAAGAGTTCTGGCTCCAACACCGTTGAAGTGGCAAGAAAGGTAAAGAAGGAGATTGAGGAAATTTCAAAGACCCTTCCTGAAGGGACCAATTTCTATCTTACTCTTGACTTCTCCCAGTTTATTGAACTTATGGCTTCAAGAACTACAAACAATGCAATAGTTGGAGGTCTTCTCGCAATTGCTGTTCTTTTCCTATTCATCGGCAACTGGAGACCAACTTTAACAATAGGACTTGCAATACCCCTCTCAATTGTTACAACCTTTATTGCCCTTTACGCTGCTGGCTATACCTTCAATTTCATAACCCTTGTTGGTCTTGCCCTTGGAGTTGGAATGATGGTCGACAATGCTGTTGTTGTAATTGAGAACATTTACAGACATATGCAGAGTGGGATGCGGAAAGAAGAGGCATCCTCTTTCGGAGCTGAAGAGGTCACCCTTGCAATTACAGCATCAACATTTACAACAATCGCTGTTTTCTTCCCAATGATTTTTGCCAAGTCCCTTGTAGGTAAACTTGCTCGACCCTTTGCTCTAACAATATCCTTTGGACTTCTTGCATCCCTTTTTGTTGCCATAACAATTGTTCCAATGTTAGCCTCTGTTATATACAAAGAAGAAAAAGAGAGAAAATCCCATTATTTCGATAAAGTGAAAGAGTGGTATGAAAGGGCTCTTGAAAAAGTTCTAAGGGCAAGAACAATCTTTCTCCTTTCCATAATTACCCTTTTTGTAATTTCAGTTTTGATTGTGATATTCTGGACTGGAAAAGAATTTTTCCCTTCCTCTGACAGAAGCTTTTTCATGATGAGGGTTAAACTTCCTGTTGGTACACCATTGAATGAAACAGTTAGGGTTCTAAAAACCCTTGAAGATAAAGCTCTCGAAGAGAAAGCAATTAAAAGTATAATTACCTTTGCAGGAGCTGAATCTGAAGAACAGACTCCGTCAGAATTTTCTGCTTCAGGACCCCATGAGGGTTTCTTTATGGGTTCCCTTGTTAGAAGGAAAGAAAGGAAAGAGAGCACCAATGAAATCCTCGAGAGAATAAGAAAGGGGATTCCACCCTTTGAAAATGTGAAAATTGAAGTAATTGATATGTCGACAATGAGTTTTGGAGGCAGCACTTCTCCAATTGAAATAAAGATTTTTGGAGACAACCTTGACTTTTTGAGGGATACAGGATGGAAAATTATTGAATCAATAAAGGATATTGAAGGAATAAGAGATTTGAGAATGTCCATTGAAAAAGGGAAACCAGAATATCATATTACAATCGATAGAGAAAGGGCATCAAGATTTGGACTTAAAGTTGCCCAGATAGGCTCAGCCATTGAATCTTATACCCTTGGAAGGGTCTCAACCCGATTCAAAACAGGTGGAGAGGAACTCGATGTGAGAGTAAGACTCCATCCTGATGACCAGAGAACAGTTGATGACCTACTTTCAATTCCAATTATTACTCCAACTGGGAAAAAGATATTCCTGAGAGATGTTGCCTATGTCAAAGAAGAAACAGGACCTGTGAGAATAGAGAGGGATGGACAGGTAAGAAAGGTATCCGTTCTTGCGAATTATTTTGGTAGAGACCTTGGAGGAATAACTGCAGAGATTAAAAAAAGAATAGAGCCTATCCAGAAGAGTCTTCCCTTTGGATATTTTATAGAACTTGGAGGCCAGTATAAGGACATGGTGGAATCTTTCAAAACAATTGCCTGGGTTCTAATTCTCTCATCCCTTCTCTCCTACATGGTTATGGCTTCCCTTTTTGAAAATCTTCTTCACCCCTTTGTAATAATGTTCACAGTTCCCTTATCCTTTATCGGTGTTGCTTTTGGTTTCTGGATTGGAAGGGTAAACATAAGCCTCCCCGCTCTAATGGGATTTGTTATGCTAAGTGGAATTGCGGTTAACAATGGAATTGTTATGATTGATTTCATAAATAGATTGAGAAGAGGAGGAATTGAGAAATTTGAAGCAATTGTGAAGGGAGCATCAGTTAGATTGAGACCTGTTCTTATCACTTCCCTGACTACAATTATTGGAGTTGCTCCAATGATATTCTCCCGTTCTGAAGGATCTGAGATGAGGGTTGCTCTTGGTCTGACTCTATTTTCAGGACTTTTGGCAGCCACTCTCTTAACCCTTTTTGTGATTCCTGTAATTTATAGCCTTGTAACTAAGGAAAGGAAAAATGTCTGAGGATTTCAAAGGTTTAATTCAAGTTTATACAGGAAATGGAAAAGGGAAAACAACCGCCGCTCTTGGACTCTGCTTGAGGGCTGCTGGATGGGGTTTTAGAAGTTATATTGGTCAGTTTTTGAAAGGACAGGATTATGGTGAGCTCCACTCAATTCCTAAGATGGGTGATTTAATTGTTATTGAACAGTTTGGCAAAAAAGGCTTTATTCACATTGAGAAGGGTCCTGATGAAGAAGATATAAGGCTTGCAAAGAACGGTTTAAAGAAATGTTATTCCGAGATGAAATCTGGTAAATTTAGAATAGTTGTTCTCGATGAAATAAACATTGCCCTTTATTTCAAACTAATTTCTGAGGAAGAAGTTCATTCTCTCCTCGATGAAAAACCTGAGGATGTAGAAGTTGTTCTTACTGGAAGATATGCTCCCAAATCAATAATTGAAAGGGCAGATCTTGTCACTGAAATGAAGGAGGTGAAACATTACTTTCAAAGGGGTATTGAGGCAAGAAAGGGTATAGAAAGATGATTCTTGAAAAGTGGCTATGGAAAAAGAGTTTTGAGGTATTGACAAATTTGAACAAATTACCTAATATATATTTGTCTGAAGGTTAAGGATTTTAAGATATCTTGACAAAAAGAAAGAAATTTGATAAAAATATAATTGCCCTCTCGGGTTAGAGGGTATTAAGAAAAAAGATCTTTGAAAACTGGGTAAAGCGAAAAGTTAGAATATGAAGCTGTAAAGCTTCATATAAACTGGAGAGTTTGATCCTGGCTCAGAGCGAACATTGGCGGCGCACCTAACACATGCAAGTCGAACGGATCAAGGAGGGAAACTTCCTTGGTCAGTGGCGAACGGGTGAGTAACGCGTGGATAACCTACCCTCGGGTGGGGGATAACCCGCCGAAAGGTGGGCTAATACCGCATAAAATCAAAGGAACTGCGGTTCCTTTGATCAAAGGAGGCGCCCCGCAAGGGAGCTTCCGCCTGAGGACGGGTCTGCGTCCTATTAGCTAGTTGGTAGGGTAATGGCCTACCAAGGCTACGATGGGTAGCCGGCCTGAGAGGGTGGTCGGCCACACTGGGACTGAGACACGGCCCAGACTCCTACGGGAGGCAGCAGTGGGGAATATTGCGCAATGGGCGAAAGCCTGACGCAGTGACGCCGCGTGGGGGATGAAGGCCTTCGGGTTGTAAACCCCTGTCAGGAGAGAAGATGGGTGAAGGCTCTAACATAGCCTTCATCTGACTATCTCCAGAGGAAGTCCCGGCCAACTACGTGCCAGCAGCCGCGGTAATACGTAGGGGGCGAATGTTGCTCGGAATCACTGGGCGTAAAGGGTGTGTAGGTGGCTTTGCAAGTCAAAGGTGAAATCCCAGAGCTCAACTCTGGAACTGCCTTTGAAACTGCAAAGCTTGAGGGCAGGAGAGGGGAGCGGAATTCCCGGTGGAGCGGTGAAATGCGTAGATATCGGGAGGAACACCGGAGGCGAAGGCGGCTCCCTGGACTGTCCCTGACACTGAAACACGAAAGCTAGGGGAGCAAACGGGATTAGATACCCCGGTAGTCCTAGCTGTAAACGATGGGCACTAGGTGTCTCCTGAGTATTCAGGGGGTGCCGAAGCTAACGCATTAAGTGCCCCGCCTGGGGAGTACGGCCGCAAGGCTGAAACTCAAAGGAATTGACGGGGGCCCGCACAAGCGGTGGAGCATGTGGTTTAATTCGATGCTACGCGAA
>Ga0207433_10010840_pt1 | contig 14067 bp, 19 predicted proteins | sample YelNatPaOPGAMG01_FD_187559 | JGI IMG/M metagenome (GOLD analysis project Ga0207433, IMG submission 187559) | Hot spring thermophilic microbial communities from Obsidian Pool, Yellowstone National Park, USA - OP-RAMG-01 (SPAdes) (version 3) | ecosystem: Environmental > Aquatic > Thermal springs... | reverse complement strand
AAGAAAGTAAGAGAAAAGCAAAGAAGAATGTGGCAATTGCAACTATCTTCACAATTAAATTGAGTTTTCATGCTAATTTATCCTTTTCCCTCACTTAAGAACAAGGTTTATCCCAAGCCCACAATTAGGACATCTTCCATCGACAAGGTTTATCTTCTTGACAACAAAATTTTCCCTTATTATCAAAGGCTCTCTGCAGTTGTAGCAGTAAGTGTTCTGCTCAGGGCTTTTTGGCACATTGCTCAAGTAAACAAACCTTAAGCCTGCTGCTCTCGCCACATCAGCACATCTTTCTAGCACAGCTAAAGGTGTCATAGGTAAACCAGCAAATTTTGGATTTGGATAAAATTGCAGCAAATGGAAAGGAATTTCTGAGCCAAACTCAGCATTTATCAGCTCGGCAAGCTTTCTGCACTCTTCAACATCATCCCCAATCTGTGGAATTATTGTATTCGCAATTTCTATGAAAATCCTGTGTTTCTTCATTTGCTTGAGAGTATCGATGATTGGAGAAATGTTTGGAATCAAGCCATATTGCTTCATGAATTCTTGAGAGCCTGAAGCCTTAAACCTCACAGAAGCTGCATCAAGATATTTTGCTATCTTTTTCACAGCCTCTTCACTCAAGTAGCCATTTGTCACAAAAATATTCTTGAGGTTTGACCTATGGGCATATTTTGCGATTTTGAAAGCAAATTCAAAGGAAAGTGTTGGATCAGTGAAAGAATAAGATATGCTGCTACAACCTTTCTTTTCAGCCATCTCAACTATATCTTCAGGAGAATACTTCTTAGCTTGAAGATTTGTTAGGGTAAAGTCATCGATACAAAAATGCTCATTTAGATCGCAGCCTGGAGTTGAGACAAAAAGGCTTTTGGATTTTGGCAAGAAGTGGAATAAAAACTTTTTCTCTATCCAGTCCACGCTTAAATCCACAACCTTCTCATAATTTAAAGTGTAGAGCTTGTTGCCCTCATTCTTTCTGACTTGACACAAGCCAAGCTTATCTTTTGAGATGAAACAGTTTGCATGGCAAAGCTCGCACCTTACACCATTCCTTTCCTTGTGCCAGAGCATTGCTTCTTGCATCCTCTCACTCAAGCTTAATATTATAACCTGTAAAAAATATATTGGTCAAACGAAGAAATATAGATTAGGCCCCAGTAGCTCAGTTTTATAGAAGGGGTTGAGCTAAGAAGCTTTAATAAAAATGAGATTGAAAAATTTAATGAAAAAATAAGGTTTATACACCCATTAAACGAAATGCCCCGATAGCATAGTGGTAATGCGCCTGTCTCGTAAATGCAAGATAACAGGAGATCGAGGGTTCGAATCCCTCTCGGGGCTCAAGAATTAAAATTTATCAAACGAATTAAATTTAAGGTGATGGCATGGAAATGGTGCTTTCAATGGAACAAAAAAACTTACAAAAGGTTAAAGACATTTTGCTTAAAGATGATGTTGTATCAAGAGCAAGCATTGTTTTTAAAGAAGCTAAAGGCTTGACTGGAAAAGAAGGCTTTTACTGCTACATCTCTGGCTCTGAAGAGCAATGTAAAAAAGCTTTGGAAAAGGTGAAGATAAAAGATGAAAAAACCGGTGAAGTTGTAGAACTAGCAAAAGAAGTAAGTGGTAAAGAAAAGGAAGAAGTTGTGAGCAAGATAAAAGAAGAAGAAGATAAAGCTCTTGAAGGGTTTGGTGGAATCTTTCAAGAATAAAATTTAAAATCTCTTATAAAATATTGTGCGCTGGTAGTCCAGTCTGGTCTAAGACGTCGCCCTGCCAAGCTAGCAGAACGGCGGAGAGTTTTAAACCCGCTAACCCGGGTTCAAATCCCGGCCAGCGCACTTAAACTTATATTCTTGGCCACAATATTATAATTTAGCGGTCCCATGCTCTTTAGAAGAAAAAAAGAAGAAGTTAAGCCAGAATTCCAAGAGGTTCAAGAGGTAAAATTGCCTACTCTTGAAGAAATTAATAAAGAAAGTGTGGGTGAAAAGCAAGTAAGCGAAGAAGTTAAGCCTATTCAAATAGAAGAAAAAATTGAAAAGCCTACTTTGCCTGAGACAAAGGTTGAGCCAGAAAGGAAGATAAAAATTGAAGAATTGAGAAAAGTTGCTCCACTTTTCATAAAACTGGAAAAATATGAAGAGATTTTAAACACAATAGCTGATGTCAAGAGTGTTTTGAATTTACTCAAAGATTCTTTTTCTGTCTTTGAAGAAAATGAAAAGATAAGAACAGAGACGATAGAAGCTATAAAAGAAAATATTGAAAGAGTTGGCGAGAAAATTTCTTCTCTAGATTCAATCTTGTTGAGACCTGCTGGATATGAAGAAAGAAGAGAAAAAGAATTTAGAGCAGAAGAAGTTAAAGATACTTTATCGGCATTAAAATCACAAATCGATAAGCTTAAACAAGAGCTTCATTCTCTTGAGTAAAAACTTTTTCTTTTTATTTCTTAAATTAATTTAATTGGGCAGGGGTAGCCAAGCGGTTAAAGGCGGCAGGCTCAAGTTTCATTGAGCTTTGATTTAAGATGAAAGAAGGAACCTGCTGGCTTAGTGCCTTCGTGGGTTCGAATCCCACCCCCTGCAATAAGTTCTATTCCTATGCACCAGTCTTTATTAGCTGACAAGACTGGTGTAGAAATATGAAAGTAGATATTCACAACTATGACAAGCATTTAGAGTACTTTCTAAAGAAGTTAGATAAAGTTAATTCTCCAAACAAAGATTTTATTCTAAAGTTTGTTGATAGACTTTTTGCTGAAGGTTTATCTAAAGGTAGAATAGCTAAATATGTTTATTGTTTAATCAACATAGCTAAGCTTTTGAATAAACCTTTTCTTGAAGCTAAAAAAGAAGATATAGAGAAAGTTGTTGGAAAGATAGAAAAGAATGAAAGTTGGTCTGATTGGACTAAGCATGAATACAAAGTTGTTCTAAGAAGGTTTTACAAATGGCTTAGGAATAGTGAAGATTATCCTCCTGAAGTTAAATGGATAAAAATAACAAGGAAGAAATCTTTTGAAAAATTGCAAGGAAAGATTTTAACTTTAGAAGAGATAGAAAAACTTGCTAATGCTGCAGATAATCCAAGAGATAAAGCTTTTGTTCTTGTTTTGTTTGAATCTGGATGTAGGATAGGAGAGTTTTTACCATTAAAAAGGTCAGATATAACTTTTGATAGTTTTGGAATAAAGTTTGTTGTTAATGGAAAGACTGGAACAAGAGAAGTGAGGATAATAAAATATCAGAGAGAATTTAAGGAATGGCTAGAAGTTCATCCTTTAAAGCATCAAGATGACTTTTTTGTTTGGGTTTCTTTAGGAGATAAAAATAGATTTGAACTAATGAGTTATGGAAATGTTAGAAAATTATTGTTAGATTTGAAGAAGAAAGCTGGAATAAATAAACCAGTAAATCCACATGCTTTTAGGCATGCTAGTGTAACTTACTTTTCAAAACATTTACCAGATTCTTTATTGAAGAAAAAGTTTGGTTGGGTAAGAGATACTGATATGCTTGCTATTTATGAACATTTGGATGGAAAAGATTTGGATGAAGCTCTTCTAAAACTTCATGGGTTGAAACAAGAAGAAATTAAAGAAAGCAAACAATTAGATAAAAAAGTTTGTCCTAGATGTGGTCATGAAAATAACATTCTTTCACAATTTTGTAGTAAATGTACTATGCCTTTAGATTTAAAGACTGTTATAGAGTTAGATGAAACTAGAAGAAAGCTAGATAAATTCATGCTTGAAATGTTAAAAAGAATTGCTGAAAAATATCCAAGTATTAAGAAAGATTTTAAACAACTAGTTAAAGAAAAAGGTCTAGAAAACTTATTTGAATTATGAATATTTTTATGAATCACAAATAACAATAATTATTAAGAGGGTCATTTGTGATTAGAATAACTGAGGAATGGAAAGCAAAAACAAGGAGAAAAACATTCTACTATGTCAGAGAGGGAAAAGTGCTGCGACACATAAGCAAATATGCTACAGAAAAAACTACAGAAAGTGATAAAAACTCATATAAAGTAAACTACAAAATCCCGATAGAAACACTTCAAGAAAAAATAATTTACGAATTTGGATTTACAAATAAAGGTGGTTTTGGTGTTTTTAAATTCATGTCAATAGAACTCCTTAAAGAAAAGCCCGAAAAAGAAATGGTACACTCAAGTGAGTTGTTAGAACTTGAATTTGAAATAGAAAGTGATGAAGTAAGAAAATGGTTAAATGAAGTGAAAGAAATTTACACTCCTCTACTTGATGAAATTAGTGAATTTATGAAAAGAAATGGTATGGAACATATATTAACTTCCGAGAGAGTTGGTGATTATTTAAATTCTATGAAGATTGGGTTGTTAAGTAATCTTTGTAATTGGCCTGAAAAATCTAGAATAAGAAGCATTCAACAAACTACTAAACTTTTGCATCAAGTTTGGACCTTGAAAATATTTCATGATGCAGTAGGATGTATGGAATTTGAGAAAAAATGGTTGCTTGAAATGGGCTCAGAAAGTCCAGCAACCATTTTTACTGATAAAAAGAGAAGATATTGGACTTGTTGGTGGGAACCTCGGAAAATTAAGGAAGTTCCTCCTACTTATAAAGGTCCATTATGTAAAATGTTTGAAGGTAAAGTAGTATGGAAAAGGCCAGACATACTCGTTTCTCAAGGAAAATACGAAAAATTAACTGATACTCAAAAATTCGACATACTTATAGAATGTAAGAATTTAAATTTCCAAGAATGGTGGGAAAATGGAAAGGTTATCACAAAACAACTTTCACCTTATCTTCAATTGTTTGAACCTAGGATTTTTGTACTGGTATCTCTCAAACCAGTACCAGATTGGGCAAAAGATGAGTTATCTGAGAAAAATATTGTTGTTATTGATGAATTCCACTCTAATGGTAGAGGTATTTCTAGATTCTATGAATTAATTAATTCATGCTTTTAAACACACGAGTTAGAACAAATTTTCAAAGATTCTCAATATCTTTTAACACTTTAATACCAACATCAGTAATGGAATAAAATTTGCTCTTTCTTATTTCTGGCGTAAGACACTTTACTAAACCGAGCTTTTCTAATTCTTTTAAAGTTCTACTAATATGAGACATACCAATATTCGTTAATTTAGAAAGCTGTTTTGGTGTTTTTGGTGATTTGTTTAATTCTTCTAAAACTTTCACTCTATAAGTACTAGCAGAAATTTTACCTAATAATTCCCACTTACTTACCATAATAAATTAGTAGAAGAGAGGTATTGTCATTGATATCTACCAATTATTTACCAACTAGTTGCCTTTATAGAAAAAGAAAAACAAATTATAAAATAAGATGAAAGGCATTTTACCAATCCTTAAAATAGCAGGAATAGTTTTTGGTTTACTCATATTGTTTGGTATTATTGGAGCTCTTGTAAGTGAAGTAAAGGTTTCTAAAGTGGAGGAGAATATTTCTAAAAAAGTGGAGCTTAAACCTTGTGATTTTTATGGCTGCGAAAAAGAAGGAGATAGAAGATGTTCTTCTGAGGGAATGTTCGGAAATGTTGAAATATGTAAAGCTGATGAGGAAAAGAAATGTTTAATATGGGTTACATCTGAAAGTTGTTCAAAAGGTTGTAAGAATGCTACATGCATAGAGAAACTTCTTCCTCAACCATGTCTGCTAAATGGATGTAATAAAACTGGTGAAAGAAAATGCGAATCATTCTTAGATACTTATTCAGTTTATGTTTGTGAGCTAGATGAAGATTCATGGTGTTTAAGATGGGAGTATAATGAAAGTTGTTCTCATGGATGTGAAAATGGAAAATGTTTAGAAAAAACTTGTAAAGATGAATGTAGTTATGCTGGACAAAAAGGTTGTTCTGGTAATTACACTACTCTATGCGGAGATTGGGATGCTGATGAATGTTTAGAATGGAAAGTTGTTGATTATTGTTATTATGGTTGTGAAAATGGAGCTTGTAAGCAAGTTAATGTTACAAAGTTTATTGTTTCAAGAGTAATTGATGGAGATACTTTTGAGTTAAATACTGGAGATAGAGTTAGGCTAATCCTTATAGATGCACCTGAAAGTGATGAGAAATGTTATCTAGAAGCTAAAACAAGATTACAACAACTTGTTCTTAACAAAGAAGTAAGGCTAGAAAAAGATGTTAGTGAAACTGATAAGTATGGTAGACTTTTGAGGTATGTTTATGTTGATTCTATTTTTGTTAACTATCAACTTGTAAGGGAAGGATTAGCTTATGCTTATCCTTATCCTCCAGATTTAAAATATCAAGCACAAATAGAGCAAGCTGAAGAATTGGCTAGAGAAGAAGCTACTGGTTGTTTATGGAAAACAGAAGAAGAAACTTCATCAACACCTCAAGGACAAACTCCACAAAATTGCATTTACATAAGCTATTTCCATTATGATGCTTCTGGTGATGATAGATATAATTTAAACGATGAATACGTTACTTTTAAGAACAAATGTAACGTAAGCTTTGACATGACATCTTGGAAAATTAAGGATGAAGCAAATCACACTTATACTTTCCCAACATTTACTTTTAATCCTTTGGCAAGTTTTACTCTATATACTGGTTCAGGTACTGACACTTCTGATAAGTTATATTGGAATAGTGATAGTCCAATATGGAATAATGATCATGATACACTTTACCTTTACGATGATACTAATAAGTTGATTCTAAGTTATTCTTATTAGGAGAAGGGAATTTTAGGTTTTGAATTTTAGATTCAAAACAAATTTTAGATTCATCTTTAACATTAAGAAAGTTGTCTTGACATAAGTTGTAAAAAGTAGAAAAGGTTTGGTTTGTTTTTTGAAAGTTTTTAAAGGTAAAAGCGTGAATATTTGTTGGGACTTGGGCAACACATAAACTTTTAATTAATTCTCCAACTTTTCTACTTATTTATTCTCTAAACTACTTGATTGAAAATTAAAAAAGTTTCAAAATCTAATGTTGAAACTTAACTTCTCTTGTTATGAAACTCTCGCAAACTTGTCAAGTTTTGGTTTTTATTATCTTTAGTTTAAAGTGTTGGGACTTGGGCAACTTTTAATTTTTCAAGTTTTTAAACTCGATTTTCTACTTTTACTTAACTTTTCTAAATCTTTTACATATTCTTTAAGTCTTTCTCTTAATATTACACCCCAGACTGTCTTTTTACCTCTCTCTCCTACTCTTGCTAACGGATAAAGGTCTAATGTTCTTTCTTTCATACCTTTCTTTATCCAATACCGAATAGTCTTAATGTTTATATCTAATGCTTTAGCCAGCTCTTGAGCTGTAGCAATTTTCTCTTTCTTTAAGTACTTTACCATACTTTCAAGAGTGCTTGCCATACTTCCTCTCAGAAGTAGAAGTAGGAATGAAAGTATAAATTTATGTAGGTCGGTATGCCAATCAAAGTAGTAAGGAAAATTATCTTAACGGGTTTATCAAGTTATACTATACCTTTACCTAAAGATTGGTGCAGATATCACAATTTGAAACCTGGAGATTGTGTTGAGATTATCGGTAATTCTGAACTTATTGTAAAACCTCTACAAAAATCTCTAAAAAGTGGTAAGAATGGGTGAAGAAATCCAAAAGAAGTTACCTTCTTGGTACTTTCTCTTGAAAGAATGGTGGGAGAAAGAAAACAAAGAGAGTGATACCCATGCCCCTTAATAACAATTATGAACTTTCAGCTTATAAAGACTGGTCTAGGGGACTATTTCTATCTAAAGTTTTAAAGTGTTTAGGTAAAGCTAGAACTAACTCCAAGATTATTCCTCTTCCAGAAGTTTTCTATCAACTTGGTACTGTCTTACATTTAAACAAAGAAGAATGTTGGTATGTTGTTCATATGCTTTCTAAAGAAGGTTTGATTGAAATCATTCCTTTTAAGGGAATTAAGCTCCCCTTTGCTAATTGGGACGGTAATAACCGAAATCCCAAGTTGGCTAGCCGTAAAACCCGAGTTGAATTAAAAGAAAGAGGTGAGGAGAATGGTAGAAATACCTAAATATAGTAAAAAATCTGAGGATAAAAAGGTTACTGTTCTAAGAGTAAGAGGGAAAATAGTAGATGTTAGAGAACCAGTTAAGGATGGTAAAGGAATTCCAATAACACTTGCCATTGACGGTATTTACTGGCCTAGAGAAAATGAAGATGCACAAAAAACATTCGAACCAGTTGAGCTAAATAAAACTCCAGTAGAAGTTGACATAACAGTAAAAGATGAGTACATTAATTTCAGGAATTTGAAAGTGGTGGAGGATTCAGCCAAAGATTTGAGATTGGAAACTGAATCCTCCCCACTCTTTATTCCTTTTTGTAAATGCCCCAACTGTGGAGAAGAAATGGTTTGGTTTAAACCAGAACTAGAAAAATTACATCAAAGAATCGAAAGATACGGTCAAGAATTATCTAAAGCCTTGAAAGAAGTTTGTAAAATTTTCCAAATAAGAATTTATGAGTGATTGAATGGTAAAAATTCCAGCAGTTTCTGGAGTTTCGGCTCTTCCTGAACATACATTATATGAATGCTCAAGAGGTGCCGAAACTCCCAAAACTCTTTCCCGAACATTTGAAGTTCTTTCTAAAATAAGCTCTTATCTTTATGGTTATTCTTTAGTTTCAATTCCCATTATTGTAAATTCTTTGACAATTTGTTTGAAATTGGCTCCAGAAGAACCAACAAATTCGAATTTATTGATTGAAAGAAAAGGTATGGGAAAAACAAGCTTACTATATTGGATTTTAGTTAATTCTAATCCTAAATACGTATTCGCATTACCAGACAAACTTTATGAAAGTTTAATTGTTGAGATGCCATTAGAATATTTTGATAAAAAAGTATGGGTTTTGGATGATTTAGTTACTTCCTTTGGTGGATTAACAACTAAGCAAAGAGAACAATTAATGGGTTTTTTCAATTCAATTCTCAGCAAAAAATGTTATGAAAGAGAAGGAAAAAGAAAAATTGAGAACGTGCAAATATCTTGTCAATTTGGTTTTGCTTTGGAAAATTATGAAACGTATGCAAATAGAATGTTACTATCAACTTTTCTGGATAGAGTGGTTCCAATAAGACTAGAGCATCACCCTGAAACTATAAGAGACATTTGCAAAAGTATGTTAGAAAAGAAAGATAGGAAGTTGCCAAAAATTAGCTTACCCTTTACTAAAAAGTCAGTTGAGGTGGAAATTTCAGAAAAGTTTAATGATGAAATTTTAGATTGTGCAATGTGGCTTCAAGCTTCTCAAAGTTTGAGTGGAACTAGAGCAGTTAATTATGTTAAAAACTTCATTAGGGCGCATGCATTTCTTAACAAAAGAAAGGAAGTTTGTGAAGCTGATATTAACATTTTAAAATTAATTCTTCCCCTGCATATTGGAATAAATTCTGGAGATTTGGAAACGAAAATAAGAGAACTTATTTTAGCAAAAACTAGTAAAGGAGAAACTGTCACAGGAAGAGAAATTAAAAATATTTTTAGTAAACAATTTAGTAAGACAACAATTTCTGAAACTTTAAGTAAATTAAGAAGAGACATACCAAATCGGAAAATTTCTCTTTCAAAGGGTGGTTACGACTATGAATTTTTTATTTAGAAATTAAGATTGAATTTCTTCCTCATTTTAGCGTTATGGTAACAATCTTTTTTATGTAAAGAAATCAACAATTTTACTGAGAATATGATAAAGCCAGCGGATTTGTTTGTGAGTAAGGTAAGGATAGAGAAATTCGCTTCGAAAGCCATTACCTCATTAAATCTCCTAATAGATGAGGTAAAGAAAGAGGTAATAGATTTGGATTTAATCTACGATTATTCTAGGGAAGCGCAAGGGTATTTGAACCTGGTACATCAACAGATAATGGGATTGGGAAGGTTATGGGCAACCACTCAGGGAATGGCTGAACACCAAGCTTCGGCCGATAAAGGTAGTGAAGAAGAATGAATGATAATAAGACTGAAATAAAAGAAAAGATTTTAAAACTTTTGGAAGAACATCCTGAAGGTTTAACTCTTAAAGAAATATCAAAAGCTTTGAATTTAAGCAGGATTACAACAAGAAAGTATCTTCTTAAAGTTGGTGAAAATGGTTCAATAGTAGAACGTAAAGTTGGTTCTGCTATTTTATATTATCATCAATCTTTTCTGAAAAGAACAACGAAAAGTATTTAAATCTATTTTTCTAATATTTCTCATAGTTTAGTGCATAGGAATAGAATTTATTGTTCACCCCCTGCATGTAAATGTCATTTCTTTCAAGATTTCGTTTTTAATTATTTAGTTAATGTTAATTTCGTACTGCTTGCTGTTCCGCTTAATATAGCTTATCACTGAAATTTGTGATATAATGGTCTGATTCTAATAAACCACGGCTTACTGTAGTTGTACTCGACATTGGCAATCATGCATTCTCCTGTTCTCAATTTTACAACAGCTGTTCTATACTCTGGGCCATATCTATGAGTTATTCTGTCTAAGTCCTTATCATAAGAAGTTTTGAACCAAATTTCCGATGCTACATTCCCCAATACTGCTGGACCAAAATCTGAAAAGGAATGAGTAATCAATAGAATTCCTATACCATATTTTCTGAATTCTCTGCACGCCTTTTCTAGCATTAAGGCCGCTTTATTTCCAAAACTTGGTGATAATTTGTACGCATTTTCAAAAACTAGCAATACTTTTAGTTTATCCGTGGTTGCCCAGCTTTTATATATCATGCACTCAAGGCTGTTCTTAACAAATTCGTTGTAGTCATTTTCCGTAAGTTCGTCCAAAACAAAGACGTTTATTTTATTTTCTTCTATGTAACTTGTAACGTCTATGTTCAAATCATCGTAAGAAACTACCACTTCCCTATGATCGAATTCTTTCCTATCTTCTTCCGACAATCCAAATTCTTCATACAGACGCAACATCTTTTCTGAGTCACATTTACTACCAAAAGAATTCCACTGTTTTGTGGGAGTGAACACTAATACAGCAACATTTTTCAACAGGCATTCTTCGGCAATAACCATCCCAGCAATTGTTTTGCCAGTTCCGGGCCCACCTACTATGAACATGTGTTTTGTCAATTGGTCAATGTCAAAAAATGCTTTGGAGTTTAAACCGATTATTTTCCCCAAAAAAATTGATCTCTCTGTTTCTTGAGGTAGAGAAGCCGTGCTTATTGGTGCTATATATTCTCTTTCTTCAGATTTTTTACCCATTGTCTTTCCTCACTTTTTATAAAAGTAGAAGCTATCAGCCACAATTGTTGATTGTGGCACTTTCTGGCTAGCCTCATAGCCATATAATTATTTGTTTTCTGGTTTATTTCAATTTTTTCAAGGTATTTTCAGAAAGAACAAATTGTTGAAAGCGAGATGAAAATTCTGAATTTTAAATTGCTACAAAAAATTAGAGGCTAAGCAAAAAATAAATAAAAAAGAAAGAAAAGTTTGTTCCTTCTAGAACACTTCTACCAGCGTCTCGTAAACTACTAGCAAAGCACCAAGCAAAGCAAGCAGCCATGCCACAAGCTCAAAAGCTTCTCTAAGCAATCCAATTTGTGGCGAGATGTAAGCTGCAACAGCCGGAGCTGACCATGCAGCTGCTGAAAGGAAAAGAACTGCAGCAACAGCTATCAACTGCCATCCTTTTGTTATCTTTATCTTAGCATATTGCGCTAGAGCAACTGCTAGAAGGAAACCTACTCCAAGACCGAGCACTCCTTCAAATATTGCCATGTTTCCACCTAATTTCAATTAAATTTAGCAAGAATATAAAGACTTCTGTTATCGCTAAGCATAGCCATTTTAAAGTAATAACAAGAGTTTAATAGGCAAGGATTTAGATTTTAATTATGAGGATAGAACCATCCAAAGCCTACAAGCTTTTATCCCCAAGAATTGTTGTTTTGCTCACAAGCATAAACTCAAGGCACGGAATGAACGCAATTCCAATAGATTTCATCATTCCAGTGAATTATTCTCCTCCTATTCTCATGGTAGCGATTCAACCTGGAGGCCAAACTTACAAAAACATAAAAGAGAGCAGAGAGTTCACGATAAACATCATGAGTAAAAAACATTTGAATGAAGTGATGAAGTGTGCTGCACGATATCAAGAAGGGATAAACAAAATTCAGCAAGTTGGTTTGCATCACTATTCTTCCCAGCTTGTTAGAGCACCGAGGATAAAAGAGGCAAAAGCTTGGCTTGAGTGTAGGTTTGTTGAAGAAGTTCCTTTTAAAGATCACATAGCAATTTTTGCTGAGATAGTTGCCGCTGAAGTTTCTGATGAAATTGTTGTGGATGGAGAAGTAGAATATTCGAGAATTAACCCAATCCTCCACATCACAAAAGACTATTCAATAGAATTCAAAGCTATCAAAAAGAAAAAATAAAAAAACTCAAAAAGATTGAAATTAATTTACCACTCTTCTTCTGTTTCTTCTTCTTCCTCTTCTTCTTCGTCCCAGTCTTCTCCTTCATCCCAAGTATCATCAAATTCTTCTGTTTCCATTTTTTCACCTATATGTCTATTTAAAGACGCATCAAAGTATTTAAATCTTTACTATTCTTAAAAAATCACCACTTGAGGGTAATTTCTTTTAAATTTTGAAAGAAAAACAAAAAGTTTAAATTTGCCATTTTGCTTATTTCTTTTTGCAGGAGGTCCCTGGTCGGAGAGCTAGGCCCTCTCTACTGGCAAAGCCAGTGGCAAATGGTCGAAATGGCCGACCAAAGTTCGAGGGCGGTACAGCTTTGGCAAGCTATTCCAAGTTATCGACTGAGAAGTCTTGTCCCACAGGGCTGGCTTCCCATCGAACCCAGCCAGGCGAGGAATCGAGCAACTGTAAGATGGGTTGTCCAGTGCTTGTGGTAAACAGGATGGAGAAGATAGCTTGGGTGTAAATAGTTTGCCAAGCTGTATCCACCGAGAACGACCTCCTGCTTTTTTATTTCAAAAAAATAAGTGATAAGATATGAAAAGCTTAATCTTGATTTTTGTTTTGCTTGTCGGATTAATTGTCTTCTTGAACTTCTTCACAACAAACTTTAGCCAAGTGAAAACAGAGGTCTTGATTCCTAGCCATGCAGAAAAAACTATTTCCACAAAAAATGTCGTTAGGCTGGCTGTGCCGGCAATAGATGAAGATGGAAATGGTGTTTTGACCACGCTTGTTGTTGAAGCTGTGCCTGGAGAAGGAAGAGTTCTTACCGACATCAACCATCTTCTCTTCTTCATCGACACTCAAAATTCAATTCAAATAGCAAAAGCTGTTGCTCAAAATATAACTGGCATAGACACTTCAAAAATTGATTTGATTTATCAAATAGAGACAAATGCTTCGGCAATAGGTGGGCCTTCTGCTGGTGCTGCTTTAACCATAGCAACCATAGCTGCTCTTGAGAACAAGACTTTAAACCCAAAAGTTGGAATAACTGGAACTATAACTCCGGATGGAAGCATTGGTCCGGTTGGTGGAATAGAAGAAAAGGCTAAAGCCTCTAAAGCTGCGGGAATAGAAATATTTCTTGTTCCAGAAGGTCAAGGCACTCAAGTTAGCTACACACCAAAAAGAGAATGTAAGAAAATTGGGCCCATTCTTTACTGCACTACCGAGTATATAATAAATAAGGTTGACGTGAGCAAAAGTGTTGGGATACAAGTTAAAGAAGTGGGCAACATACAAGAAGCATTAAAATATTTTTTTAGTGGTTGAATAAAAAATATTTCCTTTAACAATTTTATGCTCATATTAATATTCATACAAAATTTAATTGAATGGTGATTTCAACAAAATTTCCTTTTTGTGTAGTAGGGTGTTTAATAAAGAGGAAAAAGCAAATTTTATTGCAAAAAAGGGAAAGAGATTTATTTAAAGAATACTTAACATTGCCTGTTGGGAAGCTTAGATTGAATGAATCAATAGTTGATGCATTTTCAAGAGAAATGAAAGAAGAAACTGGATTAACTCCACTTAATGCTAGATTTAAGGGGATTATCGAGATTTTGTTTACCATGAAAAGAA
>Ga0207433_10010839_pt1 | contig 14069 bp, 19 predicted proteins | sample YelNatPaOPGAMG01_FD_187559 | JGI IMG/M metagenome (GOLD analysis project Ga0207433, IMG submission 187559) | Hot spring thermophilic microbial communities from Obsidian Pool, Yellowstone National Park, USA - OP-RAMG-01 (SPAdes) (version 3) | ecosystem: Environmental > Aquatic > Thermal springs... | reverse complement strand
CTATTGGTATATTTATCCCCACCTCTGTAAGACCATCGTTTACTCTCTTGAATACTTCATCATTTACTGTACCATTGTAATATGGGTTTGCAGAGTATGTTTGAACACCAAATCCTGCTATTGAAAAGGGAAAAGCCCAGAGATTAACAGGTTCAAGGGTAATAATGTCGTATAAGTCCTGCGCAACCATTGGAGTAAACCTATTGATAAGTTCTTTTACAATGTCATACTTTGCTCCTTCTATAGTACTTCCTTCAATCCAGTTTAGTACAAAGGTGATCATAGGTGCCGTTTTCGCTTCAAAGAACCAGTATAATAGATCTCTGGGTTTTATCTGCCCTATTCTATTTCCTAATGTAAATGTTTTTCCAGTTGTGGTGGATACAAATGCCCCTTCTGTAAGTCTTGCCATAAGAACAATCCAAGGGTGAAATCCTCCCCAAGGGTCGATACGTGTATCTCCTACTCTGATTTTCATAAAGTCTGCACTTGTAGGTTCAGTAACAACTTTTGCTCCTGCAAGCCATGCAAGACTTACTGTAGATAAACCGAAAGAAAGGAAACTGAGAACATCTTTCATAACTTCTAAACGAATCTCTTTAGGTAAAGAAACGTAGGTCATGGGATTCAAGTAATACAGACGTGAAGTTATCAACCTTGGTGCGAAAAAGAGATCAAGTTTGGCAAGTCCTGATAGGTCAATTCGTTTAGATGGCGTAAGCTGAACATATAATGGACCTCTCCCTGTCATTGCTCCTATGTACTCTGCAAGTCTTTTGAATAGTTCTGGATGCTCGGAAAAATTATGTCCTGTTTTGTGTAGTCTGTCTGCCATGTGCACAAAGGTGTCAAATCGTAATTTGTTTAAAAATGCAGTATAGCCACGTTCTGACATTTCTACTACTTTGCTTAAGTAAGGGATTTTTTTAACTAACTGAGAAGTAAACATTTCTTCATGTGTAGCAAGAGTGTCGGTAATAGGAAGTCCGCACTTGCGAGCAAGAGTATAGTAAGGATGGCTGTATATTTTCCTCATTTCTTCTTGAAACGTTTTATTGCTAAACGTAGTTCTAATATAGACTGGTATATTTTTCCAGAATTCTTTTCTCCGCAATGCCATTATTCCCTGTCTGAATAAGGCACTGAAATCTGAAGACGCCATGATTGCTCTTGATATTGCGGATAGTTCTCCCGCTCGAACTGCACGAGCTACCTGTAAAGGTTTAACACCTAATAGTTTTGCCAGCCACTCAAGATGCGCTGGCTCGGGAAACTGTCCCTGTTTTAGCTGATCAAATGCCTTAAATGCCTCAAATTTTTTGTCATTAGGCAATGCACTGTGTTCCAACGAGGCTAATAGAGCTTCTTCCTCTTGAGAAGTTAATTTCAGTTTCTCCCATAACTTGGCAAGCCTTGGACGAGCTGCCATCTCACGTTGTAATTCTTCTGTCAATGAAGGGCCTTTCAGCGTGCCTACAGTTCTTTGTACTTCTTCCCATTTGTGTGTTTTAAGTGCCTCTGGAAATTCTTCTGTAAGAAAACGAGCAATTCTTTCCTGTCGAGGCTCTTTTAGTTTTGCTTTTACCTTCTCAAGCCTCTTTATTGCTCTAAATTTTTTGTGTATAGAATCCCATACTTCTTTCGGCATGGGTTCAAGTGTAAGTTCTTTGTGTCTTGCATATGCAAGTGCCATTTCTTCTGCTCGTGTTGCAGGCTCCTTTTTAAGCATCTGTCTTGCTAACCTTACTCCGCTTATTCCTCCTTTAACAAGTCCATATCCACCTACCGCAAGTTCAGGAACCCAGCTCAAAACTTCTGCAACTGTTGAAGATGCTCCTCGTTTTATTGCTTCTTCCTTGATCGGCTCTCTTACAAAAGCAGCTACTGGTGCATAGGGTATTTCAAGTGCCTCAAGTGCCCCAAGGCCAGCAGTTTTTAGTGCCTGAATCATGGGTTTATGTCTTGCTTCTTCAAGGCTCTCAATAAAGGTCTTTCCTCTTTCTTTTGCTATTTGTATCGTACGTCTTCCTCTATATGTTATCCAGTCGATTGCAGATTCAGTATGCACTGGCAGTTCTCGTATTACGTCGAGTATATCGTCTATATTGTGCTTTTTCGAAAGCTCGATGATTCTCTGCTTTGTTTCTTTAGGACTAACCTTTAGCATTTCTTGAAAAATAACAGGAGTAGGTTTTCTATCTATTAAGCCTTCCTCAATAGTAAGTTTCATTTCAGGCGTAATTGGCACTTTATTCGTTGCCATATCCGAGATCTTCCTTAATCTTTTTTCTTGTTGGAGGAGATAGTGAAGGACTTGGTGAAGGTTCAGGCATTTCAGGTAACCCACTACCCAATCCTAACCTTTTCAATTGCATAAACTTCTCAAATAACGTCTTCTCATCCAACCCTGAGTCTTTCATTATGCGTTTGTAGAGTTCAAATTCTCGTTCAAGTGTTGTTGGTCGTTCTCTTTTTGCTTTTTCTCTAAGTATTTCTAAATATTCTTTACGATATTGTTCTGTTGCTTTCTTGTATTCTATATCAGCTTTCAGTTTCTGTAACTCTATGAGCCTTTTTTCAAACTTATCTATGGCGTCGTATACTTGGTTTCTTGCGTTTACAATAGCGTTTATTTCTGCTTGCAATAGATTAGCTCTTAGTTTTATTCCTTCATCTAACCATTTCCCTGTTTCCCCGAGCAGTGCCATTTTGTCTTTTATTTCCTCTCTTTTCAATTGCAAAGCTTGTAACCTATTTTGTTTCTCCATGATGGCAATTTCAGTATTTCTTTTCCATTCCTCTAAGGCTTTCGTATACCTTTCAAGATCAAACTTTCGTAAAGCATCGTACATTGTATTGAATAGCATCAGGTTCTGATTATATCTCCCCGGATGGAATAGAGAGGCCATACCGATAACAATAGGTGCAAGAGTTTTAAATACCGCAAGTATTGGCTCTTTAGGTAAAGTCGCCTCTAATTCTGTAGGTGCTTTTGGTACTGGCTCTTCAGTTATTTTTGACATCTGTTCGGTAATTTTTGATATATGTTCATCGAGCTTTTTCAGGTTGTCAATAATCATATTCTGTAACTGTTCACGTTTCTCCAAAATATTTTCCAGGGCTTCTCGTTTTTTCTTTTCAAGTTCAGTTAGTTCATGTGGTTGTTTTATAAGCTCTGAAAGGTATGGATCTACCTGTTGAGCAACAGTAGAAGCAAATTCAGTAACCGTGCTTTCTTTCGGAGGTACATAAGCTTCTAAGTCAACTGATGTTTTTTCTTTTTTTGGTTTTAACGTTACTTTCGGTTTTTTTTGCGATGCTATCACTTTTGGCTCGCCTAACTTTGCTTTAGGCGCTTCTGGCCAAGCACTAATTTCGGGAGAGTATATATCAGGGAGAATACCAGCTGATATTGTACCTGTAGTGCTACTTTGAATATTTGTTTTTGGTCTTCCCATCGTTCTTCTCCTGTATTGTATTTGTCATATTAAACCCCATTCTTTAGCAAAACTTTCATACTCAGGCTTCAGTGTACCTCCAATAGCTAATGATGACTTAAGACCTTCTCTCATTGCAGACACAAAAGGTTCCATAACCCGTGTTATTTCTACTTCAGTAAATCCCAAACTGGCTAAGGCATTCTTTGTTGTTAACAGAAAATCTCTTGCTTGTTCAAAAGCTTTCTGATACGAAGGCAAGTACTGCTCATACTGTGCTACATCTTCTGGTTTGGGTTCAGGAGTTTCCAGAGGTACCTGTATTTCTGGAGAACCCTCAGAGTCTGGTCCGTAAATTATCGTAGTTCTCAATGCCGTGGGTAGTCTTTCTGGTGTTGGCAATGCTATATAGGCACCAGCTACTTTTAGTGGTGTGCCTGCACTTTTAGCCTGTTCAGTGTATATTCTCTGCATTTCCTGCAATGGTTGTACCTTCTGCTGTGCCATTTTTTGGAATGAAGAAGTGAGTATTTTCTCGTACGGGTTATACGTTAGTGACCCTATTGCAGACATTATGGCTCCTGTAAGATTTTTAAGATGTTGCTCTCTCATTTTATTGATAGCAGATATTACACTTTGTTGCTTTCCTGTAATTGCTTCTATCAATCCAGTAACATCTACTTGAGGAGCAGTTTCAAATTCCTTTAACTGTGTGTAGTAAGGACTGTAATATGGTTCTACATAAACTGTTCTTCTGTGGTGTGGTCGTCCCATTTTCTTTCTCCTATACTAATCTTTCAAATACTCCGCCTTCTGTACCGTAATATTCTCCAGGTGTCATAGGAACTGTACCAGTTATGGCAGGAGCAGAAGGAGTCTTTACTGTCACTCCTAACCTTTGTAATGTTTCTGGTAATTTCATACTTGCTTCCATCAGGCCTGCACCTGTCAGTCCTTTTATAGCTTGCGCCTGTTGAGCTAATCCCATAGCTTGCGCATACGATTGTGCATATGCCTGTTGTACTCCAGTTTCAAGCTGAATTTTACTCATAATGTCCTGTACTTCTTGTTGAGCAAGACCAGAAAGAGATAAAGCATCTGATAGCTGTTGTCTTAAAAACTGTCCAGCGTAACTTTGATATTGTTGTGCAAGTTCATTAAAAGCACTTTGAGCTATACTTGAGTTTTCAAGCCCAGCGGAAGCAAGCCTCTGTTGTAATTGTGTAGAAGCTTTTTTCCACCATTCGTCTAACATTGCCTGATATTGTGGAGTTAACCGTCCTTCATTGTAATTCTGTATCGCCTGTTGCACTGTAACTTTAGCCTGATCAGACAGGGCTTTATTAGCCTCGATAGCACGATTTAATCTGTCCAAATCGTCTTGTGGTATTTGAATACGAGGAATTTCAATTTTTGGAGGACTAAGAACCTGATAAAGCGTTCCCCCGATGCTAATTATGCTTGCAATAGCCCCCAATGGGCCTGCGTATTCTCCTAAAGCACTAAGTGCTGCACCCATACTACACCTCCATCAAAAAGAATTTACTGAGTTTAGTTTTATGAAAAAGTATTTTCTGTACTCCCATGTTCTTCCATCTTGATAATGCAAAAGTTTTTCCGTAAGGCGTAACTTTACCACATACAAGGTCTGGAACGACTACTGGCCCTCTTACTTGTTTTCTTGCAAGTATCATATAGTATTCAATGCATGCCTGATCATAAGATAAAGACATAATCTTCTCTGCATCCTCTAAGTTACAGAATCCATAAAAACAAAGAGCCATATTGTCTCCATCTGCTATAAAGATGTAGTTTCCTACTTCATGACAAAAAGCATAGAAAGGGGCATGAAAATTAACCTGGTTAGTTTTATCATGAGTTAAACACACCGCATATTCAAGTAAATGACTTAATAACATCTTCATGACTTTAAGTTCTCAATAGCTCTCCATAAGTTTAAATGTATTTCCCACTCAAGCTTACAGAATGACTCAATGTCCATATCATACTTATCAGAGGGATAGTTCTTTGGAAATACAAAAACAGGAGGAGTATGATGAGATCCTATCTGGTCAAGATAATCGTAAAATAGCATATGTTGTTTCCAGTTAGTACTGAAAAAGAGTTCCATTTTTTCGTGACTAAAAGGGTCAAGAGGAGGCAGGGAGTAGTAGGTAATAGTGAACGGCAAATTGTATGTTCTTGCCAGGCTATTTATCCACGAGGCCATCTCTTGATGTTCCAAGGCGTGGTATACGTTATAAAGCAGTATAGCATATTTAGTCTTTTCCAAAATCTGTGGTATTCTAAACATATCTTGCACCCAAAGTACCTTTAATCTTTACAGATATAAGTTCTGAATATTGACTATCACTTTGTTCGAAAACAAGTTGAAACTGTTTACATCTGTTAGCTAATGCCTGAGTAAAGTAATAAGTATTGAGAAAAAAGTCAGGATTGCTCAACGTGTTGCAAGTCAATAGAGTTTGCTGGCGACTTTCATCAATGAACTTTAGACCTATAGATGGATCTCCTCTACCATAAAGGTGTATCTTTCTTATGTTGTAATATATATTTGCGTCATTAAAAAATACTTTTGACATAACCTTAACTCCATAGTAGCTCGATGAAGATCCAAACAGCTTTAGTATTGAAGTATTTGTCGCAATATAAGTAATATCACGGATTGATGTAATCGAACTACAATTTATGGGAATTGCATACCATTTTTTTGTAAGTATGTTGTAACAATAAATAGCATGTTCAGAAAAATCAAATCTTTCTGAAATTACAGCGAGATACGGTACTCCCTGATAAACAAACCATCCAATATCTCTGACATACTGAGGTACTCCAGTTCTGATAGTAACTGCATCATCTATTTTTTCAGGAACTGTAGCCACAAGAGAAAGTACACCAACAGGGGAGTGATAATATATCGTGTGTTCATACTTTGTCCACATTCCTGCATCGCTAATACCATATCCAGACATAATTTCCGTTAAATACCATTGCGTGGGATCGTTAGATATCGTTGTTCCTAACAAAGCAATGATATTATTGTTAGTAAGAATATAAATACTATCTTCTTTTGGTATTAGTGCAAGTATCTTACTAAATGACCCAAGGTTTATGTCAATATAACCAGCGCCGTTAGCTGTATCAAACGGATTAGTAGCACCAGTATGGTCGGGATTAGGAACTGAAAAAATTAACGTTCTATCTTTGCCAACGAATATTCGGCCCTTCCAGTAACAGATAGCGTCTCCATCAACACCGTACTGTACAAGATCACGATAATAAGTACCATCAAACGTTCTTAAAAAAGGTCGGTCTGGTTGACCTCTACCAGTTATCCAGCATGCAGTATTCCCCTGTACAGCTATATCAAATTTTGGTTTTACTAAAGGTGTTCGAACGTCACCTTCACAACTACCATCGCTCCGATAGATTCCACAGTAATATACCATGTTCTGCTGATCAAATCTCAGTACACAAATATAGTCATCAGACAGAGAAAAAGCTCTAATGTGCATTGGATTCGTTACACCAACAAGAAAGCTACAATAAGGAACTGCTTCTATTGCTCCCGTAAGTTTTGGCAATCCTTCTATCCATACCGCCATGTTTTCAGGTATAGTGTATGGATCCTGTGAAAAAACCATACCTTCCCAGGGGGTAATTGTGATTTCAAATTCCTTTGCGATAGTTTGTTTTTTCTTTCTCCTGTCTGCCATTACGTTTTCAGTATGCTTAAACTCCTTATTGCTATGTTCTCAAACAGTTCTGACAGTTCGTAATTCTGATCGTTTCTTGCCAGATGAGAAGCTACAAAAGCAGATACTGCCTCAAAGTAGTTCTCATTGGTAATATCAGGATCATTCTGACTTAAGTTAGCATCACTGTACTTGAAACTTAAGAAAGGTACGAAATACAAAAAGGCCGTATACTCTCTATCAGGACAAGGATAGAACTGTAGCTTGTTTGAGGGTATAAAAGCGTAGTTCCACGGGGGTGCAAAAAAGGTACTTGTTGACAACGGAAAATGACCATAAGGTATTGGCATAAGTTCATACCTAATCGTATTATCCCACTGGATTAACACTCTGAAAAGTTTCAAAATGTTCGTACTTAGCGTATAGTTTGCCGTATGTGCCTGCAATGTTAAAGTATCTTCTTTATATCCCACCTTTGCAAGTTTAGCCACACGCTTCCTTGCTTCGTTGATAAACATTGCAAGCGTAGCATTATCAACGAACGTTTCTGTAGGATAGAACGCCTTCTTTGCAAAATTTATGTAATCATTTCCCGTCATCCTTCACGCCCTTTTTTATTTTCTTTACCGCCTTTGCATTGAAACTTACTTTGCAAACGTAATTGTCCCACACCTCTTGGTCAGGCATTCTGACAAGAAACGGATTCACAGCCCTGAGATTCTCTATACATGCATTCATAACTTCTTCAGTTATTCCTAAGCCATAGCCAAAATAGCCTCTTGCAGCTTCTTCTGGAATATCCGCAAGGTCGCCTGCGGGGATAACGTATTCTTTCCCCCAGACTTTTACTGTAAGGTTTTTGTCAGATTCATTAAGAACAAGTACCATATTGCACCTCCGTGGTTAAGTAATTACACATTGCTTACAGCTGGCATGTTCGTTAACTTTGCACAAGACACAGGAGCATCACTCCAGAGCTGGCCACCGATGATTATCAAGCTCAAGTATGCAAGCTTACCCACGATAAACATATTGAACCACTGAGTCATAGAGGAAACATACCCGGACACGAATGTAAACTTGAGATGATCAAAATTGAGTAAATACAAATCAGTACCAGTAATGTACGGATCAGGGAATATGGGAATACCATTGACAACGATTCCAACAACTTCGTATCCTCTCGTTTCCTCAAGCTTTGCAATATCGCCAACAATATAACGTTCTATACTTGTAAATGATTCTGCGAGCTTCTGCCATACTCCATAACTCGTAAACCCACAGGTAGGCATGCCCATAGTTGAACACTCATTCTGGTACTTAGCAAGCGCTCTCATGAGATATACATATGCAGGTACTGAATCAGTCCATAGACTTGTAACATTGTAAACCTTAGCTCTCCAGTAGGTTTTCGTAGTTCTGTCAATGTTCCCAAAGTTGGGGTTAATGGATATTGTATCTACGACGTCTTTTAGTCCATAGAATTTGTCAGTGTCCTCAACTCCGCCAGATACACGAGTATCAGTCAGATTGGTTGCAAACGTATCCATAAGTCCTATCCATATAAGCGATGCTCTGGCCTTCAGGCTATTGTAAAGCATATAGGGATTACCAGCGTCGAATGCCTTAGCTTCCACATCAGTAACAAACAGGGTGTCAAGAAGCATATTAGCATAGAATGTTGCCATATCAGTCAGATTGATATCAGGTCCAGAAGGAAGACTAAAAGAACCATCATAAGTCACATACTGACTGTGCTGTACAGGAGTTCCCGCAACTGGTGCACTGATAAATGGAAAACTAATTGCTTTCACATCAGCATCCTGAAGTAACTTCCTTACAAAAGGAGACAATTTACCAAGATTCTGAGCAACCACATAGCTTGGAATAGCTCTCGATAAAGCATTTAAAAAGTCCATTGCCCCAGTTTCTACACTGGGAGGAAATACTCCATAAGGTGTAGCGTAATTAAAATTAGGTAGTGCCATATGTTATTACCTCCTTTCGTTACTTTCTTCCTGCTAAGATGCTCATTGCAAATTTGTCAAGTGCATCCGCAGGACTCTTTGCAAATTCATCTAAAGATAGCTCAGATTTAAATGTTTTAGGCTTACCAAGCAACGGTTCCGCCATCTGAGATCTTCTGTAGTTTTGCGCTGCTATTTTCCACCCCTGAACCGTCGTTGGTGTGAGTCCACTTTCAATGACAAACTGCTGGAATCTCTTTAACTCGTCGCCTTCAATGCCGTACTCAGTAAAGATGCTCCTCAATTCAGACTCGATTTTCTGCCTCTGTTCCTGTTCTTTTTCTGCTCTTAGTTTCTTCAGTTCCTCTTCCAGTCTCTGTATCTCCGATTTTACAGCCTTTTCATGAGGAGGATCGTCGATCTCAACTCCTGCGACTTTCTTAAGCATAGCCTTCAACGATGGTCTGAGTTCAGGATCAGCGTAGGCCTTCTTTATGGCTTCGTCATACTCTTCTTTTGCCTTTTTGATACTTTCGTACTCCTGTTTTAGTTTCTCATATTCTGCCTGCAAAGTTTCAAAGTCCATTTCCATAATTACTTACCTCCTTTCTTTTTCGGTTTCTGAGATAGTACCTTTGTCACTTTTGGAGAATAGCCAATTACAGGAAGCCTGTCAAGATCGGTAAGAAATTTCTTATCCCTCTCCATATCTACATTTACCTGCTCTGTGTGTCTCTTCCCTTTAATCATCTTACACACCTCCTTTCATCGTGTAGTTCTTCTTTTAGCTGTTCTTTTCTTTCTTTTCTTGCTTCTTTTGCCCTTCCTTGCAAAATCTCTCAACTGTTCCTCCGACATTGAATCTGCCATCCTTGCAGCCTCTCGTGAATAACTGCGTGGTGTTTCTCCTCTCTTTATCGAGAGAGCAATTGCTGCCAACCGCCTTTGTTCTTCACTTACTGCTGGCATGGTTACCTCGCATCTAATTTTTGTTCTATTCTCGAAAGCCTGTCATCAATCCGCTTGAAATTGTCCCTTGTTTCCTGAACGAACAAATCAAAAGTATCCTGCCCGACCTTCTTATTTCCTCTAATGCCATTAAGAATTAAATTACCAACCACGATTCCTACAACTCCGACAATGATTCCAGCTCCTATCTCCATAGTAGCCTCCTTTTACGTTGTTCTGCCTCCTTCAGGAGGTACACCAGTAGCGGGTGGTACAGAAGCTGGAGCAGGAGTAACCGTTTGCGGGGCCATCATGCCTGTTATTGCACCAGAAAAAAGAGATTTAACGTTATTTTCTGCTTCTTTCAGTTCCTCCATTGGGAATCCTTTCTTAATAGCATTTATGGCCTTTATAATTGCATCTCCTTTTTCAGAAGTACTGCCATAGTAAGACAGAGCACTTGTAAGAAGCATATAAGCTCCCGCAACCATAGTATCAGCAAAAGTCTCAATACCAGAGAGATCAGGAGCTTTCTGGGCTTCTGCCATAGGTGTCACAGTTGGCTGTGCACCAATGCCTGTAGCAGGAGGAACAGGAGGTGGAATGTTAATACCAAGTTGCTCTAAAATAGCCATAAATCACCTCCTATGAAGATGAAATAGCAAGCCAGCCAGTGCCAGTGCTAATAAGCAATTTCTTTGCGTACTGAGCTGTAATATTTACAGAAGAAGCACCGTCTATGCTTTCTCCAGAAGCTGCGGAAATTACAACAGCTCCTGCTCCACTATCAACCTTCTGGATAAGTATAGCCTTTCCTGCTCTTGCCTTTGCTGCTTTCGGAAGAGAAATAGTTTTGTTAGTACTTCCTGTTGTAACAAGAAGACAGTCATCCTCAAACATTACACTATAGTCACTGTTTATCGCCTTTGGTGAGAATCTTATATACTGTCCTGCAGGCATAGTATCCTCCTTTCTTATGTATTCAGGCAGGGGGCATAACGACCGCCATTAGTTAAACTGTTCTTTTCTTCCTACGAGTCACTCTCTTCTTTCTTGCCATAATGGCCTCCTTAAATTTAGTGGGTGCCTAAGCACCCCGTTTACGGCGTATGCCCCCCACCTTTCTTATTCTGTAGCGGGTATATACCCTACTACTTCTCCTTGGCTTCCTTCTCGCCTTTCGTGGTCTCATAAATTCTTTTACTCCTTAAATACTCCTTTATAAGGTCTTTCTTCGGCAACGGTAACACATCTATCACAACTTCCGCAGGTATTATATCTACCTTTGCAAGTTCTAACAACAGGTCTTGATAAAACGTAGCTACAATAGGAGAAGAAGTATGAGCAAAAACATCAACTCTGAACGGTAATCCACTTATCAATGCATATTTTTCTCTTATCTTTGTTGTAATATCAGCGTATAAGGTCATTAGAGATTCTATGAAATATTCTACTCTCAATGCTTTCTTTTTCAGTGGTGCAGAAGCAAATTGTGCAAGAATAGATGCATAAGCTCCAGAACGAACATTGGGTAATGGTCTTCCTCCTAAGATTCCGATTATCCCGGACATTTCCTTAAAACTTGTTTCCCAGTACTGAAGAGAATTGTAAAGAACATCAGTAGTCAGTTTTGGTAAGTAAAAATCTATCTTTGCAGTAGGATCAACTATTTCTATAACCTCGTTAGGCATCTTAAGCTTCTGTTTTATCTCCTGAGCTTCCACGGTCCCAGTAAGGCCTGAGATTATCATAGGCGGTTCTGCAAGCATTTTCTCATTATAGTCTATTTTCTCTATCTGTGCTTTAAGTTTATCCTGTAATGGATACAGGAAATGTATCTCTGATAAACCAAAGAAATAGTTTTCCAGAGGGTTAGGACAGAATGCAACGAATGGCTGTTGTTTGGGTATAAATGGATTTTTGGACTTTATGATCTTTGAACCTATGAACTGAACCATTAGATAGTCCTGTATGGCTTCATCCCATATCCACATCTCATATAGCTCCACATATCTACCAACTGGCTTTGGTGAAGGAGGCAATTCTCTTTCCGTATACCACATCTCCTCCTGAGTAGGTACCTGTCCTTTTGTCTGAGAGTAAACCATTGCTAAGAATCTTGACTCTGGCCTTATAGGTGCAGAAACTTCACTCATCTCTGCTATCACATCGGAGCCATATTTTTGCATTGCAAGATGTTTAGGAATTCTGGTTACATGTAATATAACCTGATTTCTATCTAACTCTGGATAATCCTCATACAGTACGCAAATATCATATGGAGATACGGGTTTAATTCTTATGTTATCTCCATTGATTATCAACTTGGTGAAATATGATCCATAAACAAGAGACCACAAAATTATGTCATATATCTTTATATCAAGACCAAGGTTTACAAAGTCTTCGTATATATTCTCTTTTAGTTTTTCTACAAGAGATAATATCTGAGGAGTAACTTTATCTTCCTGAATAACAATGTCGAATATGATATTATCTGGATAGTAAATCAGAGAACTAATATCTTCGAGGTGCTTGAGTAAAGGATTTTTCAGACTGTTTCTCAAAACTTTTTCTCCATAAGTATCATAAATTTTCCTGCGTTCCTCAAGTCCAGATAGACAGTCATTTTTAATTGCAGTAAGTTCCTGATCGGAATAAGAAATTCTGAAAGATTGTGAGTTTTTTTTCATTCTCACCATTTGAGTTCCTTTTCAACGTAATAATTATGAACAACTACAATAGCATAAACAACGTTCAGAATGATAAGAAAAACTAAAACAAAGAGAAAATTTGTTCTGTAAAAGTAAACAGTAAAAACGCCACAACCAACGGTTACCAGAATAACCTTCCATGCATGCCATGTAGTACCGACAGTTTTCATGAAATAACGCATAATCGGATTCAGTTCTACTCCACCAGCGGAGATAATCTTATGAGTTAGATAAGCATCAAAGATATTCAAAACTACAAAGAGTATGAAAAGTATATAAATCGCTATCATAGTCTAAAAATTTTGAAGTATACTGTTATTGCACCACTATCCGCAGCGAATTTGAATCCCAACTTAATACTGCCTTCGCCGACAAACAACCCCTGGACAATATAGCATCGATATGTAGGATTGCCCGCAATTTTGGGTACCGTAAGGGAAGTAAGAAGTGTATCTCTTGCGTTAGTATTATCAATCTTAATGACGTTGTAAACATTTACAGTTAAGTCTCCCGCAGTGTCATCTGCTGGCTTTTCTACTGCAATTAACCAAAGAGAATCTGGATGTGTGTATCGGCAACCTAAAGTTATATTTGCCGTCTTTTTTTCAGCTGTAAGATCCTCTGCTGCTGCCCAGTCCATAGAACCCTGCGCTACGGCATTTATGTCTGCCTGAGTCCTATCTGTATGTACAACTGCGCCTATTCGCTTTAAATTAGCCTCTGGATTATCAGAAGCCCGAAGTAGTGGATCAGTGTATATGGTTAGAGATGCCATGTTATACCTCCTTTATTTTGCCCTGCATATCTATCGCTCGTAGTTTCGGTACATTGCGTAATATATCTTTCACGTCCTGCGATGTTTGTTGAGAAACATCCTGTATCAACTTGTTTACCTGCTCTAAATCCTGGGGACTTTTAACCTGAAAACTTCTCTGGTGTTCTATACCAGCCTCTTTCATCAATCGGAAGAACTCTTCTTTCTGTTTTCTTGACTCTTCTATTATCTCTTTGTAACTTTTCACTCTCTCACCTACGTCATCTATAAATTGTTGGTTAATCTTCTTTTTCTTAAGGTCCTTTATAATATAAACCATAGTTACCTCTGTTAAAAAACCCAGTTCTTCAAATGTCCTACTCTAACTTCCGGATCTACAAATATTTCAAATCCCGCTTTCTTAGCGTTAATACAGAATCCAACATCTTCCATTGAGAAATCTTTGCAGTGGTCTATTTCAAACCATTCAGGCCTAAACCAAGGGTACTCCATCTTCTCAAAAACTCCTTTTT
>Ga0207433_10010838_pt1 | contig 14070 bp, 15 predicted proteins | sample YelNatPaOPGAMG01_FD_187559 | JGI IMG/M metagenome (GOLD analysis project Ga0207433, IMG submission 187559) | Hot spring thermophilic microbial communities from Obsidian Pool, Yellowstone National Park, USA - OP-RAMG-01 (SPAdes) (version 3) | ecosystem: Environmental > Aquatic > Thermal springs... | reverse complement strand
TCAAAGAGAACATCACCATATTTATTCTTGTAAAAGATTTTGTGATTAGGTGTAACAAGCAAATCAACACGCTTACTCGCAATACGCACCATCTCGCCTCGATAATCATAGACGTAAATCTTCTTTATCGGAAGAAACTCCGCCTTTCCATCAGCTTTACGTGCGAGCACTCTATCATTGATGCTCAATTCCGGAAATCTAATCCAGCCTCGCTCAGTCAGTATTTCAGTATCAGCACTATAGCACGCCCAGCCAGAAACAAGCCTCTCGTCTTCATCAACAATTTCAAACTGTGTAGGCTTACTCTTAACAGTCAAGACGGCAGCGCTCATGAAATCACCATACCAAACTTCTCATTCAAGAATTTAAACCTTACCATACTATTCCCAGCTCCTTCAATTTCGTCAAATAATTCTTTCGGTATTTCCAGATACCATCCACTCCAATATCGCATTCACGCCCTTCAACTTTTTCAGCCACCGATTCAAGCTCCGCAATACTCTCATCAAAAGTGTTTCCTCTGCCAACAATCGTCGCAACAATCGGGTCTCCCGGGCAGCTCCAATACTCACCATTCATGAAAACAGCTCCTCTTGGAATAAACACGTTCTTCCAAGCAAGCTCCGGCGGAAAATTAATTTTCGTCCACTTATCAGCGTTTCCACGACTCATCGTCACCAATGAATAATACTTATGCGAAAACCTCGGCTTAACCACCTCTCCTCTCGCAACAGCGTATATAACATCAGCATAATTTTCAAGAACAGCCGGATAAACACTGCCGCCCGGAAAGAACAGCCTAGCTGTCACATCAAGAACAGTTACTTTCGTACCATCATAAATCCCCTCAAGACTAAACGCACCTCTATATCCAGATTTAGCCAGCCACGGTGTAAGCTTCTCAAGAACATCATCCCAAACCTCAGAACTATCAGCGTATCTGTTAAACTGAGCGCCAGTTCCCTTCACCTCGTTTCCCTCATTCAACGGACGCAAAAACTCTTTTCCGTTAAAGAACGTATCAACACCAACTTCAACACCTTTCACCGGCTCTGTCACAATGAAATCCATATCTTCAAGAACCACGCCAAAATTACCAAATTCCAAATCAACTTTCAACTCGCTCGGCGTCTTAACATACATCGTCTCAAAATTTCCTCTAAAGATATTCAGCTTCACGTATTTATCACCAGAACCCACCGCCTTGAACAGATTATCGACGCCGCGTACAATTTGATGCTTCGGAACAGCAATTCCCAACTTTTCAAACTCACGCAACATGAAAATACGGTCAAGCTCCAGCAACTCGCCTTTTGCACTAGCACCGAAAACAGCATATCCTTTCTTCCTCAACAAATCAGCCAGCGAGCCAAACCCAACATCAACGAACACAATCGTCTCAACACTGTCAAGAACTTCACCGTAATCGAACACCTTGTGAATCTCTTTAAAACCATAGCCCGGCAAGAAATCCTCAATTCTCGGATACCTCGTCCTATACTCAATGAAGTAATGCACCGTATGCCCTTGTTTTCCAAGCTGAATCGCATGGTCAACACTTAATCCCGTATCATACCACAAGAACGAATGCTTCTGTTTTTCAATCAACTTATCCTCAACAATCTTCACGCTCTTCTTTATCTGCCACTCTGGATGCGGATTAGCAACTGGACGCTTCTGCTTTATCAGCTTAATCGCCTCATCCTGCGACATACCAAGCTTTCTAACAAGATACCACATAACCACAGTCGGAGAGCGGTCGATGCCATTTTCGCAATGGGCGAGCACCGGCACACCATCACCTCTGTATCTGTGAATTCTTTCAAGAAGAGCGCTCAACGCTTCCTCACGCAGTTCACCTTCATCAAACAAACACGGCACAACAGCTCCCTTCCAATTCGTCGCATCAGTTATATTTCCAAGAAAAAGCAGCGGCACTATCTCGTCCGCCATCTACTCCCACCACGCCTTTTCTCCCTTCGCTCTAACAAACGTACATTTACATCTCGGATGCGCAAGATATTCTCTCGCTTTATCTCCGGCAACTTCTTTCACGATTTTCTTCAAATCGTCTAATGATACGCCATTTTCTGTTCTACGAGCAATCTCCTTGCAAACCTCACAAGCATCCGGTCTCGTCAAATATCGAAATTTCTTCACCTTTGTTCTTTCTTGATAAGCGATTTCACGCGCAAGATTCAAAATGTTCGCCAATTCCGTCTCAACAATAGCCTCAGCTTTTTCTCTGTCAATCCCAGCTTCAGCAACTATCTGATTCACAATCGACTCCTTGTTATAATTTTTGTTCAAAATGTTCATCAGCAAGATACCGTTAATCCTTGAACTACGCCTCTTCGTTATCCCAGCATATTTCTCCCAGTAATCTCCTTCAAGAGCGGCTTCATATCTATCTGAACCATAGAAATGCCACTTAACAGCTTTACCCCAAGTCTCCTTCAGCACATCTACTTCTTTATCCTCATACGGCACACCAATCCAAGAAAACTCATTCGGTGCGCTTCTCTCAAAAATATCGCCTATCGTTCCAACTGATTCTACAGTACCTTCAACTTTCGGTCGTCTAACATCGGTTTCCTCGCCCTCAAACCTCTGCTCACTTTCTCTCGGCTTACCATGAAACGGCTCACCTTCAAATCTCTGCATCCAACGAGCACTTCTCCTCATTCTCGGCGGTCTATACTCAAGCTCTTGCTTCTTCGGAATCTCCTCTCCAGTTTCCGGCTCAACATAATAGAAGTCAAGACCATCCTCACCTATATACGCAATCGGCTTGTATCCAAGACTAGCCATCGCAGACGCGTTCTGAATTCTCAACTGTTCACGCTGCAAACGACCAACAATGTCACGAGCTTCACTCGGCACAAGTTGAATCGTCCAATCACGAAAACCAAGAGATTTACAAAGCCACGGCAACACTTTTTCATTGAACAGTGTTTGCTCCATTTCAACAGCTCTGTTCGTCACAACAACTTGCAAACCTTCATTGGCAAGACCAAAACCACCCGGCTCACCCGTGAAAATCGGCATCACACCCCACAATGCGCCAACAGTCCTTCTAATCTCATCTCTAAAACCAGTAAAATCAATATCCTCACTCCTCAACGTCAAATCCAGCCATTCCATGACTTGCTTCGTATCTTTACTCGGCTCAACAACAAGCGGATAAATCATGTGTGGATTCGTTCTAGCTTCATCCATCATTCTACGCCAAGCTTTCTCTATCGACTCTCTGTTACCACGAAGAACCAACAACCCTTTCGGCGGTCTCTGTAAATGATAAGCCGTCATCACAAAGAAATCTTGTTTCAACAGAATCATCAACTTCATCCAAACAGCAAAGACTGGCGGCATACCATAACCAACACCTTGCGTAAACTTCTTGACGTGAATCATCTCACCGTTCGTATAATAAACAGCCTCTTTTCCGACTGTTCCACGCCACACACGGTAATACGCTGGAAACATCTGCTTTCCACATTCTGGGCAGCGCGCATTCTTCGCCTCTTCATGTTTCACAACATGATATTTCGTTCTGTGCTGCAAGCAAAACATGACGAGATTGCCTTCGTCAGTCCTAGCGAATCGTCCCAACTTATCCATGATAAACTGCGTCTTATCCGGCGGAGACCTTAACACCTCTATCGGCTTTGCCCCAAGAAGACGCCCATCTTTGCTGAAATAATACTCCTTCAAAACACACAAGAAAGCGTTGTCAACGATGTTCAAATCCTCATCTATTTCCTTTAAAACCTCAATCAGCGACTGGTCGTTAAGGTTCACATCTTCAATCCAGCTCTTTATCTGATTATACTGTCCTAAATCCGGTTTTCTTAAAGAATCAGAACCGCAAATCTCGCATCTGTGAACATGCGTCTGATATTCCGTCCCGCAAACCGTACATTTAACAACAAAATTTCTGGAAATCGTAACCCCGTTCCTAAACGTCTCACCGACAAGAGAACGCACAATCGTCTTGAACAAATCACTGTAATGATACATGTCATAGCAGAACCGTAAACCTACAAACGGAATAGTCGGCAACCTTGCAACGTCAGCAATTCCTCTACTAAACCAGTCAAGCTCCGTCGGTCTAAACTCCGACACCGGCTCCTTCTTATTTCCAAGACCAATCGCAGCCTTCAACTTGTCAACAAAGCTCATCAACTCACCACCAAATAAACAAAACAAACCTCATTTTTAAACCTATCTGTGATAATGAGGACTAAAACCATATCCACCTCGTCTTATAAACACTTTGCAGTCAGAACCTTGTGTCCAATTATACAAGTAAAAGCAGAGCGTATGACCAGCTATATTTTTTGGTATCAAAAATGGAATAAAAACCCCCGGACCGCAAGCTGTACCAACACCAGCCGCTGGCTCTCTCAAATCTACAGTTGGGCAATAATTAAGACCGCCGGGATAGCTAATATTATCCGTTACATCGTACAGACGAATTTCAACAAGGCGAGTCCCAACAGCCTCATCACCAGATGTCTCGTAACGCCTAGCAATCCATATCCAAACAACATACATTTCATGCTCCGTACTCGGCACTGTAAACGTTGACGAAGTCGTCTGTCCGGGATTTCCTCCACTGCCGGCGGGAATTGTTAAACTTTGAGTACCATACCCCAAAATACCTGCAACCACTCCTGCTGTCGGCACTGCAGCTCTCATTTCACTAAACTTCACTTCGTCAAACAGTATGTAAGCTGGAGCAGTTGTTGGAGTATCGCAGTAAAGTCCAATCTTCATATATCTGATGTTCGCTCTTGAAGTTCCAAAATCCGCATCAGCACTTGGAGTCACAGTTCCACAATCTTTCGTCCAAGAACTATTGCTACGATTTTGGTTGTCGACTACTTTTTTCGCCCCAATATAAGCGCCGGTTCTATCGTAACCATAAAGCCATACAGTAACATCACCGTTATTTGAATATTGCGGCTTTGACCAGACTTCCCAATAATACGTTCTATCAGGGTCAACTGGAAAAGCAGATGACAACGCTGCAATATTGGAACTCCCTGTATCTGCAGTAACTTTTATAGAGTTCTTGCCAAATTTTGAATCTGTCGATAAACCTATGCTTCCAGAACCGGCAGCAACATACTTCTCCCAGTAATCCGGAACTCCATCATTATTAAAATCTGTTTCAAACCCAGCGTTCCTAATCATATTTTCAGCAGGCTCCGTACCCTCTTTAATAGCTGTACTTGTTCCCATGAACACCCACGTAGAACCATCCCACTGGTACATAGCATTTTGGTCGGTATCCCACCAGAAATCTCCAGTAACCACAGAAGCACTTAGCCTTTGCGACGTTGTTCCTTTATGAACAATCCGAGTTAACGGCACCCAACCGTCAACATTCGGCGCAGAACTATTCGGGTCATACCTAAAAGTTTGCTGATAACTTGTGTGAAAGAAAATGTCACCTATCTCCGGATTTTGCGGAAACTGACTTCCCTCATTGCTGCGCTCCGCAATCCTAACATAGTCAAAATACGCGGAGTATGCTGCTTGGTCTGTTGCTAACTCAAATTTTCCGGCAACAGCAGTTGCGTCTGTAACAATTACCTTTGAAATCCTCACCCATGAAGTGCTGTACGTGTAAACCTCATATGGTCCACCTACCTCCGTACCAGCAGAATTGTATGTATGCAAAATCAACCTCGCTCTGTAACTCGCATTTGACGTTTTTGCGTAGCAACTGAAAAGATAAGGACGATTTCCAGCTATTGGAAACTTCTGCGAAACTATCGCACCTCTACTCGTACTGCCTGCATTTGTTATTTTATACGAGTACATGCCATCAACAGCGTCCGTAACTCTGCTAAACGACACAGAACCAGAATACGTTATCTTTTCCCAGCCAATAGCATCAAGCTCTTGCTTCTCTGGTAGCTCAAAGCTAAAATTCTGTATATACGGAATCTCATTTGACTCCCATGAACTGGCACCTTTCGGTCGTATAAAGTATCTTGTGTTCGTCCAGTTTGACTTGCTGATAGCGTTTGCCCATCCGCTTCCATCTCCACAAGTCATCTCGGTGCCTTCAAGATAGAAATCATCAGGAGCAATCTCAACATGATAAATTCCGTTATTAACTTGTATCAGCCCACCTTCACATCTGAAAGACACAAGATTGTTTGCCGCAACAGCGCTGTAAATCGCCGAACCTGCAGTTCCTTCGTTCACAATATGCGGATTAACAAGCTCCAATCTTCTGGACTTTGCGTTAATAATTTTTATCTGTGGTTTATTTTTGCCTTCTATCCATCCACCTACAATCTTAACGTCACAGCCATACTGCCAACCAGAAATTACAATATTCGCAATGAAATTTTCAGCTCCAGTCCAGTCCCCTTTGGTTGTGCATAAAACATTACGCATCTCGCATACAAAAACATCCTTAATAAAAATATCAGCAAGTTTATTTCTTGAAGAAGTTACATTGTCAAGATGTATAATACCCATCGTATAAATCGCTGTCGATGGGTCACCTATCTGAACTCCGTAATTTCCATTACAAGCGCCGCCTTCAGTCAGCCAACCGTAGCAATCAACCTTTCCAGTTATACAAAAATCCTCAGCTCCTATCAACCTCAACCCAGCCTGCACGTAACCTTGACAAACAACGTGACCTTCAATTGTTATCTCTGTTGATGCACTTACACTTCTTCCAACATCGACACAATAGCTGGCATAGTTATTACCATCCAAGAACCAATCTCCTTGTAATTTAACCTTCAGTGAATTTCTCAAATCTAGCATCTGCGTCATCGCAGCTACTGCTTTAATCTTAACACCAGCTGCGTACACAGTTAAATTACTAATAAACGTCAAAGCTCCATCTATTTCATAATAATCTGAAGAACCATAAATCTTTATACCTTTTGGCGTATAGTTCGCTGTAATCCAATTGAACGCACCGTTAAGTTTTGCTGCTGAATATTTTTTCGCTCCATTTGAATCATAAACAACATACTGCCCTTGATTTTTTCTAATAACAAACTCATAATCCTGCGGTATATACAACTGGTCACTTGAAACTGGATAAATACCCAAATCTGCAAGCTCATCCAACGACTGCATATAGCGTTCAAGAATTGCCTCGTATTTGTCAATTTCAACATCTGCTTCTTCAAGCTTCTTCGTTATTTTCCAAATTCTGTAATTCGTCGCAGTAGTTATGCCCAACTCCGGAATTGTCAACGTAACATAATATCCGGGCTGCAAATTATACACTGCAGTAATTTTCGCTGGCAACTTCACTCCAGCATGTTCTTTATTCAACTCAGCAAGTTTCGCATTAGCTATGCTCTGCAACGTAGCGGTATCCGTTGCTTTGCGCTCCGTGAAAACAGCAACATTTGTTCCAGTTCCGGCAGTGGCAGAAATCGGATTGCCATTCGCATCAACACCTCTAACAATCACTTTATCTCTCTTTTTAGCGCGGTCAACAGTTCTCTCTGGAATCTCAAGCGGTGTAAACGTCGGATACGGCGAACTATTCGTCCTATCTCCTATATTAAATCTCGGATTACCGTTCGCGTCATAATCGCTCCAGAAATCTTTTCCTAGCGTTTTAGCCAAGAAAACAGCAGCATCATAGCAAGTCGCATTATCAAATCTCACTGAAACAGCAGTCGTCGGACAAGAACCAGCAACAACACCAGCACTGCTGCAAATATTAGACAAAATCGTGTTAGCTGCTGTGGTAGAATACGTGCCAGTATGCACTTTTGATTTCATGATTTCATAACATTCGTTGTAAACTATACATTCTATTCTATCCCTCTTCAATGTTGCGCCATACAGTTTTCCAGTAAAAATCACAGTGCCATTAAACGAGAAACGCACTCTCTGGTCTGACGAGACAAACGTTCTATTCGACGAGCTATTCGACAGTATAAACGACGCCTCTTCATGACCGTTCAGCTCTTGAACAATCTGCTTGACGATAGCATGCGAGACAGCAACCCAGTTCGTTCCATCCCAATATTCAACAACCCAGCCCATCTACATCGCCTACAGAGAAATCATTTCGCTTCCTTTCTCAAACTGTAACGTATATCCATAAACATTCGGCACTTGATGACTCCAAGAAACCTCTTTTAAAATGTAACTCCCATCATAATTCGTTCCCAAACCAGAAACGGTTACTGTTTTATACACTCCAGATGCCAAAGAATTTAACACAGACAATTCATCGCCATACAGCGTCCCAGTAGCGACTAACGTTTTCGCCTCAACGCCCATCGACATTATAAGCGGCTCATCTCCGGGAATAGACAATGATGTAACGTTAGCACTCTCCCTAAACTCTACCCTCTCCGGCAACCTCGGCACCGTAACAGTTGTCGAATCAAACGTTATCGTCCAAGTTGTCATTAAACTCTCCTCCGCCTTAAAGCGTCAGCTATAGCCTTATTTATTCGTTCTTCAAGCCTAGATAAATCCTTTTCGCTACCAAGATTCACTGTTCCTATCTCGATTCTTGGATAAACAAAAACTGTCTGCGGTATCTGACCCGGCGGAACAACTGTTTCTCCAGCATGCAACCTATAAAATCCAGTTCTCTGCACAACTCCGCCCCACTGAAATCCAAATAAGTTCTTAAAGAAATCTCCAACTGGCTTGAACGCGTCTCCAATAGCTTTACCCCAGTTTCTCGAGTCAAGAGCTTTCCCGACACCACCTAAAGCATCGGCGATACCCTTTAAGAAATTGTAAATCGGCTTAAAAATGTTATTTACCACCCAATCCCACCCATTTTGCAGCCATTTTATAAACCCTTGAATAGCATCCCAAATCGGCTTGATAATATTATTTGTCACCCAGTTCCAAGCTCCCCGCAACCAATTAACGAAATTCTTCAACGCATCCCAAATTGTTGTGAAAAAGCGCACAATCCCGCTCCATACAACAGTTGCCCACCACTTAGCAAATCCTTCTAACCCTTTCCAAATCCATTGCAACCCCTTCCAAATCCAATCAACTACAATCTGCAACCCCTTAATTGCAAGACCTATCAGTATCAGCGGTCCAAGAATAGCAGACACCAAGCTTATTATAATCGGCAACAGAACCGGCAGAATGTACGGCAGCACTTGCGCTAGTATTTGAGCTACTTCCTTCAAGATGGGCATCAACGGCGTCATTATCTGCGTGAAAATCTTATCCCATAAATCTCCAATCTCCTTGATAATCGGAACAATCGTTCTGTAAAATGGAATCACAAAGAAACGCAAAATCAGCATCACAATCGGCTTCAACATATAACCTATAAAATCAGCTATCGGCTTAATCAGCAGCATAATACTCGTTTCAATCAGCTTAAACAGTGCTCCTAGCAGAGCGCTAACACGCTTCAAATAATCAAGAACTTGCTTTATAATCGAAATTAACGATTGAATCGCCACAACAGCTAAAGCCGGCGCGGCTGCGGCACCAGCAGCTCCCGCAGCACCGGCACCAGCTCCAGCAGCAGCACCGCCAGCTCCAACAGCAGGGGCAGCAGCTTCAGCTACAGCAGGCGCGACAGCAGCAGCTTCTCCGGTCAGACGCTCCGTCATCCTTTCAAGAAAAGTCGCACCTTCACGTTCTCTACCTTTAATCATCTGCATAATCTTAACAACTTCATTTTTGACACCATCAATCAACACAGAAAGCTCCGGCGCAAAAATATCTAAAACTCCAAGAAATACCTCTTTAACAACCGGCTGAACCTTTTTAAACGCAGCGAATAGTTTTTTCTCTAAATCTTCAACGACGAACTTCACTTTTATTGAGTAATCATCTGCCGCCACTTGTCTTCACCACCAAGATACTGCTTCGACGCTATATTTAACAGTTTCAGTACGAAATCTGCTGGCATTTCATCAACGTCTTTCGGTTTCCACCCAAAGAACAACGCGCAACCAAGATAAACCGCCTCTGACAAATCAACAAGCCTTATCGACTGCTCACTAGAAAATCCCACGAAAGGGATTTAACGTCAAAGCTTCAGCCAACAGTTTATCAGCAATCTCCGGGTCAAGACTTCTAATAGTCTCTATATCAACCTTGAACGGCGCAGACTTAATGCTCTTCAGCAATAACTGCTCTCTAAAAGTCACAACATCGAAATCAACAGCCGGAGTTTCAGCGCCGATTATTTTAATTTTTCCAATCGCTTGTCGGAGAACCTCGTTCATCTCTCCCCACGTCAGCTTTTTCAGCACGACAGCTTCTTCTTTCCCATTCCATGAAATTTTTACTTCTTTCATTCAAACACCTCCTTACGGGACGGATGAACTGTTATTCACAGCAACTATGCTCGTAATATCACACGCTCTAAACGGTAATTCAAGAATGACCGGAGCATTCGGCTCAATCGGCAAGCTCCATTCTTCAAACAACAAATCAGCCATATTCACCGTAATACTGTTATCAGAACCAGACGAAATAATAATCTTTCCAGTCGACTGCGAACCTCTAACATTATTCAGCAACGTCGAATCTTTCAAAGCTACAGTAAACCTACCAGTCACATCGAACTGCTGTGGAATAGCACCCTTCTGCTTGTAACCACCAATCTCGTACAGTCTATACACGTTGTTTGTTATCGTCAATTCAAGATTCTGTACTTCGCCTATCGTCGTGCCAGATGGAATCTGCAAAGTACAATGCTCCATCGTGAACGGAATAAACGTATCAACAGTCGGCGAACCATACGTCCCAGAAGTTCTATCACTGTAATAAATATCCAACCTTAAAGTTGCAACTTCACCAACAGCAGTGGAAATCGTAGCGGAATTAATCACAGCACCTCTTAACAGCGGAACAACATCACCATCTTCACCTCTAAAACCAACCTCAACTTCCATGCTCGGCAACGTTTTGGCTTTCGTGAATGTATGTGTGTACGGAGCAGAACCGCTTGTCGTAACAGAACCCATCAACGCCTTCAACCACCAAGGATTCGACAAAACACCTTCCACAGACAGCGCTCCTTCAAAATTTCTATACACCCAGCCTTTAACCTCTCTATAACCAAGTTCCGGAATCAACTGTAAATTATGCCTATCGCCAAGACCAGTTACTCTCTGCCCTCTGCAGAACACGTTATCACGAGTAGAAGCTCCAGAACCGAAACTCGACTCCCATCCATACTTCACATATGCATAAACTCCAGTCCTCAAACTACATCACCACCAAGAAAGACACACTCGAAATATTTAAACATTTCATTTCATCTCCAGCAACATTTTCAGCAAATAAACAAAACACAGAATTGTACCGTAAAAGCTAACGAAATTCAAGAAAAGCAGCGTGTCGTACGCTTCTCCAATCGTTGTATGCCAAATCCAGCATTGAAAAGGCTGGTCAGCATATCTAGGCTGCGGCTGCACCCAACCATAATTCCAAACCGGAGCAACACAAATAATATCCGTTTGCCAAACTGAAAACATGTGCAGAATAGCAAAACTAACAATCAAGAAAACCAACGCGGCAAATATTTTTGGTTTCTTCTTTGCCAGCTTCTTGACACTAAACAACAGACTCAACCTTTATCGCCTCCACTTCAAGCGCATAACTGTAAATTTTCTTCTCCCTATCCATCAAACTCTCTAAACCGACAATCCTTACATTCTGCCAAGAACCCCACTTCGTTTTATCCCGCAAAATTGTCTGAACAACACTCAACATTTTGTTAGCATCATCTACAGAGGCGCCGGCTCTAATCGTCAATGAACAACGTACTCGAACAAGAAAATCAACAGCTCCAATGCCAAAAAACTCATCTTCTCTATGCGCCGGCTCAAGTACAACAAAATTTCCAGACTGCAAATCTATCATCCTAACTTCTCTTGTTAAAACAATTTTCGGCTTATCAATAACCGTTGTATCCCAATTCGAGTCAAGAATCGACTTCAAATCCTCATCAAACTCCGTCATGTTCCCAACCTCACTTTATATCTCCTAATGAAATTACGCACAGCCCTCCTTATAAAGTATCTGCCTCTAATTCCATGCTTCCTCAACGACGTTGCAATAGCCCAAGCAGCGTTCCTCGCATCTTCAAGACTTTCTCCCTTCTTCATCATAGCCCATCTCGTCAATTCATCAACATCAGCATACACGCTTTTCCGTCCACGTTCAAGAACCGAAGCATAAGGCACGTCAACAATTACACGAAACATTTTTCTCGGAACAACAGTCCTCACTTTAATATTTTTCAACATCTCGCCAGTATAAATCAAATTCTGCCGCAAAATTTCTTTTCTAATCTCTTGCTCAAGATTCACACTAACAGTTTTCCACCATCTTCGCAAAGCTCTATCAATCGATGAAGCATCAACAACCATCGACATTACTCAATCACCGGGAATTCGCGATGTCTTTCTATAATATCCTCAGCAGCACTTGTCCACCGTTCAATTTTCTCCGCAGCAGTTATCACACTTGTACCGCCTTCCGGCAGCAAAAATATTCTGTCTGAAATCGTTATTAAATGAGCAGCCGTCAAATAAGCACACGCCAACTTTATATCGTCTGGAACAACAGTAGCTCCATACCTATACTTGAAACGAACGGAAAACTCTTTTATTCCAAGAAAAGCCCACAAACCGCGAAGATAAACGATACCGCTGTCATAATCTACCCAGTAATCGCCAGTAACACCTTCCGTCCTCGTTGTCAGCCAATCTTCCCACTCATTACCATTAAAGAATTCAAACGCATCGCCCTTCGTCTTATCAAACTGCTTAACAGCTCGGTAATTCAAGAAAATTGGATAACCAAGCCATACGAACCACGTCCCTCTCGGAGCAATTCGACCAACAGTATGGTACTCGTATCGCCCATCATTAGCAACTTTTTCTCTCCATGCAAAATGCGTGCGTCTATCAATGTAGTCTGTGAAATTGTCAAGCAAGCTTTGAACATCATTATACGACGGAACAGTAGTTTCACTAAAATACCCCACCTTCAATCCAAGAAGACGCTCGACATCAGCTACTTCGCAGTATCCCAAAACATCACTCCCCTCTCTTATTCGCAAAATAGAAACCCCAAGCCGTTGCAGTCAACGGAAACGTAAACTTCAACATGTCGAAAATAGCGGCGGCAGCGTCCTTTAACCCACAGATAGCAGCATAGCAGAAAGCAACAACTTCTCCTACTGTAAGACCAGCAGCTATCAACGCAAGAATAAACGGCTTATCGGCTTCTTTTATAGCTTCAGACACTTTTTCCACCCCCATTTTTCATATCGCGTTCTGCCTTATCAACTTTACGTATCATGAAAGGCAACAGCGGAGAACCCATCAACAAGTATTCATCGCCATTCCAAACAAGAACGAGAGCACTCTCCTCATTCGCAAATTTATCAAACTCCCTCGCCTCGACTTCAGCATAAATATAATCTCCCTTCGGCTCAAACTTTAACAAACGCAAAATCCTCTTCTTCTTTCTAAACTTTAACAAATCCTTGTTCCCTCCGGTCTCAACGCATGACGCTGACGTCCCAAGCCGTACCAAAGGCATTTAAAACACGCCATCGCAGTTTTCACGTGAGCAATCGCACCAACAGCATAAACGCCACACATATCACAGTATCCAGAAGCAAAAATCTGAACTTGACCTCTACTCCACGAACCTTTCTTTAAACAATTCGGACAGAGATTCACAGAATGTACGGGAAAAACTAAATCCGTCTTTCCACAGAAATTACAGACTCCAAAATATTTTCCTACACCATCAAAAACCAAAGCTCTCTTCTGGTCTTTCGGTCGTGAAAGGTCAAGCATCCTTTTTTGAAACCAATCTGACAATGCAACTACCACCACTTCTTGATATGCGCACGCAAACTTTCAACACGATTTATTATTTTAATCACCGCATCAACTATTTTCTGGTCTTTCAACCTCTGCCCAACGTATCGGCAATCAATAAGTTTCGTTTCAAGCGACGCCAACTTTCTATCCCAGTCAAACATCTCATCTCTTCTAATCTTCTCAACGAGTGCTTTTTCAACAGCTCTTTTTACGTCATAAATCA
>Ga0207433_10010837_pt1 | contig 14071 bp, 11 predicted proteins | sample YelNatPaOPGAMG01_FD_187559 | JGI IMG/M metagenome (GOLD analysis project Ga0207433, IMG submission 187559) | Hot spring thermophilic microbial communities from Obsidian Pool, Yellowstone National Park, USA - OP-RAMG-01 (SPAdes) (version 3) | ecosystem: Environmental > Aquatic > Thermal springs... | reverse complement strand
TGGCTGGTTGAGACTTCCATATCGCCACCGGCCAGCAACAGGCTTTGGCTGGCCCTGATGCATAGACCAACACCCTTTATACAACCCCTGCCCGGCTCTGTCAGCAGGATTTTTTGGCCCAAACCTTGCACCGCGGTCCTGACCCAGAGGCATGGAGCATGGAGCATGGAGCATGGAGCATGGGGCGCGGGGGAGAGGACAGAGGACCGAGGACAGAAGACGGAAGGGCATCGGGGATATCCGATGGTGGAGCTGGCGGCTCGAAGCTCGGGGCCTGGAGTTTGGGGTGGTCCGTGGCGGAGGCTTTTAGATCGGGGGCGTTTGGCAGGGGCGGTGCGAGAGGCTTCGCCGCGCTTGTTGCTCTAAAGGCATCCAAAGGAAAGCAAGCGCCGTGCGGCGAGGGCAGCTTAGCCATTGCGGCAGGCATCCGTGCCTTGTGCCCTTCTTAGGGGATGCGATTAAGTCGCCCGCCACACGCTCGCACGGAAGCCGACCCATCGGCGCAAGCCCGTGATGGTGGGCTCGGTCGGTCACGAAAGGGCGGCTTTAGCAAACAGGTTGTCCCAAGCCCGCTCCCAAGGGTAACGCAGGATGGACTGGAAGATCAGCTGGCGGACCAGGTGCCGGGGCACCTTGATCCGTTGGGTTGGGTCTAGGATGTTGGCTTGACGCAGCAAAGCTAAGGTGCGCGCGCCGATCAACAACGGCCACGCACAGGCCAGCCGCACCCGCACGCAAGATCGGGGTAAGGACCGCGTGTAGTCCCAGCCGGCTGCCAGGTGAGCTTGGGCCATGTCCAGCAACGCATGGTAGAGCGGGCGGAACCGGGGTGCATTGGTCGGATCCAGTAAATCAGTCGGCGCCAACCCGTGTGCGGCCAATAGCGCGGCCGGCACGTAGCAACGGCCCTGGCGAAGGTCAGCCGGCAAGTCGCGGAGGATATTGACCAATTGCAAACCTTGACCGAACCGGACGCCTTGACGGAGCAAGAAGGCTTCGTCCACTGTCGCCCAGGCAGACAGGTGCGCTCGGCACATGCGTGTCCAAAATTCGCCCACGCAGCCTGCGACGCGGTAGGTATAATCGTACAGCTCCGATTCGGTCTGGAGCGCTTTGAGCCGATCTGGGCCGGCGTCGCCGAACCGTCGCAAATCCAGTTCTTGGCCGCTGGTGATTATGGCCAAGGCTGTGCGGATTCGGGCTTGGTCGTCGGCATCCAGGGCAGCCAGAGCAGCCAGGACATCCTCGATCCGTTCCAGCAGCCGCCGTTCAGCCGGCAAAGCTTGTCCGGCGGTCAGCGGACCGAAGTCCAGCGGGGCACGCCTGGTGCCCAAAATCCGCTGACGCAGTGCGTCCAAGGCATCCAGACGGGCTGTGACCGGCAGCAGCCGGGTGTCAGCCACCGTGTCGGTGGCTCGGGCCAGCAGATAAGCTAGGCCTATTTGCGGGCGGATCGACCCCGGTAACACGCGCAGCGTGAGGTAAAACGAGCGCGATACACCTGGCAATAGCTCGGCAACCAGGCCCACGATGTGCCGCGGGGTGGCTGGCTTGGACCGAGGCGCGTCAGGCATGACGGCCATTGGGACAGAGGCTTACTCGGCCCGGCTCAGCCGCCGGGTCCAACGGGCTAACTGGCGTCGGACTTGGGCTGTGCCCGGTGCTCCGGGCATGGTGCGGCGGGCCATGGCAGTCTTCAGATCGAACACCGCGGCTACATCCTGGCCGAAGCGCGGGTGGATGGAGCGCCATTGCTCCAGGCTCAGGGCATTGAGGGGTTTGCCGAGCCGTTCCGCTAAGGCTACCGCCGCGCCCACCGCATGGTGGGCTTGACGGAACGGGACGCCTTTGCGCACCAAGTAGTCCGCTAGGTCGGTAGCCAACAGCGTCGGATCAGCCGCAGCGGCAGCGCAAGCGGCCTCGTTCACGGTCACATGATCTAGCATGGTGCTCAGCACACGCACACAGGCGCGCACTGTATCGGCTGTATCGAACAAGGGCGGTTTGTCCTCTTGCAGGTCGCGGTTGTAGGTTAGCGGTAGCCCTTTCAGTAGCGTCAACAAGGCCACCAAGTTGCCGATCACCCGCCCGGCCTTGCCTCGGACCAACTCGGCTACGTCAGGGTTTTTCTTGTGCGGCATCAGAGACGACCCCGTGGTGTAAGCCTCCCCAATGCGGATGAAGCCGAACTCGGCACTGGACCACAGAACCAGTTCCTCAGCCAGGCGTGACAGGTGCACCGCCAGCAACGCTGCTGCCGCGCAGAACTCGACCGCAAAATCCCGGTCGCTCACGGCATCCATGGAGTTCTGCGTCAGAGCCGGTCGGCCCTTGGCATCCACAAAACCCAGCACGCCTGCCACAAAAGCGCGATCCAGGGGTAGGCTCGATCCCGCCAGGGCGCCGCTGCCCAGCGGACACTCGTTGAGCCGGCGCTGGCAATCGGCTAGCCTATCACGATCTCGTTCGAGCATCTCGACGTAGGCCAACAAATGATGCGCCCAATAGACCGGCTGAGCCCGTTGCAGATGAGTGTAGCCCGGCATAATCACGTGGGCATAACGGTTGGCCAGTCGGACCAAGGCTTGCTGCAGGGCGCGCAAGTGCTGGCGCAGTTCGACAATTTCATCCCGCACCCACAGCCGCAGGTCCAAGGCGACCTGGTCGTTGCGCGAGCGGCCGGTGTGGAGCTTGGCGCCAGCGGCCACGCGCCGGGTCAGAGCCGCCTCGATGTTCATGTGCACATCCTCAAGGTCTTGGCGCCAATGGAACCGGCCCGCAGCAATCTGGCGGCTGATCTGCTCCAAGCCACGCGTGATGGCCTTGAACTCGGCCTGGGTCAGCAAGCCCACTCGACGCAACATGGCCGCGTGGGCCATCGACCCCAGGATGTCCTGGCGCCACAGCCGCGTATCGAACGATACCGATTCGGTAAACCGAATCAGTTCCTGTGCCGGGTCGCTGCTAAAACGTCCGCTCCGGGACACCACTTCAGTAGTTTTGCTCCGTTTCAAGCTGCCGGACTGTGGCTGGATTCGATCCCAAAGTCACGCCGGAAAGCCGGTTCGACCGCAACGGGCGCATCTCATCTTTAAGCGGTCCGCCGCCTCCCTTAGTCAGGTAGCCGCCGTCGTAAGGCGACGGACCTGGCACCGGCCTGGCGGATCAATCCGCAGACTCACGTCGGTGGCTGCCTGTTAGGTTGGCCCCCGGCTGCAAGCCGACGGGGGCGCTCGCGCCCGGTCACTTGACCCTGTGGGCCTTGCGAACCTGGTGGACCGTGGCGGATCAGTCCGCCGGCTTATGGCGGTGGCTACGCTCTGCCGCCGACTCACGTCGGCGGCTACGGATTTTTCCGCTGACTCGCGTCGGCGAAGGAGGACGTTGGAACCTGCGCTAAACCAGCCACACCAACCTGGAATAAACTGAGGTGCGCCCCTACAGCGGCGAATTGTAATTGCGGTGTTAGCCCGGGAGGCTATTGTAATGTAAGGCGAATGAGAAGCGGAACATGGCCAACGCCAGCCACCTGCTGCGCCTCCGCGGCGATAGCTGCTGGACTGTTGATCGGCATCGGCTGTTGGGCGAGCGACTGGCCGCAATACAGGGGACCGACCCTCGATGGGATCTCCACTGATCGGCTGACGACGGAGTGGACGGGGCAGGTGACCAACCCGGTTTGGCGGGTTTACTTGGGCAACGGCTTGTCCTCGGTAGCGGTGGCTGGCGATCGGGTCTTCACCCAAGTCAAACGCACCATCCAAGGTGCGGCCCGGGAAGTTGCATTAGCCTTGGTGGCTAGGACGGGCCAGGAACTATGGGCGCGAGTGGTGGACCTAGCCAGCTATCCAGACGGGGGCGTGGGTGGAGACGACGGCCCGCGCACCACGCCTGCAGTCGATAGCCAAGGGGTGTATGTGCTGAGTTCATACCTCAAACTGCTGCGGTTGGATCCGGCCACCGGATCGGTGGTGTGGTCCAACGACCTCAGGGCGCTTTACGGTGGCGACGTGATTGCTTGGCAAAACGCTGCTTCGCCCGTGTTGGACAACGGGTTGGTGTTTGTGAACGTCAACGCTGCGCCGCGCCGAATTGCGGCGTTCCGGACTGCTGATGGCAGTGTGGCGTGGCGCTCGGCGCCCGAGGTGATTGACGAATCAATGACGCACTCGACCCCGGTGGTGGCCACGGTACATGGAGTCCGGCAATTGATCGTGGCCACCCAGGGCGGGTTGGTTGCCTTCGAACCACAGACTGGGACGGCTTTGTGGCGGTTCACTTACCCGTTCAGCTGTAGCACATCGCTTGCGCCGTCGCCGGTGGTGCATCAAGACATCGTCTTTATCACGGCGGCGCAAGTCTATGGGATGGGGTCGGTGGCCGTGCGGCTGAGCTTGAGCAACGGTGTGTGGGCTGCGATGCAGTTGTGGGCCAACGTGGGCTATAGCTCGACCTTGGCCAGTCATTGGATGACGCCGGTGGCGCGGGACGGGTTCCTTTACGGGCAATTTGGCGTCACCAGCCTCTACGACGGCCCCAATGCACAGCTCAAGTGCGTGGACTTGCGCACCGGGTCGGTCCTTTGGTCCACCAATGGCTTTGGCCGGGGCAACACGCTGTTGGTGGGCGAGCATCTGTTGGTGTTAACCGAGCGGGGGCAGTTGGTGTTAGCCAAGCCGGATCCAGGCGCTTATACCGAGGTGGCCCGGTTCCAGGCCGTGCCCGATTATAGCAGCGTGAACAAATGCTGGAATGCACCGGCGGTGGCCGACGGCCGGGTGTATGTGCGTAGCACAGCGTATCTGGCCTGCTTTGACTTGAGCTGGCCTAGCCTCAAGTTGCTGGCGCCGCAACGGGTGGCCAGCAACCGGTTCGTGCTAAGAGCCCAATGCACCGACGGTTCACCCGTGCGGTCCAATCGCCTGGGTGGTCTGACGCTGTGCGCCACCACCAACCTGGCCCTGCCCGTCGCGCAATGGACGCGGCTAACCAACGCCGCTGTGTTGTCCAACGGCACGGTTTACTTTCAGCCCGTGGACGCCGGCCAGCGCAGCCAGCAGTTTTTCTGCATCAGTGAATCGGAGTGACCCGACGTCATGAACCGCCCACATGTAAGCTCATTACCCAGTCCCGCTAGCCCGCACCCGCCAAGGTCGCATGAACTCCAGGGGTTGGGCGGCTTTACGCTGATCGAGCTGTTGGTGGTGATTGCGGTGATTGGTGTGTTAGCTGCGCTGTTACTGCCGGCGTTGGTCAGCGCCAAAGAAAAGGCTCGGCGAGCCGCCTGCGCCAGTAGCATGCGCCAGTTTTCGCTCGCAGTGCTGATGTATGCTGGGGACAACGACGAGTGGCTGCCCAGCGGTGCGTCCAACAAAGGGCCGTTGGACGATCACCTGCCTGTGCTGTGCGATGCTACCAGCAATGCCATCGTTACTTACAGCGGCAGCGAGCATCTGATGAGCTGCCCCAGTTACGGCGATTGGTTCATCAAACAGCAACCACAGCGTCCTTACGAAGAGCAAGAATACGGCTGCGTGATTGGCTACAATTACCATGGCGGTCACACCAACACGCCCTGGCCAGCTTTACCTGGGCAATCGGCTGTTTGGATTTCGCCCCAACGCACCACCCAGGACCCCAACTTGGTGTTGGTGAGTGACATGAATGATTGGTCGCCCGGCTATGGACAGACCTTTGCTCCGCACGGCAAAGCCGGACCGGTGCTACAAGGGGGCGACCCGTCCAACCCACAGGCCGGCGGCAAAACCTCGGCTGAGATCGGCGCCTTGGGCGGCAACGTGGGGCTTTTAGACGGCTCCGTCTCTTGGAAGCCTATTAGCCAGATGCGCATCTACCGCGGCTCGCAGCGCTGGGGGGACAGCGGCTGTTGGGCCATGTGGTAACTGCACTGGCTAGCTGCGGTCGGCGGCGCATCTCGTCTTCTTGCTTTCCGCCGACTCACGTCGGCGGCTGCAGGGTCTCCTGGGCAAAGGAGCTTGGCGACCCGGCACCGGTCGGTCATTCTTGCCGCCAGTTTGAAACCATCTTAGCTGATTGCAATCGCATGCCCGATTCGTTGGTGGTCAATGAGATTTACCTGAGCGTGCAGGGGGAGAGTTCTTGGGCCGGGTGGCCGTGTGTGTTGGTGCGGCTCACAGGCTGTCCACTGCGCTGTTCGTATTGTGACACTGCCTATGCCTTTACCGAGGGGCGCCGGATGGAGCTGGAGCAAGTGCGGGCCCAGGTGCACCGGCTCGCCGCCCCATTTGCCTGGTGGCCGGGGGGCGGTGCGTTGCACACTACTGACCTGGCAGCGGGGCAGTGCATCACCAGCCCTGGCGCTGGCACGGCTGCGGGCCGAGCGGTCGTGCCGCGATTGCCCTTGGTCGAGCTCACTGGGGGCGAACCGTTGGCGCAACCTGCTGCATTGAACCTGATGCAGGCCTTATGCGACGACGGCTTTACGGTGTTGATGGAGACCAGTGGTGCGTTGGACATCCAGGCCGTTGACGCGCGGGTACACCGGATCATGGACCTCAAATGCCCCAGCAGCGGTGAGCTAGAACGCAATCGTTGGGAGAACTTGGCGCATCTGCGGCCTACCGACGAAGTGAAGTTTGTCATCGGCTCGATCCAGGATTACCAGTGGGCCAAAGAACAGCTTGCGCGACATCGATTAGCTGCTCGGTGTGTGGTGCTGTTTTCCTGGGCTCATCCGCTCACGCCGAACCAGCGGCATCCGTCTCTGAAACCGCCGCCGCCCGGCCACACGCCGATTGACCGGCGGCAACTGACTGAGCTGATTTTGGCCGATGCGCTACCGGTCCGGTTCCAAGTGCAGATGCACAAGGTCATTTGGCCTGCTGACCAACGAGGCGTCTGACTGGAGGCGGGCCGAGCACAGCAGCCTGCACACGTTAAGCACGGCGGTGCCAACCCCCGCGTCGGCTCGATAGCCTCGGCAGGCCACTGGCCTGGGGCCCGACGTCAGATATCAATCACAGGCCCGTCGTCATCACCGTCGTGCCAGTTTGCCTCGCGGTCGCGCCGGCTCACCCGCACACTGAGGCGACTGGTGCTTGTACCGGTGAGCTTGTTCAGGGCCAGGGTAACCAAGCTGATGACCACTGCGGCCAAGATCGCTTGCCAGAAGCCATCCACTTGGAACGCCGGACCCATGAGCGCACTGACCAGCAACAGCAACACCGCGTTAATCACCAGCGTAAACAGCCCCAAGGTCACCAGCACCAACGGTAACGACAACAGCACCAGCAAGGGCCGCACAAACGTGTTCAGCAGGCCCAAGATAAACGTGGCCACCAACAGGTCTGTCCAATGGCGATAGTGGACGCCCGGCACCACATACGTGGCTACCAACACCGCCACTGTACCGATCAACCACCGGGCTAGGAACGCCTTCATGGCTGGGGACATGACCCGAGCTTCAATGGCCACCGCATCGGGCCAAGGCTGCGGCTAACTCGAGGTCAACACAAGCCTAACCGTGGGCTAAGCCAGTTGCTGCGGGTTAAACCCGGTTTGAGCCTTGGCCGCCTTGATTGTTCCGGTGTGTCCCCAGTGCAAAGCCGAGGTGGCTCGGGCTGGGGCTCTCCGAGCCTGGCGCAGATGCCACGGGGTTTGAGGCCGCGCTATCAGACGTGGACAACAGAGGCCGAGGTCGGGGTTACTTGGGTCGCGGAGCGCCGTTGTAGCTGACTGGCTGCACCGCAGGGAGCGACTCGATGGGGCTACCGGTCTCGAAGCTCATGATCGGCTCGGTGCTCGGTGCCGCAGCCTCGGTATGGGCGAGCGGTTTTTGCGCGGAGGTGGTTTGGGGATGAGGCCACCCCAGAGGATTTGAACCCATGGGCCCCTTGTCCAAGGGCGCCAGGGCCTGAGCCGAGCGCAACAGCGGTCGATCTTGCGAAGCCAAAAGCATGCCGCCGGTAAACAGGGCTAGCACCAACAGCCCTAGGGTGGCCAGAGCAGCCGTACTGAGGTTAAAGTGCCAAGCCAACCACTCCAACCAAGATCGGGGCTGAGGGGGTGGCGGGCCGATGAGTCTTTCGATGATCTGGCGGCGTATGGCCTCCAATTGATCCGGAGTCGCCTTGCCCGCCGCCTTCGTGGCTTGAAACAGTTGCTCTAGGTTCGTTTGGGCTTGGCTCATGGTCGGTTCAAGTAATCGCTCAAGTAAGCCTGCAACTGTTGACGTGCGTAAAACAGCCGCGAACGGACAGTGCCGATGTTGCAATCCAAAATTTGGCTGATCTCTTCGTGCGACAAGCCTTGGATGTGGTGCAAGACCACCACCAACTTGTGCTCTTTTGACAGCTTGTCCATGGCCGCGTTCAATTTTTGTTGCAGTTCGCTCAGGCTCAGGTCGCGCCGCGGGGTCTTTTCCGACACCAGTTCCACCATCTCCGGTTCGTGTTCGGCATTGAACGTCAAGTCGTCGAGGCTCAGGTGAGTTTTATGCCGTTTTTGCTTGAGGAAGTTGAGGGTTTTGTTGATGGCGATGCGATAGACCCAGGTGTAGAAGCTGGAGTCGCCTTTGAAGGACTTGAGAGCCTGATACGCCTTGATAAAGGTTTCCTGGGTGAGGTCACCGGCATCTTCATGGTTGCCGGTCATGTGGTAGATGGTGGCATAGATCCGCTCCTGGTAGCGGCGGACCAGCTCGTCGTAACTGCGCAGGTCGCCCCGTTGGGTCCGGAGTACCAGTTCCTCGTCGTCGGCCTGGGCAGGGCCAGGTTGCGGTTCTGGCGAGGGAACCTGCGGCTCCACCGGCTCCACATCCAGCTCAGCAGGCAGCTCGTTGGCTGCGGTTGAATCGGTCATAGGCCGTGGTTAATTCTCTGCCGCCAGCGCATCGAGCTGCTGTTGGAGACACACCGTAAGCCCCTCCAGTGCGGTCCGACTTTCGGACTCAGGCAGCAGGCCTAGCGCTTGTCGAGCTGTTTGCAGGTACTGGGCGATCGCTTGGCTGGCGGCTTCCAGGGTATGATAACGGCGCAGCAGCTTCATCACCTTGGGCCAGGCAGCCGGCTGCCAGGCCTGCACCAGCTCCTGCAGTTTGGCGCGCTGGGCTGGGCTGACCCGCTCCAGCAACACCAGCACCGGCAACGTGAGCTTCCCCTTGGCCAGGTCAGTACCCAACGATTTGCCCGCAGCCGCCTCGCTGCCGAACAAATCCAGGCAATCGTCGTAAAGCTGGTAAGCGGTGCCCACCGCCAAGCCGTATTGCCGTAGGGCAGTTCGTTCCACTTTGCCTGCACCACTTAGATAAGCGCCCAGGTCGCACGACAGCGCAAACAGTTCGCCGGTCTTCATTTGCAAGATTCGGAAGTATTCGGCCTGGGTGAGTTCGACCTGTTGACGCCGTTGGGTTTGCAGGATTTCGCCCGTGCAGACGGTGTTGGTGGCAGCAGCCACGGCCCGGCAGATTTCGGGGGTGGGGAAACTGGCCGCCAGCTTCAGCGCGTGAGCAAACAGGCAGTCGCCCAACAGCACCGAGATTTCATTGCCCCACTGCGCTGCCAACGTGGGGCGGCTGCGGCGCACCGCCGCCTCGTCCACTACATCGTCGTGGACCAAGGTGGCCAGATGCACCAGCTCGATGATCACCGCGCTCCAGACGTGCGCGTCGGTCAGTTGGCCAGTGGCCCGGGCGCTGAGGGCTAGCAAAGCCGGACGCAGTTGCTTGCCTTGGTTGCTGAGCGCATACTCCGCATAGGGCGCAATCCCAGCGTCGAAAGCCCGAATTTGGTCGGCCAACCGCTGCCGCACCGTCTGGAGAAACGGCTCGACGGTGCTGGCGATCTGCTGCCAAGCCAAGCGGGCCTGGGGTGGCGACTCTGGTGCGCCAGTTCGAGCAATCGGTTTGGTGTCGGTGGCCAAGACGCTCATCTCATTTCACCGGCTAATATACACCGGCTCACCCCACTCGCCAAAAGCGCCTCGGCCAACGCCACCACAGGCTCTGATCCACTGTGTGCATCTCTGAGCCACACACTACCCGGCTGCGCCTGAGCCGGTCAAGCCCCTGCAACCAATCTGCCCACGCAGGGCGCAGCGCGGGTTTTGGACCCTGCTTGGCACCTGGAATACTTGTTTGTCTGCACGGCCCCCATGGATAAGGGTTGAGGAAGCTTCCGTAGCTGGCGGCGTAAGCCGGTGGACCATCCCGCAGCGTTTGCCGGGTCCGCCGCCTTACGGAGGCGGCTATTGGCTGAAGCTTGATCTTCCGCCGCGTCAGCGGCGGCTACCGGATGCAGCGCAGGTTTTCCGGCACGCTGACTTACGCCGCTTGGGAAGCCGCCCAAGGGATTGCTGGGGCGCAGCGAGAGCAAGGCCCACCGGGCCACGCGGGCCGGGCGCGAGCAAGCCAATCCCGATCTCCATTCGGCAGGTCTCCGTAGCCACCCACGTGACTCGGCGGAAAAGAAGGAAGCGTCTGTCCTGCGGATGTCGGTCGGCGGAACGGAGGAAACCAAGATGCGCCACGGTGGAGTTGGAGCTAGATTTTGGGTTGAATCTTGGCCTGAGCTTGGCCGTCGATGCGGCAAGTAGCTATGCACAACACCAAGCTCCACCAACCCCCAACGACTTTGCTGGTGCTGGCGCTGCTGGCCTTGACGGCTACGCCTGGGTCACCAGCAGCCGACGCACCGGCTGGCCCCCTTTTCCCGTTTGTATTGCCGTGGGACGACGATACACCGGGTGTGACCGACCTGAGCGGTTGGCTGCACAAGCCCGCCGGCAAAGCCGGCCATATCCGCGTGGGACCAGACGGCCATTTTTATGCCGGGCCGGACCGGATTCGGTTTTTCGGGGTGAACATGTCATTCGGTGCCAACGTGCCGACCAAAGCCGACGCCGAAAAAGTGGCCGCGCGTCTGAGCAAGTTCGGCATCAACATCGTCCGGTTCCATCATGCCGACACCAGCCCCTATCCGGATGGGTTACGGGCGCGCGGCGCCGCAGGCACAGGCCAGTTGCATCCCGAGGCGTTGGATCGGTTCCACTACTTCCTTGCCCGGCTGCGGGACCGAGGCAGTTACGCCAACATTAACCTGCTGGTCGGCCGGCCATTTAATGCAAGCGACGGGTTACCGGCGGAGATCGAGGCGCTGGGCTGGAAACAACGGCATGTGGTGGGCTTTTTCTGGCCCAAACAACAGGAGCTGCAGAAAGATTACGCCCGCCGACTGCTGACCACGCCCAATCCCTACACCGGCCTAGCCCCAGCGCAAGACCCAGCAGTGGCGTTTGTCGAGGTCAACAACGAAAACGGCCTAGTCCATGCCTGGCTGGGCCAGGAGCTGGACCAGATGCCGGGAGTGTTCCGCGCCGAATTACAGCGGCAATGGAACCAATGGCTGCGCAGCCGGTATAAAACCACTGCGCAGTTACGGGAAGCCTGGAGCCAAGGCGCTCAGCCTTTGGGCGTGGAGCTGCTGGTCAATGCTGACTTTGCCCAGGGCATGCAACGTTGGACGGTGGAACGCCACGCTGGCGCCCAGGCCAACGCCACCGTGGTAGATGAGCTGCCGCCGGCCTTGCGCCAGCCAGGCACTTCAGCCAAAGCCCTGCGGTTGGAGGTCGCTCAGCCTGGCATCGAAACCTGGCATGTGCAACTGAATCAGGCTGGCCTGAAACTGCAGCAGGGCACCCATTACACCGTGCAGTTTTGGGCCAAAGCTGACCCGGGCCGCGTGATTGCGGTCAGTGTGGGCCAAGCCCATGAGCCGTGGGCCAACTTGGGCTTGTCAGTCAACCCGCGTCTGACCAACACCTGGCGCCGGTTCCGCTACGTCTTTACTGCCACCCAAACTGACGACCGCGCCCGAATCAGCTTCAGCAGCTTGGGCGGGCCGGGCTCGGTGGTCATGTTGGCAGGGATATCGATCCGGCCCGGTGGCGTCGAAGGCTTGCAAGCTGATGAATCGGTCGAGGCCGGCACCGTGCCGGCTTTCGAGCGGGCCGCATTCGGCCAACGGACCGGCGCTGCCCAGCGCGATTGGATTCGGTTCTTGATGGAAACCGAGGATCGGTACTGGCAGTCGATGTATCGATTCCTCAAGGATGAACTCCAGGTCAAAGCCCTGGTCACAGGCACCATCGGCGGCTGTGCGCCCTTGAACCTCATGGCCAAAATGGATTGGGTGGACACGCACGCTTACTGGCAACACCCGCGCTTTCCACGCCGCCCTTGGGACCCTGAAGATTGGATCGTGGAGAACCGGACCATGGTCAACGAAGCCGGTGGCACGCTCCCCCGGCTTGCTGGCTATCGCGTGGCAGGCAAACCGCATGCCTGCACCGAATACAATCATCCTGCACCGAATACCTATAATAGCGAAGCGTTCCTGTTGTTGGCGGTTTACGCAGCATTGCAGGATTGGGACGCCATCTACGCCTACTGCTATGCCCACTCACGAGCCGCAGGCTGGGATTCACGCCGCATCAACGGCTTCTTCGACATCGATCAACACCCCACCAAAATGGTGACCCTGGTGCCTGCGGCGGCGATGTTTGTTCGAGGCGACGTGCTGCCGGCTCGCAGCACCGTGGCGGCCAGCTTGCCGCTCGAACGGGAAATTGACCTGCTGCGCTCGGCGCGCTCTTGGGGGTTGGTTGGTGCGGCTGACTTGGGGATTCAGCCCGCAGCGGCTTTGGTCCATCGCGTTGCCTTGGCCACCGAAGGGGTCGATTGGCCGCCCGGGGCCTTGGCGCCCAGTGCGGTCCAGCTCACCGCTCGCCGGTTTGTGTCCGACACAGGGCAATTGATCTGGGACATCACCGAGCCGGGCCGGGGCGTGGTCACAGTAAACACGCCGCGGACCAAAGCGGTGATTGGTTTTGGCGGCGGCAAACGGTTTGCATTGGGTGACGTGATTATCGAGCCCGGCCAAAGCCTCCAAGAGGGTTGGAGCGCCATCACACTCACCGCCATGAACACCACCACCCCCGAGTCAGCGCGCTGGTTGATTACTGCTACTGGCCTGGCCGAAAACACCGGCCAACAATGGAAAAGCCCGGCCAAAAACAGCGTCGGCCGTAACTGGGGCGCAGCCCCCTCACGCGTGGAAGGTATTCCGGCTCGAATCAAGCTCCCGCAACCAGCCTCAGCCGTCCAAGCTTGGGCCTTGGACGAACGGGGCCAGCGCCGAACCAAACTGCCGGTGCAGGCCGACACAGACGGGCGCGCCGTGCTAGAGCTAGGCCCACAGTGGCAGACGCTCTGGTACGAAGCCGTTGCCCAATGAACCGGCTGGCGCCGCCGCCGCGTCCAGCCTCAGCCTTGGCAGCCCTGGCGCAGCGAAGCAACTGTTGTAGGCGACCCACGCCCCGACCCACACGGTGCCTTGGCAGCGAGCCTCGAACGTCGGCTATGGGGCACGAAGCAAGAACCATGGGGCATGGAGATCGAAAGACTGAAGACGGAGGGCATTCAACGGTAGCTTCCGTAAGGCGGCGGAACGCGCAGCACTACCCTCGGGAAGGCGAGGCAGCGTTGATTAACCACAGAGACTCGGAGAGCCCCGAGACAACCGCATGGCGGTTGCTTGGCGCCCTTCGCGTAGTCCGCGGTTGTAAAGCCTGCAGTCAAGTTGCGGCGGCCGAAGCCGACAGGCTAGCGACCGGGGCTTCCCAGACTTTGGCAAGCCCCAACGGGCCTGCGATATACCAGCCCAGGGCAAGCGCAGCGCCGCCCTGGGTAGGCAAGCAACCCAATCTTATTTTCAAACATCCCCTGAAACATCTGCCCGCCCGACCGCAGCGCACACGCCCCGAGGGCCGCCATGCGCAGGCCGGAGCGGCGTCAAAGCCGCCGCACTCGTGCGCCTGTGAAGGCGTCCACATAGCGGGGTGCAAGTCCCCGTCAGGCCGAACGTTCACCGGCCTGTAACCGAAGGCTACTGCGTCGTGGCAACACGGGGTGGGGAGCTGCCGGAGGTGAACGACCCGTCCGTAACAACGTGACATGACTGACATGACACATCGTGAACCCGATTCGGCCGCGCCGACTGGCGAGCCTGCGAGTGCTGTGCGAAGCCCGGGCCAT
>Ga0207433_10010835_pt1 | contig 14074 bp, 17 predicted proteins | sample YelNatPaOPGAMG01_FD_187559 | JGI IMG/M metagenome (GOLD analysis project Ga0207433, IMG submission 187559) | Hot spring thermophilic microbial communities from Obsidian Pool, Yellowstone National Park, USA - OP-RAMG-01 (SPAdes) (version 3) | ecosystem: Environmental > Aquatic > Thermal springs... | reverse complement strand
TCTTACTTTATTTTATCAATTAAGATGTATTTTATCAATATTTATCTCTTTAAAATTAAAAATGTGTTAAAATATTAAAATGTCAAAATGGTTAAACATCTTACTTAATATTCTTTACCCCAAATTCTGTATAAATTGTCAAAAAGAAGGAGAATACCTATGCGAGGATTGTTTGTCTCTTGTTGACATTAATAATAGTTTAACGTTTTTAAAATCAAAATATCTTAACGGTCTTTATTTCGCTGCGCCTTATAATCATTTTATTGTTAAAAAAGCAATAAATCAATTTAAATACGAACCGTTTATAAAAGAACTTTCAAAACCCTTGGCTTTTTTAATTATAGCCCACTTAAAAATTTTAGGCAAAACCAGTTTTCCCCAGTTTGTTATAATTCCTGTTCCTTTGTATAAAAAAAGATTAAAATGGCGGGGATTTAATCAGGCAGAAGAAATTGCCAAAGAAATATCTAATGCTTTAAACATTCCTATTTTTAATAATGTGTTAACAAAAATAAAAGAAACACCAGCTCAGGTAGAGTTAAAAAAAGAAGAAAGGGAAAAAAACGTTATCAATGCTTTTAAATGTCAAAATTCAGACTTAATCAAAGGAAAGAAAATTCTTTTAATAGACGATGTTTTCACCACAGGCACAACTATGGAAGAAAGCGGCCGGGTTCTAAAATTGGCCGGAGCAAAAGAAATTTGGGCAATGGTTATAGCGCGGGGTTAAATTAGGTTTTTTGCCACCGGAAAAACGAAATAAGTGTTTTTTGTTTTTTGAAATCCAGGTATTTCTTTTTTTTATCAACCATTAAATAACGGCCTTATCTTTTATATCAAGGGCTTGGCCCAAAAGAGAAGGCCGGGATTTTATTTTATCCACTCTTCTCCCCGCTGATATACTATCTCCAAAAATTAGTATGTTATACATAAAGCGAATAAATTATTTAATTAAATCGTCTAAACCGACATCTAGTACCTTGGCGATTTTTTGAACAGTATTAATCGTGGAACTTTGTATCCCGCCCGATTCTATTTTAATAATTGTAGCGTGAGATACATCAGCTAATCTAGAAAGTTTATCTTGCGACAATCCTTTTTCTTGTCTGTACTTCTTTATGTTTTTTGCCACATTTGAAATTGTTTTTGACATTGTGATATGTTAATATCTATACTATAAGTAATCAAATTCCCTTTTGGTGCAGTCAATCAACATCCAAAGCCAAAAAACGAAAAGTAAAAGAAATATTGAACCACCGAAAATCAGCACCCATTTCAATGTTCCAAAAACATAATCAGCCCCCAATTTTTTATAGAAATCTGTATCTGTGATTAGCCACTGGTTATTTTGCTTTTCAAAAACAAAATATGTAGATAAACCCTTACATTCCACCCCACACCAGAAGCGGCAAACCTCGCTTTAATTTTCACTTGATCTTGGCCTATTATCTCCACATTTTTATCGAATGGGCTATAATCGAACTGATATCCAATACCGCCTCTTATTCGTCCTTGTATGTCAGATTGCAATGTTTGATTATTGGGAGATATTAAGGCAGAAATTTTTTGTATATCGCCCGCATTGACGGTTTGAACCAAGCTGTCTAAGTTATTTATGATTTGCTGTTTATCAGATAAGAAAGAGCCGTTTGAGCAAAAACAGTTGCTCCGACTAAAAACAAGCTAAAAGCAAATAAAATTGTAGAAGGTTTTTTCATACGAATTTAATACTATTTTTAGAAACTACGACTGTTTTTGCCAATCTATCGCCGACCCTTTTTTTGTTTTAGAATTCCAGACAGAAATGGCTCCGACGAAATAAAATAACGGCAAGAAATCTACAATACGCATAATATTTCTAATTAGCGACGCTTTCAAATCAAGCGGCTCACCCGTTGATTTAACAACTCTCATTCCCACTGTTAATTTCCCGAGCGTTCCGCCAAGTTTCCATTCGAGCAAAACATAATAAGCAAAAATTGCTAAGAAGTATAATTGCGCTGGAAATCCCCACAGACCATAAAATGTTTCGTTTCTATTTATGGTAACAGTAGAGCCAATATGAAAGCCCGAATCACAACCACCAATATAAGTGCCTGAAAAAACTTTCATAAATAACCAAAAAAGAATACCAAAAATTATTGTGTCAATTATGAGCGCAAAAAATCTTATTCCAAGCCCCTTATATTCCAATGTTGCCGTTGGTGTGTTGGCAATACCTAACGCCGCATTAAAATCTTCTTCACTTAATCCACCTTGTAAGTAAAGCGGACTGACGAAGTTGTTCGACTGAATAGTTGCGATTTGCTTTTATCCAGTCCACTAGTTTATTCACATTTTCTTGATTCATAGTTTTATTTTTAGAAATTAGTTAATTATTTTTAGACGACCTTACTTATATTTACCCCCGAACTTTTTGTAATACCTATATTACTTTATCAAATCATCAACACTAACCGGAAGTGCTTTCGCAAGTTTTTTCAGCGTGTCTAATGTCGGATTTTGGTTTTCACTCTGCTCAATTTTAATAATTGTGTTATTGGCAATATCGGCGAGCTTAGCGAGCCGATCTTTCAAAAGCCCCTTTTGATCTTGTAATTTCCTTAAATTTTTTGAAAGTGGATAATCTTGTTTTGATATAAATTATTTATGGTACTATTATTCTACAATCTACAATATTTATTTTTAATAAAGAATAAAGGGAGTAAATCTGTTGTGTGCGCACGGATGGGCGGGGCAAACACAACTTCCTTCTTAGCGGCGCATTTCGCAAGGCGAAATACGAAAAATTGCGGCGGCGTAAAAAACGAGGGTGGAGCAAACCTTGCGCAAAACGATGAAATTGTAAATTGGCGGTGGGTGCAGGACTCGAACCTGCACGCCCCTTGCGGAGCTCCTGTTTTCAAGACAGGTGCCTTGCCATTCGGCACAACCCACCACTTAAAAATTTTACTTTTTAATTTTTACCATAAATTTAAGCGAAAATCAATTTGACTTTTTTAATTTATCAAGATAAGGTAAAATAAAAACATATAATATGTATTCAGGGAGGAGTGCGGCGAAGGGTAAGCCAACAGTTTGCTAAACTGTAACCGCCTAAAAAACGGTTTGTGGGTTCGAGTCCCACCTCCTCCGCCACCAACTCCGTCACCAAAAGAAAATGTTTTAAGTTGCCCTTGTAGTTTAATGGATAAAACGCGGGGTTGCGGACCCCGAAACTGCAGGTTCGATTCCTGCCAAGGGCACCAGTATTAAACTTTCGTCTTTTTAAATCCGCTTGAACTTACTTTAGTGAAAAAATCGTGATTTTTAGAAGCGCCGCGTCTGCGGCGCGGCGCTTCTAAAAATGTCTGGCGTTTTATCTCGTAGGCAAAAATTTCCGGTGGGAATAACATCCGATCCTACTCCACTTTTGCCACTCGCTGAACAATAGCGGAAAATTAGGCTCTCTTGTTAAACGCCCACACCGCGGCGCTTACCATCACCGCAGAAAATCCCAAAAGAAATAATGCATTAATAGCTATAGGATGTAAAGAAAGATTGCTTAAAATAGTTGGAGCAATCTGATTTCCCAAAAGAATTTGTCTCATCGCGTCCACACCGTATGTCAACGGATTTACATTTGCAAATACGCGCATCCACGACGGCGCGGCAGTGAGCGGAAAGAAGGCGCCGGAAATAAAAAATAAAGGAAAAATTAAAATCTGCATAACAAACCCAAAGCTCTCGGTTGTTTTCATAAGAGAAGAAATAAGTAGTCCCATGCCAGAAATTGCAAAAGCGAGTAAAAGCATAAAAATAACAAGAGGCAGAATTATGACAAAGTGAATCGCTACGCCAATAAAGGGAGCAAGAACCAATAAGATAAGCGCCTGAATTAAAGCAATGGTGGTTGCGCCCAGCGTTTTGCCAAGGGCAACCGCCGCGCGAGAAACAGGGGCTACCAAAATTTCTTTCAAAAAACCAAACTCTCTGTCCCAGACGGTAGAAATGGTGGAAAAAAAAGCAACACTCATAACGCTCATCGCGATAATTCCGGGATACATAAATTGCACGAAATCAACGCCAAAATTTCCTGCTGCAAGTGTTTTGCTCAATCCGGCACCGAAAATAAAAAGAAACATAAGCGGTTGAAAAAGCGTAGAGGCAATTCTTGTTTTATCCCGCCAGTAGCGAATAATCTCTCTCTGCCAAATTGTGTAAATTGTTTGAATAAATTGCATAAGATATATTTTATTTATGTGTAATAATTATATTCTTCTTCTCATACGCATCCGTTGCCGCATATGTTCTTTATCAGAAGCTTCTTCTTCGCGAATGGCATGCCCCGTGAAATTCAAAAATACGTCGTCTAATGTCGGTTTTCTTAATTCAATGGCATCAATCTTGACGGTTAGCTCGTTGAAAAGACGAGGTAAAAATTGATCGCCATTCGCCACTTCTATCCGTAAAATACCATCTTCCTCTTTAACTTCTACTCTATATCTTTCTTCAAGTTCTTTTTTTAAAGAGAGTTTATCATTGCTTTTCATACTTATAACATCTCCTCTAACTTTTGATTTCAGATTATCGGGAGTATTAAGCGCTATTATCTTCCCGTGGTCAATAATAGCAATTCTGTCGCAGTTTTCGGCTTCATTCATATAATGTGTAGTCATAAATATGGTCATTTCTTTTTCGCGTTTCAATTTCAAAATATAACTCCATAAATGAGCCCTCGTTTGCGGATCAAGCCCAAGCGTCGGCTCATCTAAAAACAATATAGCCGGATAATGAATAAGCCCACGGGCTATTTCCAGACGTCGCTTCATTCCGCCGGAAAAGTTCTTTATTATTTCGTTTCGTCGCTCCCATAAATCTACTAACTGCAATACTTCTTTTTTTCGTTTCTTATATTCATCGCTTGACACACCGTACAATCTTGCGTGAAAACGAAGATTTTCTTCGGCGGTCAATCGGTCATCCAGCGACGGGTCTTGGAAAACAAGACCGATAGATTTGCGTACTTCGTCTCTTTGAAATAAAACATTGAAATTATTTATAAACGCCTCGCCTTTAGTCGGCAAAAGAATGGTAGAGAGTATGTTTATGGTTGTTGATTTTCCAGCTCCATTGGGTCCGAGAAACCCAAAAATCTCTCCCTTTTTGACCTCAAAAGAAATGTTGTCAACAGCTGTTAAACCATTGAATTTTTTTGTTAGGTTTTTTACTTCAATAATATTCATAAATAATAAAATTAATTATTTCGTTTTTTTAATGATGTCCTCAATCATTTTTAACTTTTTAGAAAGATGGGAAGCAATTTTTTCAATCTGTGAAAGTTTGGTAAACGCGATCATATCTTCACCCATACCAAAAACCAGCAAGCGGTCGCCTTTCTTTAATCCCATATCTTTTCGCGCGTCATTCGGTATGACTACTTGTCCTTTTTCTCCGAGGTTAGCCGTGCCATAGAAACGCTTTTGATGTGATTGTTTTTTTTGCTTTGGCATATTCCTACAAGTTAGAAAAGTATGACTATAATAACAGTATATCAAACTACTAAAATAAGTCAATGGAGAGCCTAATTTTTCCGTCATTCTTCGGCGAACGGGCAAAAATGGAGAGGTTAGAAGGAATTTTTGCCTGCGAGCCGAAGCGAAACCCCGCCGCCCGCGCGTCAGCGCGGAAGCCGAAGCAGAAAAATTTTCTTTTGGAAGAAAAAAAATGGACGGACAAAAAAATAAAAAATGTAGAGAAAATTTTTTGCGAGGTAAACCGCTTAAAACCTAACGTCTGGCCTTTCTAGTATTTTCTACTATTTCTATTTTTTAGATAATAACTTTCTCTATTTTCTTAAAGGTTTGTTTAGTATTTCTTTTTTCCAAGTAAAGAAATTTAAAAGTTTTTTAACTCAAACTATATTTATTTTTAACAAAACTTATTAAATTATAATTTTTTTATTGGTATAAATTGAATTTGCTGAAATAAATAAAAATAGATAAATAACAAAATGCTAAATAGAAAATCAAAATATCTCCAAATTGCTTTTAATCCTTCCATTAAATCTGCTAAATCTTCTTTATCCTTTATTTAGTAGAAGGTGTTAAGGGAGATGGTGTTATCTGTAAATTAGGCGTTGTTAATGAACCCCCGAATATATGGCTAAAAACTTCTCCCATCACTTCTTGAAGTGTTTTTGTTTTAATCGGCGCTTCAAGCTGAACCGGTTGATTAAAATCTTTGAAAGAAGCAGTAAAAGTAAGTATTGCCTCCTCTTTTTCCTTTTCAGTTCCTTTTGTTTTTAAATTTACAAAAATCTTGTGGGGTAATAAATCTTTCTTACCAATCCAAATTTCGCCTTCATAAAGATCAATGGCATTATTAATGGTTTTTTCAAGTTCTAAAACCTCTTTTTCGCTTAACATCTTTTCCATAAGAGCTTCATTTGTTTCTATTATAAATTGTTTTAAACCTTCTTTATCAATTATAAATTTATAGTGATAAACGTTAACGCCTTCAATTTTTTCGCTTGGTAATTTCTCTGTTATTTGAAAAACCTTAGATTCTTCAAAAATAGATTTAATCTTTTCGGCTTGTTCTGTTGTGCTTAATTCTTTATTAACTTTTTCTTCTAATTTGGTTAATTTTAAATCCTTCTCACTGTCAATTTTTATCCATTGATCTTCTAAAAAAGTTAAATCAAAAGGTTTTGATTTCGGCAGGTTTTTTAGTTTAACATAAATAAGCTTATTAACCATTTTAAGGTCCAAACTAAAATTAATTTGGGTCTGTATTGTTTCTGATAAAGTGCCCCAGATCAAATTAATGTCTAAAGAATTATCGCTTTTAAAATTCTGGGGATCTTGATTATCTGATGAACCATTAAATTTAATCAAAACACTATATGTTAATTTTTTTGAAGAATCATCTGAAGGGTTTGGTTCATAGGTCTCTAATTTTAAATCGCCAGAGTACCTTAACGATTTTATTGTATCTAAACGGCTAATCATTTTCTTTACAACTCTTTCCGGCGATTGAAAAAAGTAAAAGTAGGCAAAAACGCCACCTCCTATTAAAAGCAAAAGAATAATAAGAGAAAATATGATAGACAAAATTTTGCTTTTTTTTGCAACCGGATTCGAAGAAAAAGACAAAGAAGAAGAACTCATATCTTCAAAACTCGGAATTTCCCCTCTATATGATTGAGATTCACCTAATTGCGATTGATATAATTGGTTTTGATTTTCTGTGTCGGTATTAGATTCGCCGGTAAGGTCTTTAAAAGAATCAACAGGTTCTTTTTCTGTTTCTTGGTCTGGCAAAAAAGCCTCTTTAAAACCTTCTTCAATATCAGAAATCTGCCAACCAGTATCAATAAGCGCATTTTTAATTTCTTCTTTTGTTGCCCCCTTTTGTAATTGTTTTTTAATGTAATTAACTAATTCTGGAGTAGACATAAATATCAATAAAATTCTTGATAAAATACTTATTTTATAAATAATTTCCTTCTTAAATTTTATTAATATGGTTAATTTTTGTTATTTTTTTATTGTTACTTTTTAGTATTTTAAATAACTCCAAACTTTTAATAATGGTAATCTTGTTTTTTTATTAAAATTTGACCATTTTTTATATATTATACTATAAAGTTAAAAATAAAACATAATAATAAAACAAGTTTTTAAATATCTCTTTTCATCTTATAACTCCTTATTGACTTTTTTAGGGGTTTAATTTTTTTAAATCCTTGTTTTTCGTAAAAGCCCACGGATTGTAAAAGTGATGAAAGATAAACTTTTTTAAGTTTCTTTTCTTTGGCTTTTTTTATAATAAAATTTATAGCCAATGTGCCTATTCCTTTTTTCTGCCATTTTGGTTTAATGTAAAAAGTGGCAATTTTTCCTTTCTCCAAACGAATTGTCCCGATTACTTTGTGGTTTTTTTCTATAACAAAAAAATCTGATTTTTTTGAAAGCTTTATAATTTTTTCGGGCGTGTAAATTTTTTTTAAATATTCTCTTTCTTTTTTATTTAATTTCTTGGCGGTATCAGCGCAATCATAAATTATTTTGCTGCAGATTAAAGAATCGCCCTTTTTGAACCTTCTTAATTTTATTTCTTTTATATCCATATAATATGATTTGCTTTTTATTTTACTATTTATGTTATTTTTCTTTTTTTATTTTTAAAAAAAATTGGGTAATTTAAATTTGATTTTTCCTCTTTTTTCTCATATTATTAATTTAACATAATTTTAAAAACAAGCAAAATGAATTTATCCGCTCCAATTGAAGAAATTTCAGGTGTTGGCCATACCTTTCAGAAAAGATTAAAAAAAATAGGAATTAAAACTGTTCAGGATTTGCTTTTTTATTTCCCTCGACGCTATGAGGATTTTTCCCGCTTAATTCCTATTTCTCAAATAAAAATTAATGAAATTTGCACAATAAAAGGAAAAATTCTTGATATCAAAACTTCTAAAACGTGGAAGAAAAAAATGTTTATCACCGAGGCGATTATTGAAGACGAAACCGGAGCAGTTAAAGCATTATGGTTTAATCAACCATACTTAACAAAAATTTTAAAAAAAGATGATTTGGTTTTTGTTTCGGGCAAAATAGCAATTAAGGGAAACGGCATTTATTTAAGCAACCCGGTTTATGAAAAAACAAGCGCTGAAAAAGATTTGGTCCACACCGGCCGTATTGTACCTATTTATCCGGAAACAGAAGGCCTTTCTTCAAGATGGTTAAGATATATTTTAAAAAAATTGTTAGATTTTTTTAAAAATAGAATTCCAGAAACCCTGCCAGAAAAAATAATTAATAAAGAAGGCTTTTTACCTATAGACAAAGCTTTGTGGCAGGTTCACTTTCCAGAAACAAAAAACCTAGCAAAAAAAGCTCAAGAAAGATTTTCTTTTGAAGAATTATTTTATATTGAACTCTTTGTTTTAAGAGAAAGAAATCGTTTAAACGAAGAAAGGGCTTTTCCTATTCCTCTTAATTTAGAACTTATCCAAAATTTTGTTAAATCTTTACCTTTTACACTAACCGACGCCCAAAAAAAAGCCGCCTGGAAAATTTTAAAAGATTTGGAAAAAACAACACCAATGAACCGGCTCCTTCAAGGAGATGTGGGCTCGGGAAAAACAGTGGTGGCAACAATTGCCGCTTTAAATACGGCAAAGGCGAAAAAACAAGTGGCTTTTATGGCGCCGACTGAAATTTTAGCCAAACAACATTTTCAAGAGGTAGAAAAACTTCTCAAAGACTTTAATTTAAATATTGGACTTTTAACCGGAAAAGAAGACCAATTTTATTCCAAAAAGTTAAAAAACCAACCCATAGAAATTTCTCGGGAAAAATTGCTAAAAAAAACAGAAGAAGGAGAAATAGATATTTTAATCGGCACCCACGCCCTAATTCAAGATCAGGTCAAATTTAAAGAATTGGGCCTGGTGATTTTAGATGAACAACACCGTTTTGGCGTGGAACAAAGAGCAAAATTGATTAAAAACCAAAAAAGCAAAAGTTTTAGAATGATTCCCCATCTTCTTTCAATGACTGCCACGCCTATTCCCCGCACCCTTGCCCTTACTATTTACGGCGATCTTGATTTATCTTTAATTGATGAAATGCCAAAAGGGAGAAAAAAGATTATCACCAAAATTGTTAGTCCAAAAGAAAGAGAAAAAAATTATGAGTTTATAAGAAAAGAGGTAAAAAGGGGAAGACAGGCATTTGTTATTTGTCCAAGAATTGAAAAGCCTAAAAATGAAAAAAAGGATAATTTAGGATGGTCGGAAACAAAAGCGGTAAAAGAAGAATACGAAAAACTATCTAAAGAAATTTTTCCAGATTTAAAAGTGGGAATGCTTCATGGAAAAATGGCAAGCAAGGAAAAAGAAAGAATAATGAAGGACTTTAAAAATAAAAAAATCCAAATTTTAATTTCTACCTCCGTTGTAGAAGTGGGTATTGATGTTCCCAATGCGACAGTAATGATGATTGAAGGAGCGGAAAGATTTGGATTGGCCCAGCTTCATCAATTCCGCGGAAGAGTAGGTAGATCAAAATATCAATCATACTGCTTTTTATTTACCGAATCAGTGACAAAAAAAACAAAAGAACGGTTAAAAGCATTAATAACATTTGAAGACGGATTTAAACTGGCTGAGAAAGATTTAAAAATAAGAGGTCCGGGCGATTTTGCCGGCACCCGACAATGGGGAATCCCGGATTTAATAATGAACTGTTTAACTGATATAAAATTAGTTGAAAAAACTCGGGAAGCGGCAAAAGAAATTCTTAATGAAGATCCTCACTTAAAAAAATATCCCCAGCTTTCCTTAAAGTTAAAAGAATTCAGAGAAAGAATACATTGGGAATAAAAAAGGGATGATTTTTTTTCAATTTACTTTTTCCTAAATTTCTCGGTTATCCAAAAACCCATATATTTACCACACATTAATCTTGTTTGGGCATCAAGAGCGGGAAAAGCGGCAAAAAATATCATTGTTAAAGGTAAAAAAAGCCAGCCAAAAGCAAAAACCAAATATTTAAAACGGCCGTATTCCGGCGGTTTTGGTGGAAGTAAAAGAAAGCTTAAATAAATAGAAAAAACCAAACCAATCATCGCAAAAGTCATAATTCGGCTAATTACTATTGGAAGATGATAAGAAATAGTAGTATGGGAAAATTCATTTCCGCCCAAAACCAAAGGCAACCAACCGAAAAGAAAAATAATAATGCTGGCTGTTGCCCAAGAAAGATGACTAAAAATTAACTCGCTTCCCAAAGAAAGCTTTTTTAAAAAAGGTATTTTTTTATTTTTTACAAACCCAAAAAGAAAATAAGGAATATCTCCTACTCCATAGGCCCATCTTCGTTGCTGCCTGTAAATATTAATTAATGTCGTTAAAAAATTTTTTGCCACATTTGCATCCATTGAGACCGGATAATAAAGCGGTTTAACCTGATAATCGCCGTTATACTTTAAAAAACACTGCCAAAAAATTCGGGAGTCATCAGAAACAATGTTTGTTTGTTTAAATCCCACATCTACTAGCGCTTTAAAACTCATTGAGTGGGAAGAAAAGGTAATAAGCTTTTCCGGCCTTTCCTGATTCATTGTATGCCAAAAAGTTGAAGAAAAGGAAAAAACCCTAGAAATTACCGGCGCCTGCCAAATATTATTTATAAAAAGAGGCACGGGCTGAAAACTGGTCCTTAAAGCCCTTTCTGTGGTTAAAAAATAATAGGTTAAACAGCTAAAGTATTTTGGAAAAACGCAAGTGTCCACATCAAAAGAAGAAAAAATTATATTTTCATAAGGAATGCCCAATGGGTCAATAATTTTTTCTTTCGCTTTTTTTGCCGCCCAACTTTCGTTTGAACCTTTGCCAGCTATTTCCCCTCTTAGGTTTGCCGGATGCCACGTAACCATAAACTTAAAAAACTTTGAGCCAAATTCTTTTTCTACTTTATGGGCGGTTTTTCTTGTTTGTTTTTTCATCCTTTCCTCACAAGCCAAAATCACTATCATTTTATCTTTTGGATAATCTGACTTTTTTAGGTTTTTAAAACTATCCCTTACAATCTCTAATGACTCTTTAGACATCGTAATCACGATAAGATGATAAATTTTTTCCCAATTTTTTATTTTTTTTAACTTTTCTTTCCAATTAATCTTTTCGTTTTTTGCCATTTTTTTATAACCAATCCAAAGATAAAAAGAAAAATAAATTGTTTTAAAAAGCCAGTAAATAACAAAAACAATAATAAAAATAGCAACCCATAACGGCCGGCACCAACAAAGAAAAACAAGCAAAATTAAAATTCCCCAAGAAAGAGAACCAGGCAATATCTCAAAAAATCTATATAAACGCCTTTCCCAAGGTTTTTCTAATTCGGTTGCCCGGCCAATTTTAAGGTAATAATCAAAATCAGAATTGATATTTTCTGACGCTTTAACCATAGTATATTAGTATGATAAAACGGCTAGCGGCGCCAACGGGAGTTGAACCCATATTTTTGCCTTGAAGGGGCAATGTCCTAACCGTTAGACGATGGCGCCAAGTGTTTTTATTTTACTGTAAAGTTTGAAAAAATACAATATTTTAGATAAAATAATAAATATGGTTATTTTAGCAATTGAAACAAGTTGCGACGATACCTGTGTGGCAGTTTTAAAGGTTGAAAAAAAACATCGGCAAAATAATTCTTTACTTTTGCCAAATTTCAAGGTTCTCGTCAATATTGTTTCCTCCCAAGAAAAAATTCACAAAAAATACGGCGGCGTTTATCCAATGATGGCAAAAAGAGAACACGAAAAAAACTTGCCCATTATTTTAAAAAAAGCCCTAAGCAAAATAAAAAACCAATCGTTAAAAATTGATTTAATCGCCGTTTGTAATGGTCCCGGACTAGAGCCCTGTTTGTGGACAGGCATCAATTTTGCCAAAAACCTTGCCCAAAGATGGAAAATCCCAATAGTAAAAGTAAATCATATTGAAAGCCATATCCTTATTAATTTTATTAAAAATTCAAAACTTCATCTTAATAATCCAAAATTATTTCCGGCCATTTGTCTGGTGGTTTCTGGTGGCCACACCCAGCTGATTTTAATGAAAAAATTAAAAGATTACAAAATTCTTGGCGAAACAAGAGATGACGCGGCAGGAGAATGTTTTGATAAAATCGCCAGAATTTTGGGGCTTGACTATCCGGGAGGACCAATTATTAATAAACTCGCCACTGAATGGAAAAAGGAAAAAGGGGTTTCAAAATTTAAAATCAATTTGCCCCGGCCTATGATTAACCAAAAAAATTACGATTTCAGTTTTTCAGGCCTAAAAACCGCTGTTTTGTATAAGGTAAAAAGCATAAAGCCAGAAAAGTTAAAAAAAATGGATTTTATTAAAGAGATGGCTTTTAATTCCCAACAGGCAATTATTGATGTTTTAGTCAAAAAAACCATTAAAGCGGCGAAAGACCAAAAAGCAAAAACAATTATTCTGGCTGGCGGCGTGGCTGCCAATAAAGAATTAAGAAGGCAACTTTTTAAAAATTGCAAACTGAAAATTAAAGATTTTAATTTTTTTGTTCCCGAGCCAAAACTTTGCACTGATAACGCTTTAATGACGGCAATTGCCGGCTATTTTAATTTAAAAAAGAAAACAAAAAATTTAGAAAAAATAAAAGCCGAAGCAAACCTAAAAATAAAATAAATAAAAAATAAATGACATCATATCTTATTTTTTTTGCCCTTGGATTTTTGCCCAGTTTTTTATGGCTTTTGTTTTATTTAAAAAAAGACGTTCATCCGGAATCAAAGCAAATGATTTTAAAAATTTTTTTATACGGAATGTTTGCCGCGATACTGGCAGCAATTATTGAAATAAGTATTTTTCTTGGAATTTCCTGTTTAATAGAAAACTTTTCTTTTTTGTTTTTCTTATCCTTTCAGGCTATAACCATTATACTTATTGCTTTTACAGAAGAAATGGTTAAATACCTTGTTGTCAAAAAAAAGGTGATTAACAACGTGGAATTTGACGAACCGGTAGATACAATGATTTATATGATTGTTGCTGCTTTGGGCTTTGCCGGATTAGAAAATATTCTGGTTTTGTTTTCCGAACCCTTTCTTTTTGAAAAAATGGTTTTAATAACCTTTTTTCGTTTTATTGGAGCCACCTTTTTACACGCTTTGTGCTCTGCCACGATAGGATATTTTTTGGCCCTTTCCATTTTTCAGCCAAAAAAGCAAACAAAACTGATTTTTACAGGAATAACCATTGCCTCTTTCTTGCATGGTTTGTTTAATTTCTATATAATAAAATTAGAAAAAAACTTTGCTTTTTCAATTATTTTTTTAATTATAATTTTAATCAGCCTTGCCCTTTTTGTTTCTTATGGATTTAAAAGACTCAAAAAGATGGCGAGTGTCTGCCAAATAAAATGACAAACTTCTTGCAAAAATTAAAAAAAGGAATGTCAATGGAAGAAAAACCGAATATTTTGGAAAACGAGGACTTGGAAATAGAAGAAATAACAATAGAGGAAAAAAAAGGGTTAAAAGAAGAGGT
>Ga0207433_10010830_pt1 | contig 14080 bp, 12 predicted proteins | sample YelNatPaOPGAMG01_FD_187559 | JGI IMG/M metagenome (GOLD analysis project Ga0207433, IMG submission 187559) | Hot spring thermophilic microbial communities from Obsidian Pool, Yellowstone National Park, USA - OP-RAMG-01 (SPAdes) (version 3) | ecosystem: Environmental > Aquatic > Thermal springs... | reverse complement strand
CGTCCGCCCCGACCAGGTCTTCAGCTCCGTAAAGGCCAAGAGGGCTTGACCGTCCGCGGGGAAGGTCGCTGATTTAAACTAGTATAAACTCAATAAATGCAAGGCTAAAATCTTTAACTAGTGCTCGCTACCGGACGGCATGGAGAAGAGAAGCGCGGCCTGGACCGTGGCGAGGATAGCCATCTGTGCGGCGCTCTACGCTGTGGTGAACGGCCTTACAGCCCCCATCGGGACTCCGTGGGGGGTTGGCCAGTTCCGCCCCGGGGTGATCATACCTGCCCTCTTCGCGATAACCTCCGGCACGCTCGTAGCCGCGGTGGGGGCGGGCCTGGGCTCCTTCGTCGGGGACGTAATATTCTTGGTCCCCGCGGGACAGACAAACGTCGTCCTGGCCCTCGCGGCGGGGCTGCCCGGGAACTTCATCGGCTTCTTGGTCTTCGGTTACATAGTGAACAGGATGAAGTCGTGGAGCGCCTTCGCCGTGGGCTCCGTCATCTCCCTCCTCATTGGCAACATGGTGGCGGCGATTGGGGTTATGGCGTTCTTTGAGCCTTTGAGGACAGAAAGCGCTACGGCCTTCTGGGTGGGGGTCTTCGGCTTCACCCTCTTCTGGGAGTTCACCATGATGCCGTTCATGATACTTCTTCTTCCCATCCTCCTCAGGTCTCTTTACGGGATGAACTCCACCAGCATCTGGCCTTCGGGGCCGCAGAGGTGGAAGCCCGAACCACTCTACAGGGTGGCCGCAGCGGCCGCGGTGGCATCAATCCCGTTCTTCGTCGCGGGCGGGCTGAGCTACTTGGGGTATTTCGACGCCGCGTACGGAGCGTGGCCCCTCCTCGGACCCGTGCTCGGCCCCGTGATGACACTTTTCGAGCTGGGGATCGCCGTCACCATCCTCTTCTCGCCTGCCGCACCGTTGCTCGCTGGGTCGGCGAAGTAGGGAAAGGCAGATTTAGCCGTTCACAGTAGGATGGCCTGCGAGGACCTTGCTTACGGTCTATGTCCCGTCGGCGGTGTCCAGCTTCTTCACCTTTGAAGGGGTGGCGGAGGACGGCTCGTTCAGCCGGCCGATGGAGGAGGTGGGCGCCCGAGGAGGAGGCTTCAAGCTCGTGAAGGGCACACACACATCGGTCGAGGCGGTGAGGGCCCCTGTCGACGAGGTCTTCTTCGACGGCAGGATGGTGGCCAACAGCACGACCCATATGGTCCTGAAGCTGGTGAGGCAGAGGACCGGTGCGGAAGAGAGGTTCAGGGTGGAGCACAGGGTTGAGGTCCCCATAGGGGCAGGGTTCGGCACGAGCGCCTCCGCCTCGATGGGTGCGGCCGTGGCCGCGCTGAAGGCACTGAATTATCGGGCAACCTTGAGGCTCGCCGCGGAGATCGCCCACGAGGCGGACATCGTCTGTCATACGGGGTTGGGGACGGTCGCCGCCATATATTCCAGCTCTGGGGTGGGCGGGCTGATAGTTCAGGCGGGCGGCCCCGGGATCTGCCGTGTGGAGGCCTTCATGGAGGACTTCGAGAAGTACAGCTTGATCGCGGCCACATTTCGCTCCAGAGAAAAGAGGCCCCTCCTTACGTCCCCTGACCTGATAAGGAAGGTGAACGAAGTGGGGTCGAAGACCATGGAGACGATAATGGAGGAGCCCACCTCGGTGAAGATGTTGAAGGAGAGCAGGAGGTTCGCGCTCCAGACCGGGCTAGGGAGCCGGGAGCTGGACAAGGTCTGCGACCTGATGGAGGAGGCGGGGGCCATCGCGGCTACTCACAACATGATAGGGGAAGCCGTGCACTGTCTGGCTTGGAGGGAGGACGCCAGGCACGTTACTGGAAGGATATCGGAGTCCTATCCCGACGCCAGGCTCACAGTGAGCAAGCTCACGGACGTGTCCACTCGCATCATTGAACGCTAGAGGAGCCCGAGCGGGCGGGCAGCTTCATCGAGATGGCCTCTACAAAGCGAATCACGGCGCCCGGTGTAGTGACGTAGTAGCCAGCCCTAGTATGCTCAGGGTGCTTCGTAACCCGCACGGTCAAGTAACCCGTAAGCTGTCTGATGGCCGTCTCGTCACTATAGTCATCTCCACAGTAAAGGCAGAGGTCTGCAGACATCGACTTCTCTATCAGGCGGGCGGCCCGAGCCTTGCTCCAGTCGATGGCCGGGAACACTTCTACGCAGAGCCTCCCCCTCAGCGTGCGGAGGCCCCTGAAGCCCGAGATGACCTCGTTCACCTCCCTCAGGACCTGTCTCCTCACATCGTCCCTGCATCTCCTGTAGTGGACGGCGAAGGAGTGCTCCTTCCTTTCCACGAAGGAACACGGATGGGCGGCCAGGCGGTGAGACAAGAGCTCCATCGACTCCTCCATGTCGGCGCCTGACCACTCGGCATCCTGGTGGCAGTAATCCAAAGTCGGGCCCCAAATGCGCAGGCCAAAATCGGCGGCGAGCGTCAATCCTCCGATGGGTAGGAGCCTGGACAGGTCTTCCATCGACCTGCCAGATATGACGGCCACGCCCGCTCCCCTGACCAATAGCGTCCTCAGGGCGGATAATGTCGGGGCGGGGACGGCGACGTGGGTGGGGTCGTCCGCGAAGGGGATGAGCGTGCCGTCGAGGTCGAAGAAGAAGCAGGGCCTCCGCGAGACCTCGAATTCCCTGACGATCTCCTTCATGTTGCTTAGGAGGAGAAGCGCCATACCACCCGATAGGTGAACGCAAAGCGGCTATTAGGGTTTGAATCGTGGTGGGCCGGGGCGTAGGCACTCAAAACATTAAGCGAATCCCGGAAGCCTTCCGCCGCCCCCGCGGTCGATCGCCTTTCTTACGATCTTCTTGGCCTCCGAGTTTCTGCACTGCTGCCCCTTATCAGGCCACTTAGGGCTCGTAGGGGGACAAAGCGCACTCCTATCCTGCGGTCCTCCTCTTCCTCACGACGGACCCGACCGCATGCATGCATACAAACGAAGTAAGACAACAAAGAAACAAAACAGGAACCGAGATACTACGCTGCAGCGCGGAACGACGTGCCACGACGCAACACAGCACAACTGCGACGTGGCACGACCGCGACCACGACTGTGACGAAGCATCACATGGCTAAACGAGTCTGTTGAAGCGGGGCAACCAAGAGTTCGCTTCATTCGAAGCTTGAAGAAGAGAAGCACCGAGAACAAAGCCTGCCGCCCAGAAACTTACGATCTCTCCTACAGTGGTTCAATCCTTCGTCATCGCAGTCGTTAGTATCTGGCGTAAGCCCCTTTTCGCTCGATGGCCTTAGACGTATTCCTGAACGAAAGCCTCCAGAGCCGCCTTAAAGGCTTCGAATGGGACTGCGGCTACACCCGCTCCGATCATGGGGTGACCACCCTCTTTATGGGCCATGGCGGCGTTGATCTTGGGGGTGATTCCTGTCTTTATGATTTTATTCAGGTCCAACCCAACAGGCGTTCCCCTGAAATCAAGATACGGTATCCTGTACGTCGGGTCTTCGGCGATGGATACTTCATACATCGACTTGGTGTGAGCGACCGCGTCGGAGAAATTCACACCCATGAACTTTGCATGAGAGGGGGAAGCCGAAAGTACCGTGCCACCAAGTCCCCTCGTCTCAGATATCGGACTATCCCCTATGCATGGAGCCGAATCCGATGCTTGGTAGCCAGGAAACACGCGGCCTACTATGGCGCCCGCCGGTCCTGTAAACCACTTGTCACCCAAACCACTGACCCTTATGCCAAACTCCACACCATTGCTGGCCATGGTCGTGATCACCGTGCTGAGCCTGATGTCCCGGGCGGCATCCATCATAACCTTACAGCCCCCCATCATCAGGTTTCCGACGCTCCATCTGCCTTGGTTCGACAGGAAGTAATCCCCGACCTGGGCGAGAATATCTTTAGGGAAGTCGGTCCTCAACATGTAGGGCATGATCCAGTTCAGGAAAATGCCTCTCGATGCATCGAAGGAACCATGTAGCTCGTCTCCCATCTGAAGTCCTCTGGCTAGGAGTTCCTTGACGTTTATTCCACCCGCTTCCCTTATCGTGGCCTGCATTACAGGAGCCAATATCTCCTGAATGAACTCGATTTCCTTGACTCCTCTTTCGTATTTGTCTCCGAAGGACGTTAGATCGGTCTGCAGCCACGTATAAGCGACCCTTTCGTGCAACCGGTCCTCGAAGACCAAGACGGGCAGAGAAGCAGATGTAGCCCCACACATGCCACTGACGTTGTTGTACTGATGGTTCGGTGCGATCGTTATTTCGCCTCTGGAGATCAACTTGTCGGCCTTCTCAGGGGTATCTGCAAGGCCCTCGTGAATGGCTAGGTTGATTATGGCGCGCTTTTGCACAAAGCACATCCTTTCCCAACTGATAGGAGGGCCCGCATAAGTTATCAGGTCAGGCTTGAAGCCAGGGATCGCTTTCCCAGCAGGTCGCAAGTCCACCAAGACCGCCTGTGCGGATAGAATGGCCTCGACAGCCTTCTGGTTGGCCTCATTGATATCGGTGGCGGCTAGTTGGCTCATCTCTTATCTGTGACCACCCTTACCCAACAAAAGGCGACAGATAAAAAGGGTTTACGATTCTCAATCTTGAAAATGAACACCTTAGCATTTTCGCTTGAGGGTTATGTAACAAGGGCTCGCCCTAGGGGGCTGTTGGTTCGATTGAAAGTCGCCCCCCTTTAAAGGCCACTCTTATGTCCTTAATTCGACTTCTATATAATGCGCTTTTCTTTCCTTTGTCGGTGAGGATTATCTTCTCAACCCTCAACAGGTGGCTATCTAGCAGCCAGCGGATCCTCCTATAACAGGTGCTTAGCGGAATCTCGTTTTCTTCAGCTATCTCCGCGGCTGATTTGGCTTCTGAAACGGTGGAATATAAGATCTTACGTGAATACTCGTCGGAAAGCATTTCCATCAGATCCTCGGGACTTACATCAGGAATGTTCCACATGAACAAGATCCCCTCTCTTCTACAAAGCTCGGTCGCATACCGTCCACAGAAACTCCACGCTTTACACTAGAGATACGATAAGCCCACTTCCGTAGGGAATGATCCCACAAATCGTGAGCCGTAACGTAATGGTGACTCCTCACATAAATGCCTATACATATTCGGCTAAGCAGAATATTAAGGATTTCCTTGAAGGACTCAACTCTGGTCCACCGCTGGCGATGCCTAACCGAGCGCGCACAAAGACCCAGCCGGCAAGCAAAAGTTATGTGTGCCCAGAACTGCATAAGTCGAATCGACGGACGTCGAACGTACTGGAGTTGACGTCGATCCCATCGTAGGATCTTCAAGAGAACTCGGCCATCATCGATACATTTCAAAGTCTATCGAGAATGTCGAGAAGCTCCTCATCGCTACTTGCTGGCGGCTTCCAGTTGACCTGCAATACCTTGGCACCTTGTTTGACCAAGCTTTCGTAGAAAAGCTCGATCCCAATATTGATGACTTTCGGTTTTTCGTTCAGCAGCTTCTCCGTCGTCAAAGGTTCCCCCTCTTTGCTACCATTGCGGCGAACCTTGCAGCTTGGGCGTTGCTAGGGAGCACCGCCACGCCTGCCTCAGTTAGCTTCTTTTCCTGTTCCAAGACGTTTTGAGGATCGAGGTCAGTGCCGACTATCGAGGCAACGAACGATACATCTCTTCCTTCTGCGGCCAAAGATTCCCTTGTCGCGGATACGACCGGAACCAGCTCCCCGGCAGGATCCGGATTTGCTCCGTAGCCCAACACGACATCTAAGAGTATTACGGCCACTTCGGGGTCTTCCGCTTCCTTCTTAATCCTGGTCTTCCTGAGGGTGAAATCAATCATGGGATGCGCACGCCCTCTCACGAACTCTTCCGTTCCCATGTCGATGCATGTGTTTTGCCTGCTTCTGGCCATGCCTTGGAGCCTATCTTGCGGCCTGATGGGGACGTTTGAGTAGACTTTTCCGAACACCGGCAGCAACACTTTCTGAGCTTCGTAACAGAGAGTGCCTCCAGAATATAGACCACGGACGTATTCCTGCCGGTCGGATAGCCTCCCCCACTCCCTTCGCGCCAAAGCGAAGAGGTCTGGTCGTTCAATGGAGATTTTTCGCCCCGAAACCGCTTTGCATGCCTCTACAGCGGTCTCCTCGAGCGTCGAGCAGGGCGTCAGGTTTCCCCAGCGCCGATATTTGTGTTCACTACCTAGGAAGTTTACTATGATGGGTTTCCCGCAGTTTCCCGCAGTCTCTAAGACAATGTCTGCGATCTTCGGGTCGACCGATTTTGCGATTAGTATTATAACATCCGTCCCTGGATCCGAGCTTAGCAGCTTCAGCCCACGGATCGTCGTGATACCACCCACCTCACGTGAAAGGTCATTGCTTCCTGTCCCAATGACATGTGAGATACCGAAGCCCATCTTGTGCACGAGCGTGGTGACCTCCTGCGCGCCTGTTCCGGAAGCAGAAACTACGCCAATCCTTCCCTTCCTCACAGCGTTTCCGAACCCCAACGCCACGCCGTTGATGATGGCTGTGCCACAGTCTGGCCCCATAACCAAGAGGCCCCTCTCCTCCGCCTTTCTCTTGAGTTCCACCTCATCGGATCCCAGCACGTCACTACTGAACAGGAATACGTTGAGTCCTCTTTCAAGTGATTTTATAGCTTCTCTCTTGGCGTACTGTCCCGGGACTGAAATACAAACCATGTTCGCGTCGGGCATCTCCACCAAGGCTGAATCTAGGGTCCGTGGGAAGGTGGCTACCTGCTTGATGTGGGATGTCGAAGACAAAAGCTCTTCCGTCTTCGCCAGCGCGGCATTCAACGAACCCTCGTCAATGGCCTCAATGGCGATAACCAAATCGTTTGATGTCGCCTCCGCCAGCTTTCCTTCATCAAAGCCCACGTCGACCATGAACTTTTTGTTCAACGGAGTTCCCATGGCTACTGCAGCCTGCTTTATGCCGGGCATTGCGCTGATCTCCGACGTTACTTTCATCATAGTGACCGAATCGTAGTAATGTTCCTTTTCGATTCTGAGGATTCTTACCATTCGAACTGCACCTCTTCAAATCTGCGGGGAAGAAGAGAATTAACGACGTCACGCTCCATATCACCGGAATTGCCTGTAGCGATGTGAAAGGCCATAGTGACCTTCCTAGGCTCTTTCATAGTGCTCGGGGACATCCTATAGGCCAAGCTCATACGCTTTCCCCTCCCATCATGAGGCCTATCTTGGTGACGTCTGCGCCTTCAGCCGGAAGCACCCCCATGATCTTTCCATCGTACATTACTGCTATACGGTCGCTCAGGGACATTATTTCGCTCAGGTCGCTGGAGATCAAGATTATTCCTGCACCTTTCTGCCTTTCTTCCTTCAGCTTATTCCAGATGAATTCTGTGGCGGCTACGTCCAATCCTGCCGTCGGCTGGTCAGCTATTATCACTCTGGGTCTTCTAGCCAGGACCTTAGCGAGGAGTAGCCTCTGCAGGTTGCCTCCAGATAATGTATACGTTGGCACGTCCACGCTAGGCGTAACTATGCTGTACTCTTCCATCAGTTGCGCGGCATATCCACGGACAGCTTTTTGGTCCAACCAACCTCTTGGTCCCTTAGAGCCTAACCTCACTGCAAAGGGGCTCTTGTTCCTCAGCTCAAGTATCAGGTTCTCCGCCACGGTGAACTCCATTATCAGTCCGGTCTCCTTTCGATCTTCCGGGATGTATCCTACCCCCTTCTCTATTAGCTCCCTCGGTGTGGCGTTCGTTACATCCTGTCCTAGGAGCATGACCTTTCCGGCCGTTGCTCTCCGCATGCCCGTCAGCGCCTCAGCCAACTCCCTCTGTCCATTGCCAGCTACTCCAGCTATGCCCAAGATCTCGCCTGCGTTCAGAGTTAAAGAAACCCTCTTCAGACCCTCACCTCCCTTATCGTTGTTCGCACACAAATCCTTCACAAAAAGGACGACTTGTCCTGTAGGCTCGCCTCTGCCGTCCGTCGTCAGCGAAACCTCCCGTCCGATCATCTTTTCGGCCAGTTCCTTTGGGTTGGTTTGGCTGGTGACTAGGTTCGCAATGACTCTACCTTGCCTCATCACGGTTACGCGGTCGCTGACGGTCATGACTTCGGAGAGCTTATGAGTTATGAAAACTACCGAGCGACCCTCTTTGTTCATCGACCTCAGCAGACCGAAAAGGTCTTCCGTCTCGGGTGGGCTAAGCACGGACGTTGGCTCGTCGAGTATCAGTACTCTGGGGTTCCTGTAGAGGGACTTGATAATCTCCGCCCTCTGTCGTTCGCCCACGGAAAGTTGATCTATTCTGGCATGAGGGTCTACCTTTAGGTCATATGTCTTGGAAAGCTCGGATATTCTGTCGGCCACCTTTGTGAGTTCAAGAAGCGGTTCCCTGTGGGATTTCAGCCCCAGTGCCACGTTCTCTGCCACAGTGAGCGTCGGCACCAATTCAAAGTGCTGGTGAACCATCGCTATGCCTAGGGCCATCGCGTCTCTTGGAGACCGGATGACTACTTCCTTGCCTTCTATAATTATCTTCCCGGCGTCGGGGCTGTAAAGCCCATAAAGTATGTTCATCAATGTAGTCTTCCCCGCCCCGTTCTCCCCAAGGAGGGCATGAGTCTCTTGATGATTCAAAGAGAAGTAAACGTCATCGTTAGCGATGACCCCTGGGAATCTCTTCGTGATCCCCTTCAGCTCCACCATCGGGTGTCGCGCACCTTCTATCAATATTCCACCTTCGGTCTAGCCAGAAAAAGCAGGAGAGGCCCGCCATCGCTTATAGGTTAAGTTGGATCAGGTGGTGGGTTCGTGGTCGCCGTCCGCGGAACCGTAATCGTTCCAGCATTTATTGCTTCGGATGTTTGCGAAAGCAGGTTCTTTACCGAGTCAGGAATCGCGCTATCGAAATTGTGGAACGGCGCTAGATAGCCCAGATTCATGTTTAGCACCTTGCCTCCTATCTGGTTCCATGTTCCGCCTATAATATTTCGGACAACGGTGTCGATGAATGCAGTTGTGTTCATCATGACGCTGGTCATGGTCACCATGGGCGCTAGCACAGCTTGGTCCCCGACCGTTCCTATGATCGACACATTGTACTGTTGCGCTGCCGTGATGACGCCTCTGCCTGTCGCGTCGGCGATCTGAGCTATGATATCCACATGCTGGCTCTGTATTAGCGTCTGAGCTATCTGAAAACCAAGAGACGGGTCCGCCCAAGTTCCTGCAACCCTGGCATAGACCTTGGCCGCCGGGTTCGCGCTCTGAACTCCGGCTTTGAAACCATAGAATTCCATCGCCAAGTAATCATACCACTGCCCTATCACCACCGCCACGGCATTGGTCTTAGTTATCTTCCCCGCTAGGACTCCTGCCAGGTAATACCCCGTGACTTGAAAGTCGGGACCAAGGGCTACCGTATTCGAACTCAGGTTGTCCTGCTGATACGTGGGCGACATGACAAAGTAAGTGTTCGGAAACTGACGCGCGATCCCTTCGGTCGTCCCAATGAACTGGCCTCCGTGAGTCCAGACGACATCGTAGCCTTGCTGCGCATAAGTCGTTATGACCCTGGCCTGGTCTGAGTAGGCGACATCACGAGAGATAGAGACATCCCATCCGTACTTGACTTGTATATATTGTGCCGCCTGTATCCCTACCGCGTTCCAGCCGGCATCCGTTTCGTCGCCGCCCAGAACTAGAGCAAGCTTGTAACGGCGCTGTGAAGTAGGCCCTGGTCCTAGTGTGCTGATGTAATAGCCCGCAGCCGCGATACCTATGACTATGATGACTACTAATGCGCTGGCTGTAACCTTGGATATGGCTCGTCTGTTGAAGTACAAGCTTACCATCTTCCCGTTTCTAATGACCAGAGAACCATATTTATACCCGAGAGTCGATTCTCAGCTGTGAGAATACGGCTGGCTACCAGCTCGTGCTGTGACTACTTCCGCTTGTAAGGAACCGTCAGAGAAGAGGGCGGCTTTGTTCCTCTGTGGAAGACGAACACGAATGCCAGCGCAAATACATACGGTATCATTAGGAGGAAATACTCCGTCCCTTGCGCAGCTCCTGCGACTAAACCCGATCCGATGGATGTAGCCGCTATCGAGTACCCTAGCCCAAAGACCCAGCTGCCAGCTACGGCTCTGTATGGGCTCCATCGTGAGAATATCACTACCACTAAGGCGATCCAACCTCTACCAGCTACCAAGAGGCCTCCGCTGTTGTACAGCCCCAGATATCCCAGCGTCAACGATGCCCCTCCCACTCCCGCCATCATGGCACCGAAGAGGACGCAAAGTTGCCTTACCATGTTCACATTGATTCCAGCAGCGTCCGAAGCCTCTGGGTTTTCGCCAACGGCTCTGATCTTTAAGCCCCAAGTCGTCCTGTACAACACCGCTCCCATTACTATTGCAACAGCTAAAGATGCGTAGACCATAACATTCTGATGGAAGAGCACGGGCCCTACGACAGGCAGGTCGCTCAGGCCTGGGATACTTATTGGTGGGAGAGGTTGAATTAGAGGAAAGGAGACACTGGTAAGCCGTCTATAGGAAAAGTCTGCTATACCCAGGCTAAGCGTATATATCAGAAGCCCAGTTATTAGTTGGTTCGTACCGATCCTCACGGACGCGTAACTGTATAGTAGACCCATCAGTCCAGCCGCCACGATGGCCGCGAGGAGGCCATAAAGATACGAGCCAGTGGAATAAGTGACCCAAAGCGAAACGAAGGCGGAGAGTCCCATTATACCCTCTATCCCCAAATTAAGGATGCCGGCCCTCTCGGCGTAGACCTCTCCTACCGAGGCGAACAGGATGGGCATCGAAAGGGGCAGGCTGGCGGCCAGGATGGGGGTGATGAGGTCTGTCACCTTATCTTCTCCTCCTATCGCTGAGCCACTTCTGGACTAGCAGGACTGCAAGAACGATGGTCACTTGTAGTACATACGTAAGTTCTATAGGGATCCCATTCGGAAGACGTTGCATGCTCTCCCCGCCTACAGCCAGAGCCGAATATAGTATAGACGCGAACAACGCGCCAACTGGATGAAAGTCCCCAAGGGCGGCCACCGCTATTCCTTGATAGCCGTATCCGGGGGAGAAGTTCTGAGCCAAGAGATGGTTGGCGCCGTTGATGACCACCATCCCCGCTAGGCCGGCTAGGCTGCCACTCATAAGCCCTACCGCTAAGATGCTTCTGGAGTTGTCTACTCCCCCGCTTTGCGCGGCCCTGGGATTGAGGCCCGAAGCCCTAATTTCGTACCCCAGAACTGTCTTATGTATTATGAGATACATGACGAAGGCGGCAAGGATAGCTATGATGACGCCCAAATTGAACCTAGTTCCCGGGACCACGATAGCCAGCCAAGTGGTCGATGGCACAAAAGGCGTCTGTGGGTTCACCGAGTTGACGTCCTTAATGGGCCCCGTTGTCAACCAGTTTATTATATCTATGGCTATGAAGTTCATTATGAGCGTCGCGAAGACTTCATTGACCTGTAGCTTTATCCTCATGAAGAGCGGCAGGGCGAGCCATAAGGTGCCACCGATGGACGCGGCCACTGCGACGATGGGGACAGCTATCAGGCTCGGAAACCCGCCTAGAACAGATGATGCTATGTAAGCGCTCAGGGCACCGATGTACAGCTGACCCTCAACGCCGATATTGTAGAACCTTCCCTTGAAAGCGACTAAGAATGCGAGGCTACTCAGCAGGAGGGGCGCCATCAAGACGAAGGTTTCCGAGGCATTAAAGACCGAACCAAAAGGACCCATTATGAGGGTTTCCAAGCTTGGTATTGGATCATAGCCGAAAATCAAGAGGACGAACGAAAAGAGAGACAGGGAGACAAATATCCCGAGAGCGTACGAAAGTCGCTTGCCGGGGAGGACCTGCACACGCGCTCCCCTCAGATCCTCACGTGTATTCGGCTCCGAAGGCTATAAGCGCTTTCTTGAACGCTTCGATGGGCGCTTCAGCAACGCCGGTCCCGATGATGCCATGGCCTCCGTCCTTGTGAGCCATGCCAGTGTCGACCTTGGGCACTATTCCGCTTTCTACAACCTTGCGTATATCTATGCCGACTGGGACGCCTTCAAAGTTCATATAAGGAATCCTGAACATGGGATCTTTCGCGGTGGTTATCTGGTACATCAGTCTGACGTGGTTGGCCGCATCTTCGAGGGTCTCACCAAACATCCTTGCTTGAGAGGGAGAAGCCGCTATCGCAAAGGCCCCTAGTCCCCTTGTTTCTGAGATGGCGCTATCGCCTATGTCGAGGGTGGCATCCTCCTCTTTGAAACCGGGAAAAGTGAATCCCTTTATCCGCCCGGCGGGCCCTACGAACCACCTTTCTCCCAAACCGCTCACCTTAATTCCGAATTCCACGCCATTACGTGACATCGCGGTGACGATGGTGCTGTACTTGATGCCTTTGGCAGCGTCCATCATGACCTTGCAGCTCCCCATCATCAAGTTGCCACAGTACCACCTCCCAGCGTTAGACGCAAAATAATCACCTACCTGTCCCAGCGTTTCCTTTGAAAAATCGGTCCTAACTATGTAGGGCAGGAGTTGATTGAGAAAGACGCCTCTGCTCGCGTCCAGCAATCCATGCAACTCGTCTCCCATTTGAAGCCCTTTGACTAGGATTTCCTTGACGTTTATTCCTTTGACAAGCTTGATGGCGGCGGCCAACACTGGGGCAAGTGTGTTTGTGACGAACTCCACTTCTTTTCTTCCTATCTCATAGTTCTGGGCGAAAGAGGTCATGTCTGTCTGTTGCCAACACGTGGCAGTGTTATTGTGCACTTCGTCTCGTATCACAAGAACGGGCATGGACGCAGACGTCGCACCACACATTCCACTCACATTGCCGTAATCATGATTTGGCTTCACATGGACTCTCCCCGAACGGACCGCTCTATCCGCTTCCTCCGGGGTATCCGCGAACCCCTCATACATTATCAGGTTCGTGATGGCCTTCCTCTGAGCATAGCACATCCTTTCCCACTCGATTGGAGGACCGGCGTGAGTGAAGAGGTCGCTCTTGTAGCCCGGAATGGCCTTGATGGCGGGTTTCATATCGACTAAGACGGCCTGTGCTTCGAGTACCCTTCCGATGGCCTTCTTGTTCGCTTCTTCAATCTCGGAACGAATGGATGTCGGCATGACGTATTGTCTTTACCGTATGCGCCCTATCGCGATTTAAACAGGCTACACGATTCTCAAAATTGGCAATCTCCCGGGGACTTGAGAGTGACCAGTCCATCTTGGCCCAGTACGGTGGTAGCCCGCTCCCCCACTGAGAGAACGTCGGTTGTGGGTTCATCATTTTGGCCGTGAAGAAAAGCCATAGGGCGCCTTCAGGCGGAACGCCAACCCTGGGAACACCTGCGGGTTGTACTCCACGTCGGGAAAGAGCCCAACAATCTCATTCAGGTCTATGGGTTAGTTTACACAAGCCGAGGCCACCACGTTCTCGATAGAAATAAGAGGTGGTCTTCGGCAGCCAGATCGGCAGTTCGTTCGTAGACCCTGCATATAAGGACGAGCGTCGAGGGGGTGTTCCGTTGGTCGATCTATCTGCCCGGCTTCCCTTATGTCGTCGGCTAGCTAGGAACGCATTACGGAGAAAGGAAGTGCTTGGGGCTGAGCTCGACAATAACGGCTCTGCTATCTATGCTAGACTTCGACGGTGTCTCTATCTTTAGGGTCCAGGGCCTTCTTCGACTGCTTTGTCACCCAGGAGGGGTTCTCCTCGTTCTTCAGCCCCCTGGCGGCCTCGGCTGTGTGCCTACCCTGAAAGGCGAGGAGGAAGTTGAAGTAGTCCTCATCGGTGGCCCTGGGCGTAGGCACTCAAAACATTAGGTGAATCCTCAGCTTCCGCCTTCCGTCCTGGCCAGCCGCCGGAGCATCTCCACTGCCTCCTCCTTCTTGTGGTAGGCTTCGTCGTTCAGGGCCCGGATGAGGGAGTTGACGATCTGGCGATAGGGCTCCACCGCCTTCGAGACGACGTAATCGATCATCTCGTGGTCGAGGGTGTCGATCGCTTCGCCCAGATCCT
>Ga0207433_10010817_pt1 | contig 14097 bp, 9 predicted proteins | sample YelNatPaOPGAMG01_FD_187559 | JGI IMG/M metagenome (GOLD analysis project Ga0207433, IMG submission 187559) | Hot spring thermophilic microbial communities from Obsidian Pool, Yellowstone National Park, USA - OP-RAMG-01 (SPAdes) (version 3) | ecosystem: Environmental > Aquatic > Thermal springs >... | reverse complement strand
GAAAGAGGGGAAACCTCTTGTTCTCTCAGCAGAAAAGGAAAAAAGATTTTCAATTTATATTGAAATTGCAAGAAGACTAAAGTTGGAAGGAAAAAAGACAATCTTTGTTTTCCCTGAAATTATAAATGCTAATTCCTTTTACAAAATTGAAAAAAATGACTTAAAACAATCAATAATTCATTCCTCCCTCACCTTACAGAGAAAAGCAAAAGAGCTTGAGAAGATAATCTCAGGAGAGATTGACATTGTAATTGGAACACCCCAAATTCTCTTTTCCCCTTTAAAAGAGCTCGGTTTAATAGTCCTTGATGAGGAAGAGAGTAGATATTTCAAAATGGAAGAAAATCCAAAATTTCATTCCCTTTGGGTTGCAGAAAAGAGGAGAGAGATTGAAAATTGCTCCCTTCTCCTCGGAACAACTCTTCCTTCAGTTGAGACCTTTTACAAGATTCAAAGAAAAGAATATCAATTTTTTAGAATTCCCTTTCAAAAAAAATTTGATATAGAAATTGTAAAGGAGAGGGAACCAATACCGCTAAAAGTCTTAAGAGAAATAAGAAAAAATCTAAAAGAGGGGAATCAAATCCTGTTTTTAACTGTTAGGAAAGGGATGGGTAGCTTATTGATTTGCAAGAGATGTGGATGGATATCCCTTTGTCCAAAATGCAAGGTTCCATTGAAAGCCCATGAGGAAGGGGAACAGCTCTGCCATATTTGCGGATGGAGGGAACCTTTCAAGCTTTACTGTCCTGAATGCAATGGGAGATTATCCTTTATTGGAGCAATTGGAACAGAGAGAATATCTCAAATTCTGAGGGAAAAGTTTCCTAAGGTTAAAGTTGGAATTTTAGATTTAGAAAAGACAAGGACAAGAAAAGCCCAGAGAAAAGTTTGGGAAGATTTTTATTCGAAAAAAATAAACATTCTTGTGGGAACTCAACTCCTTTTAACATCTATGGAAAGCTTAAAGCATAAGTGTAAGCTAATGGTAATTGTAAAACCAGAAGTCAATCTCTCCCTTCCCGATATAAACTTTTCTGAGGAAACATTCCATCTTATAAATGATGCAATTGAAATTTTGGAAGAGGAAGGGAAAGTTATTGTAATCTCTGAGCTCCCTGAGCATCCTTCAATAAAATGGCTTGAGGAAAAAAATCCTGAATTTTTTTATAAAAAAGAGATAAAAATAAGGGAAGCTTTAGGTTATCCTCCCTTTGGAAGAATTGTAAAATTGATTTTAAAAAGAAAGACTTTAAAGGGGGTTGGAAGATTCTCTCGTTCAATTTTCAAGGATTTAAAGGGGGTGGAAAAGGGGATCGAAGTAATAGGCCCATCAATAAATCCCTATGAAGGAGGGGAAAAGAAAAGTGTTCAGATTATAATAAAAGGAGAAAAGGGGAAGGTTAATGAATGGCTTAAGGAAAAAATTGAAAAACTGGAAAAACACTCCATTGAAATCGACATCGACCCATCTTCTTTAATTTAAAAAATGGTAAGTTTTTTCAAAGGAAGCAAAAAATCAGCTCTTGTTTGCAAAAGGTAAGTTTTTCAAAGGAAGCAAAAAATCAGCTCTTTCTTGCAAAAGGTAAGTTTTTCAAGGATATACCCTCTCCCCCTTGGGGAGAGGGAAGGGTGAGGGGTAATGAATGGAAGAAGCAATAACCTTAGGAAAACTAAACTATTACTTCATCTCTTGCCCTTACCGCAAGATATTGGATATAACATTTTGGGAGGTTCAAATGGCAATCAAAATTTTTCACTCAAAGGTATTGGTAATATTTGCTTTTTTCCTTTCTCTTCTTCCTCTCCTCTGATGCTCTCTCCCAGAAAAGCTCTTCTCAGGAAAGCGAAGTCAAGAAACTTCTGAGGGAAGGAAAAAGCCACTACAGGACTGGAGAATACGAGGAGGCGATAAAGAAATTTGCTGAAGCATCTCTTCTTACAAAGGAAAAGGAGGAGCTAACTGAAAATTTACTTTTATCTATCTCTTTCCTATTACTCAAATAATCAAAATGAAAAAGCAGAAGGAATTCTCTGGAAGCTTTTTGAGATAGAGCCGAATTTAAAGATAATTGATGAAAGCCTTTATCCTGAAGGATTTGTCAGCATGTTCAATGAGATAAGAGATGAGATGGTAGGGAAACCAAAGGAGATAGAGAAGCCAGAGGTAAAGGAGAAAGTTGAGAAGCCAAAGTAAAGCTATACCGCTCTTTATATCCTTGCAGGATTAGCAGTTGCTGGAGGAGTTGCATATCTGCTTCTGACAAAGTCCAAGAAAGAGGAGGAAGTGGGTAATATTTCAATAACATCTGAGCCTGAAGGAGCAAAGGTCTATTTAGATGGACAGGATACAGGGAAGAGGACAAACACCACCCTTACAAACATTAAAGTTGGGACTCATCAGCTAAAATTGGAACTGGAGCTTTACGGAAAGTGGGAAGGGAATGTTGAAGTCAAAAAAAAATTATACAACTATTGTTCAAGCAAAATTAGCCCCTTTCAAGTATGAATTTGTAACAAAGTGGGGTAGCTATGGGAGTGGAGATTACCAATTTTACCTTCCTTTTGGAGTAGCGGTAGATAGTTCTGGGAATGTTTATGTTGCTGATTCATTTAATCATCGAATAATGAAGTTCAGAATCTCAACCCAGACTACTTTCCAGGTAAATATCTCCTATTCTCCAATTTATGGAAGCTTTAACCTTCTAACCCCTCCTTCTCAAAATGAGCCAAAAGAGAGAAGAATCGAGAGGGAGAAAAGGGAGAAGAATGAATTGAGGTAGAAGGGAATCTTTCACAAGAATTTTTTATTTCAAAAGGCAAGTTTTTTCAAAGATATACCATTTCCTTTACAGGAAGCGGAAAATTAGTCTTGAAAAGGTAATAGGAGAAATAATACTTTAGAGAGTCCAAAATAGTACTCCATTTCTTGGTTAATTTTTTTGGATCTTTTCGAATCTAAATTAGCTTTGCCTTATTTATATAAATAAAACACCAAGTTCCTTTGCCTTTTCTAAAGCACCCTCTGTGCTTTCCTTCCCAATTACTACTGCTATTGCTGAGAGACCTAATGCTCTACTTATTATTTTTGATCTTTCATAAGCTCGCTCAACATCGATTCTGTCAACCTTTATAGAAATCTCTCCAACAACCACAACCTTTTTTTTCTTCTCAGTTTTTAGAAATCCACTTGCAACGACATCCACATTAAGGGCTTCATCCTTTTCTTTTTCATCAATCAATTCTTTTTCAACCGCAGATTCAAGGATTTCAGCAAGATCCTCGAAACTAATTAATTTGCATCTTCTTACCAGTCTCCCAAAATAGGAGGGGGTTCTTTCCCTAACCTTTCTTTCAAAATTATCTCCTTTAAGATCAGCCATATCCTGTTTTAATACTGCTACATCCTCTTTTAATACTGCCACATCCTCCTTTAATACTGCTACATCCTCTTTTAATACTGCCACATCCTTCTTTAATACTGCCACATCCTCTTTTAATACTGCTACATCCTGCTTTAGGACTTCTACATCTTGTTTCAATATTGACACATCCTGCTTTAGAACCTCAGTGTCACCTTCAATTTTATCAACTTTTTCCTTTAGTGGCTTAAATTCTTTTTGGACAAAATTCTCAAATTTCTGAGGAAGAGCCATGAGCTCTTCGGTAAGGATAAGTCTCCTTAGCTCTTCAAGCCATTCAGGACGCTCCCTGAGCGCCCTCAAAATATCCTCAAAAGTTTCAATCTTAAAAGGGCTTAGCATATTTTTAGAATAAATGGTTTCTTTTTAATTGTCAATTTAAATCCCTTTTCTTAGTTTTATTTTTTCAGAATTTCATAAACAAAATAGACTCTACTCCTGGTATAGCTCATCAATTATTTCTTTATACTTTTGATCTATAACTCTTCTTTTTACCTTTAAAGTTGGAGTTATTTCCCCTTCTTCAATTGTTAGTTCTTTTTCAAGGAGAGCGATCTTTTTGACTTTTTCAAAAGGAGCAAGACCAGGAGTCACTCTTTCTACCTCCTGAAGCATAAAATCAAGGATATCTTTATTTTTTGTAAGTTCCCTTCTTGTCGTGTAGTTGATTCCTGAACTTTTTGCATATTCTTCAAGCTTTTCCCAGTTAGGAACTATAAGAGCTGAAACAAATTTTCTCTTATCCCCAATACAAACTACTTGATTCACATAGGGAGAGGTCTTTATCATGTTTTCAATGGGTTGAGGAGCAATGTTTTTACCTCCTGATGTCACAATCAGCTCCTTCTTTCTATCTGTAATGTAAAGAAATCCATCCTCATCCAGCCTTCCTATATCTCCAGTGTGAAACCATCCGTCCTTTATTACTTCCTTTGTTTCCTCCTCATTTTTGTAATAACCCATCATAACATTTGGACCTCTAACAAGGATTTCACCATCCTCAGCTATTTTAACCTCAACTCCTGGAAGGAGGGGACCAACACTGCCAAACTTGAGTCTTTCCTCAGTATTTACAGAGACAACTGGAGAGGTTTCAGTTAATCCATAACCTTCAAGAATTTTTATTCCAAGGGCAAAGAAAAATTCTGCAATTTCCTTTGAAAGGGGGGCTCCTCCTGAGACAAAGAATCTAATCCTTCCACCCGTTCTCTCCCTTATCTTTGAGTATACAAGCTTGTCGGCGATCTTTCTTTTGAGTTTTAAAAATATAGGAATGGGCTCTTTTTTGAGAATTCTTTCACCGTAATCTTTTCCAACTTTCACTGCCCAGTAGAATATTTTTTGTCTTAAGGGAGGGCTTGAAAGGACATTGTCCATAACCCTTGCATATATCTTCTCAAATAATCTTGGAACACTGACAACAATAGTAGGCCTTACCTCCATAAGATTTTCACCCACAGTATCTACACTCTCCGCATAGGCAACAGTTGCTCCAAAGTAGAGATAGGCATAGGTAACCATCCTCTCAAGGACATGGGCTAAGGGAAGGAATGAAAGAGTTGTATCCCTTTCATTTATGTCTAAGATTTCCTTTACCGCTGTGACATTGCTTATAAGATTTCTGTGGCTCAGCATAACGCCCTTTGGGACCCCTGTTGTACCTGATGTATAGATTATAGTCATCAAATCATTCTCATTTCCTTCCTTCAGCTTTTTTTCAAAAAGATCTGGAAATTCCTTCTCGTAATTCTTTCCGAGTTCTATTAGTTTTTTTAGGGTGATGACTTCTTCTGAGGGAGGCTCTTCCAAGAAGGTTATGTAGTGCCTAACAGCAGGAAGGGAACTTCTGATCATTTCGAGTTTCTTCCACTGATTGAGGTCTGAAAATATTACCATTGTTGAGTCTGAATTTTCTATAATGAATTTAATTTGATCAGGAACAAGAGTTGGGTAAATAGGGACAGTTACCCCTCCCGCAATAATTATGCTGAGATCGGAGAATGTCCACTCATACCTTGTTTCTGATAGGAGGGAAACTTTATCATTATTCTTCAATCCAAGAGAGAGAAGGCCAAGGGTGATATATTTTACTGTTTCATAAAACTGTTTTGTTGAAATGCTCTGGTATTTTCCGTCCTTTTTGAACATTATGTGGCTTTCCTTGTTGAAAGAATGGGTTGAATGGTAAAAGAGGTCTTTAATTGTTTTTACTTCCATACTTCCTCCTTTCTTATATTTTCAAATAAAAATTTAGTGAAGGGGATAACCCCTTAATTATAAATCCAAAACAAAAGATTTAATCTTAGATTTTATTATTCCTGGAGAAGATTTATTATTGGTTACTGATAGCTGTGAAAGAGGCGACCTTATCCCCCTCTTCAAGGGAAATGAGTCTAACTCCCTGAGCGTATCTCCCCATTGGTCTGATTGTCTCAGTCTTAATCTTAATAACCTTTCCATTGTTGGTTGCAATAATTATATCATCATAATCAGAAATGGATGTCAAGCCACAGACTTTTCCTGTTTTATTGGTCACCCTTAGATTTATTATTCCCATCCCTCCTCTCCTCTGGACTCTGTACTCTTCAACAAGGGTCTTCTTTCCATAACCCTTTTCTGTTACAGTAAATAGATACTTGTGCTCTTCAGAAACTGATTCCATCCCAATTATCTCATCATTCCCTTTTAATCTCATAGCCCTTACACCTCTTGCACTCCTTCCCATATCCCTTACATCCTTTTCATTAAATCTCAAGACAATTCCATTGGCAGTTCCAACTATTATATCCATCTTCCCATCAGTTTTAATGCAGGATAGAAGGGAATCGTCAGAATCAATCCCTATTGCTGTTGTGCCTGTTGAACGAGGGTTTTTAAAGGCTGAGATGTGGGTTTTCTTTATAAATCCTTTCTTTGTAATCATTAAAAGATATGAATCCTCTGCATCAAGGTCTCTAACAGAGACTACAGATTTTATATTCTCATCTTCTTTAAGTTTAATAAGATTTGAAATATGCTTTCCCCTTCCTGCTGTTCCAACATCAGGAATGTCAAGAACTTTTAGCCAGTAAAGCCTTCCTTTGTCAGTTAAAAGAAGCAAATATGAATGGGAAGAGGCAATAAATATTTCTGCAACCTCATCCTCTTCCTTTACCTTCATTCCTATCTTACCCTTTCCACCCCTTCCCTGATATCTATAAGCTGAGAGCGGAGTTCTTTTAACATATCCAGAGGAGGTATATATTATTACATAATCCTCCTCAGGGATTGTGTCCTCAAGTCTTATCTCTTTTTCTTCGTGTTCGAGGATTTCGGTTCTTCTTTCATCTCCATAAACCTCCTTTAGTTTTGAAAGCTCTTCCTTGATTAAATTCATTAAAAGTTTTTCATCCTGAAGGATTTCCTTCAATCTTTCTATCTCCTTCCTTAACTCCTCCTCTTCCTTTATTATTTTCTCCCTCTCAAGATTCGTGAGTCTGCTCAATTGCATATCAAGAATTGCCTGTGCCTGAATCTTTGTTAAATTGAAATTTTTTATTAGAGATTGGGATGCTTCCTCCACATTCTTTGATTTCTTTATTATCTCCACAACTTTTTCAATATTATTTATGCAAATTATGAGCCCTTGTAGAATGTGAACCCTTGCCTCTGCCTTTTCCTTGTCAAAGGTTAATCTCCTCCTAACAATCTCTTTTCTTCTTAAAAGGAAATGCTGGAGGAGTTCCTGAAGGGTAAAAAGTTTTGGTTGATTGTCAGTTACAGCAAGAAAAATAATTCCAAATGTTGTCTGGAGGGCTGTATGTTTGTAAAGATAATTTAAAATTACCTGAGGGGATGTGTCTTTTTTTAGTTCAATAACAACTCTTATTCCATCCCTATCGGATTCATCCCTTATCTCTGAGACCCCTTCAAGTCCTTTCCCCCTCATCAACTCTCCAATTTTTTCTATAATCTTTGCTTTGCTGACCTGATAGGGAATTTCGGAGATCACAATATTTTCCTTTCCAGATTTTGTTTTTTCAATAAATGCCTTAGCCCTTATTGTTATTAAACCTTTCCCTGTGGAATAGGCTTCTCTAATACCTTCCTTTCCAATTATATAGGCTCCTGTTGGAAAATCTGGACCCTTTATGAAATTCATCAATTCATCAACAGTTGCTTCTGGATTATCGATCATGTAAATAAGAGCATCTGCAACCTCCCTGAAATTATGGGGTGGAACATTTGTAGCCATACCAACAGCAATCCCCGCTGAACCATTAACAAGAAGACCAGGGAATCTCGCAGGAAGATAAACAGGCTCTTTTAATGTATTATCATAGTTGGAAGTAAAGGGAACTGTATTTTTCTCAAGCTCTTCAAGAAGTTCCTTAGATAGCTTTTCAAGCCTTACCTCTGTGTACCTCATTGCAGCTGGGGGATCTCCATCCACGGAACCAAAGTTCCCCTGTCCATCAATCAATGGGTATCTCATGGTGAAGTCCTGAGCCATTCTTACAAGGGCATCGTAGACAGCCGCATCTCCGTGGGGGTGATACTTACCTATGACATCTCCAACTATTCTTGCAGACTTTTTGTAGGGCTTATCCCATGTTGTGTTGGATTCCCACATTGCCCAAAGAATTCTTCTGTGGACAGGCTTTAAACCATCAAAGGCATCAGGTAAAGCCCTACCAATGATTACGCTCATAGCGTAATCAAGATAGGACCTTTTCATTTCATCTTCGAGGCTTACAGGGACAAATCTTTCAGTTCTTTCTTCCATTTATCTCTTCCCTCAATTTTAAGAAAATTCTTTTTTTTTATCCCTCCTCTTGCCCTTCTCGCCTTTCTCGCTCTATTATATATCAAGATTCTTAGCCTCAAGGGCATTCTTTTCAATGAATTCCCTCCTTGGTTCAACCTCATCTCCCATGAGAAGAGAGAAAATCTGGTCAGCTTCATAGGCATCTTGAATTGTAACCTTCTTCAGAACCCTTGTTTCTGGATTCATTGTTGTCTCCCATAACTGCTGAGGATTCATCTCACCGAGTCCTTTATATCTCTGGATTGTTAGACCCTTTTTTGTTTTTTCAAGGACTGCTTCCATTAATTCTAAGTCAGAGCCTAAGGTGAGGTTTTCCTTTTCAGCAATTAAATGATAGGGAGGGTTTCCAAGAATGGAAAGTTGAGCCTGGAGCTTCTTTAAATTCTGAAGTTCAGGAGAAACTATAAAATCCCAATCAACCTTTACTTTCTTCGCTGAACCATTCATAATATAAGAAATTTCTATTTCGTAAATTCCATGCTCTTCATCCTCCTTTACCTCACCTTTATAACCCTTCTCTTCGAGTTTTTTTAACAGGTTTTTAATTTTATCCGGTTCTGAATAGTCTGATTCCTCCAACTTCATTAGCTCTAAAAGCAATTGATAGTTGAATCCTCTTCTTTCCAGAATCTGAAGATAGTTTCTTTTTTGAAGGAGGGCTCTCAGAATGGATTTAAGCTCATTACCCTCTATAATCTTTCCATTACCAAGCTTTATTTTGCACTCCTTTCCTGCTTTGTTTATAAGGTATTCCTCCATCTCCTTTTCATTGTTGAGATAAATCTCTTCCCCCTTTGATTTAACCTTGTAAAGGGGTGGCAGAGCTATATATAGATGACCTCTTTCAATAAGCTCCTTCATCTGCCTGTAAAAGAAGGTCATGAGAAGAGTTCTTATGTGGGATCCATCCACATCTGCATCGGTCATTATTATAACTTTGTGATATCTGAGATTTTCAATTTTAAAATCTTCAGGACCTATTCCAGTTCCGAGAGCCTGAATTATCAAACGGATTTCGTCATTGGCAAGGATTTTATCCCATCTTGCCTTCTCAACATTCAATATCTTTCCTTTTATTGGAAGAATTGCCTGGAAGCTCCTGTCTCTTCCTTGTTTTGCAGAACCTCCTGCTGATTCTCCCTCAACAATGAAAATTTCTGCCTTTTTAGGATCCTTCTCCTGACAATCCGCAAGTTTACCTGGTAATGAGGAAACCTCCAGACCACTTTTTTTTCTTGACAACTCCTTAGCCTTCCTTGCTGCTTCCCTTGCCCTTGCTGCCTCAATTATCTTTGCAAATATCTTCTTTGCAATAGAAGGATTCTCCTCAAGGAATTCTGTCATCTTTGAATTTACAAGAGCTTCAACAATTCCTTTTACTTCAGAATTTCCAAGCTTTGTCTTTGTCTGCCCCTCAAACTGGGGTTCCATCATTTTTAGGCTTATTACTGCGCAAAGCCCTTCCCTTACATCCTCTCCCTCAAGATTTTTTATGTCCTTGAGGAGATTATTGGAGGTAGCATAATTATTGATTGCCCTTGTAAGTCCTGATTTAAAACCTATTAAATGAGTTCCTCCTTCAGTAGTGTTTATGCTGTTGACAAAGGTATAAATAGTCTCTGTATAGCCCATTGTGTATTGAAGGGCTATCTCTACCTGGATATCATCCTTCTCCCCATAGATATAGATTGGCTTTTCATGGACAACAGGTTTATTTTTTACAAGATACTCCACAAAGGAAACTATTCCACCCTCATGATGAAATTCCCATTTTTTTCCTGTCCTCTGGTCTTCAAGGATTATCTTAACCCCTCCATTGAGGAAAGAGAGCTCCCTCAATCTCTGGGAGAGGTATTCATGATTGAATTCAATCTCTTCAAATATTTCAGGATCAGGCCAGAATGTTATTTTTGTCCCAGTTTTTGTTGTCTTACCTATTTTTCTAAGAGGAGTTACTGGCTCCCCCCTCTCATAACTTTGAACCCAGACACCTCCATCCCTCCAGATTTCCAGCTCGAGTCTTTTTGAAAGAGCATTTACAACGGATACACCAACTCCATGAAGACCTCCCGATACTTTATAACTTTTTCTGTCAAACTTCCCCCCTGCATGGAGGGTTGTCAGGACTATTTCTGCGGCTGGTTTGTTCTCTTCCTCAATTATATCGACAGGGATTCCCCTTCCATTATCTACTACAGTTACAGAGTTATCAGGGTGGAGGATGACCTGTATCTGAGTGCAGTATCCAGCAAGAGCCTCATCAATACTGTTGTCAACAAGCTCATAGACAAGATGGTGAAGTCCAGAGGAGCCCGTGGACCCGATATACATAGCGGGTCTCATTCGGACCCCTTCGAGCCCTTTGAGAATCTTTATCGAATCCGCTGTGTATTCATTAACTCCAGTACTTGCCTGTATTTCCTTTTCTTCTTTCATCCGACACCGAATTTAGATTTTAATTATAGCAGAAAAAACAAGAATTTTAAAGAAAATTTTTTGATTTTTCAGAGGAAATATTAGAGTATAGCATTATCTTTTCCCTTTTCTTATATGTCAATATGAAAGAAATCTTAAGAGATTAAATTTTTCCTCTTTTTACTCCTTGGGAAGTGGAAGCTCCTTTACCTCTCCTAAATTGAGGGCTTTAAGTTGCTCTTCAATTTCAGCTCTTTTACCGACAACAAGGATGACAAGTTCATTGGGATGAATTGTCCTCTTTGCCATTTCAAGAACTTTTTTCCCATCCACTTTTAGAATCCTTGGAATATATGTTTCAAGATAGTTTTCAGGGAAACCTAAAAGTTTTAGGGATATAAATTCTTGAAGGACAGCAATTGCTGAATCAAACCTGTGGACAAAGGAGTTTTGCTCATATTTTTTTGCGGTCTCAAGTTCTTCTGAAGTTACTGGGTTTTTGATTATGTCATCCATTACCTCTTTCATTGTTGAGATTGCTTCTCCGACCGATTGATTTTTTGTCATGCAGAAGTTGAAAAATGTTCCAAGATCCCTTCCTGCTCCAACCATTCCATAAGTGGAATAGGCAAGACCTTTGTGGGAACGAACCTCCCTCATCAACCTTGAGTTGAAGCCTCCTGTTCCATAGATGAAATTCAAAACATTTATTTCAACATTGTCAGGGTCGAGTCTATTGATCCCAAGATGCCCCATGCATATAACTGCCTGAGTCATATCCTCTTTGTTAATTATGTAAATTCCAGGTCTTGTGGCAAGGGAAGCTTTTGGAAGGGATAATTTCTTGGCGGATTTCCCTTCCCAGTTTTTAAAACTATTTTTCATCATGGGAAGAATCTTTTTCAACTCAAAATCTCCAGCAAGGGCAATTGTGAGTTCAAGATTTTTAATGTTTTCTTCGTAGAAATTCTTTACATCCTCCAGTGTTATATTATTTATACTTTCAGAGGTTGTCCTTCTTGCCTCAGGAAATTCCTTTCCATAAACAAGCTCTGAAAACAGGATCCTCCCTGTAACCATTGGATTGTCCCATCTTCTTCTGATTGATTCAAGTTCCCTCTTCTTCTCAACATCAAATCTTTCTTTGTCAAAAGCAGGATTTGTGATTATATCCATAAGGATTTTCCAGGTTTCCTCAAAATTCTTTTTTAAACTCCAAAGTCTTATCTGGGAAAACTCAGTTCCTGCGGAAATTGTTATAGATGAGCCGAGATAATCAAGTTTCTCTTCGAGCTTCTCAGGTGCAAGGGTCTTAGTCCCTCCACTCTTCATCAATCTGAAGGTAATTGAAGCAAGTCCTTCTTTTCCTTTAGGATCATGAATAGTTCCTGATTTGAATATCAAGATTAAATCGATTACAGGATTCTCCCTATCGACTCTGTAGTAAAGGTCAACACCTTTTTTGATTTTTAGAAAATCAGGCTTTACAGGTTTGAACTGAAGATCCTGAAACTTCAGCTTTTTAGGGTCCTTCTGAGGGTAAGAAGGAATTGAAACCAAAATTGAAACTACCAAAATTAATAAGAATAATTTAAATCCTCTTTTCATTTTTCCCCTCTCCTAAGATTCATTTAACTTTTTCTTTCCTTAACAAAATACCAATTGTTCTATTGTTTTCAGTGAAATATTTCTTTGCAACTTCCATGATTTCCTCAGGAGTTATTTTCTTCATTTCAGATACCCTCTTAAAATCAGCATCTATATCATTAAAGAGAAGAACATTTCTCAGAATTCTCATGGCAAGGAAAACATTCTCTGCAAAGCCGATCGATCTGTAAAGGGAAGCCTCAGCCTGGTTAACTGCCCTTTCAATCTCCTCCTTTGAAACAGGTTCAGTTTTTAGCCTTTCGAGGTGCTCTAAAATTGCCTTCTCAAGTTCCTCTACTGTATGGGGATATCTTGGTTGACCATAAATTGTGAAAAGGGATGGGTATCTTACCCCAGGGTCATTGACATAAGCAACTACATTGAGTGCAATCTTTCTATTTACAACAAGGTCTCTTCTTAGCCTGGAAGAATCTCCTCTGCTCAGGATGTAGCTTATCATTTCAAGGACAATGTTATCCCTCTCAAACCATGATGGAGAATGGAAACCTATCTGTATTCTTGGCTCTGCATCAAATTTTACAATAACTCTCCTCTCTCCCTTCTGGGGAGGCTCAAGGAATTCAGGTCTTGGTGGCTCAGAACCTGGTGGTATATCTCCAAAATATTTCTCAGCAAGTCTTTTTACCTCTTCAAATTTTACATCTCCAACAATTCCAGCGACCATATTGTTGGGGATGTAATACCTCTGGAAGAAGTTCAGAGCCTTTTTCTTTGTAAGAGTAAGAAGGTCTTCCATGTATCCAACAACAGAGTGGCGATAGGGGTGGAGAACAAAGGCAACATTGTAAAATTCCTCATCTAAAAATCCATCGGGATTGTTATCCTCATACATTCTTCTCTCCTCGCATACAACATCCCTTTCTGAATAAAACTCTCTGAAGGAAGGATACTTGAACCTTTCTGACTCAATGAGGAACCATAGCTCAAGTCTGTTGGATGGTAGCATTACAAAATACTGGGTGGTGTCATTTCCTGTGCTTGCATTCAAGAACTCTCCTCCATTTTCTGAATAAATCCTGTCAATTTCATCCTTTTCGACATATTTTCTGTGCTCATTTTGAAGCTCTGCTAATTTCGCTCTGAGTGCCTCTATCTTTTTCCTGTCCGCCGATTTTCCCTTTGAATACTCCTCTGCAAGTTCATCTCCAATCTTATCCATCTCCTCAAGGATAACTTTTTCTTTCTCCCAGTCTTTTGAGCCGATAACTGGTGTTCCTTTAAAAGCCATGTGCTCAAAGAAATGGGCAATCCCTGTCTCACCCTTCCCTTCATCAACACTTCCAACTTTTACCATTATCATTCCTGCAAAGGTTGGAACTTGATGCCTCTCAAGGACAAAGAATCTCATTCCATTGGAAAGGGTGAAACTCTTTACCTTACCTGAAAAGCCTTCCCCAAGGAGAAATGGGGAAATAATCAGGAGAAAAATTAGTGGAAGAATAAACCTTTTCATAAACCCTCCTTAAAAGATTTTGCTGTATAAATAATTTTTTTACTGAAATTAAAATGCATGACCAAGAAAGTTCTCTCAATTAATTTTTTAATTCTGTTCATTATTTTTTATGCTCTTCAAGCTTTCAACAAATTTCCCGGCATTTTTCAGCAAATCAACCATCTCTATGAGTTCTTCTTTGCTAATTCTATGATACTCATGAGAAATTAGGTTTCTGAGAAAAATTAACCTTTTTATGCTTTCAAAAATTTTTTTATTAATAATTTTATTGTTGTATAAAAGCTCAAATATCTCTCTGTATGTTGATGGAAAACCAAGTTTTTTATCCGTAA